>Ga0169931_10007752_pt1 | contig 15835 bp, 11 predicted proteins | sample Kivu_15m_20L_FD_129675 | JGI IMG/M metagenome (GOLD analysis project Ga0169931, IMG submission 129675) | Freshwater microbial communities from Lake Kivu, Western Province, Rwanda to study Microbial Dark Matter (Phase II) - Kivu_15m_20L... | ecosystem: Environmental > Aquatic > Freshwater > Lake...
AAGCGGTTGGTGAAGTAACGAGTATAGATTTGAATAACCCTTTTCCTAGGGTGGTCATTGGGAGTACCGTACTTTCAATAAAGTCTATTAGGGAAATAAACAAACTTCCTACCGAAATGGGTAATCCTAAACAATTCAAGAAACTACAGATAGCCTCAAATAAGGATCCAGTATCACTCTTTGCCGTTCTTGCGAACTCTTCAGTTCCAATTTTCCGATCCCTGCTAATGATGCGTACTACATCTGGAATTACAGAAAATGAATTTGAAATTGAGCTTCGGGATGAGACTACGGGGGAAACCAAGACAGTAAAGGAGCTTCTAAATCCAATTTCTGGAAGGAGTAAAGATCTAGGGACGACTGTTGTTCTGAATACAAGCTCAGATGAACAAATCGAGTGGTTGGTGAATCAACTTAAACTCACTGGGCAAAATGCAACTTCAAATATTTCTGTGATGGGGTCATCCTCAGCAATACTTTCTCAAATTGACAATATATCTAACCCAAGAGTCATTGCTGTTGTAGGAAGAAATGAACGACAAATAAATGCTGCAGCAGATGCAGTGCGAACTGTGTTTGCGTACAGCCAAAACATTGAGAGAAAAGACCATTGGAGCTTGCTTCCAGATAACACGGAGCTTGTTTCCTTTAGGAGAGCAATATGAGTTCAATAATTGCTAATAATCAATTATTTTCAGCAGCAGCCGCCAATATTAAAAATACAAGTATTGACGACCAATTATTAAGACAGCTATCAACGAATGTACGAAAAGTGGCAAAGACTCTTCAGGATTGGATAGAACTTTCAAATGATTGGGATTTGGCTGTTGGTCGCCTTCGCAGAGCGGATTGGCAACTAAGGAATGACCCAACTCCCTTAAATGCTACCCATCAAGCTTTTGTTGATCTTAATGATGGAATCAAACTACTTGAAGGTCTATACAAGAATATGTCTTCTGATATCCAAGAGTATTGCACGAACATTCTTGCCAGCGGTAAAAAAATTCTTGAAAATAAGGATTCGGAACTGACGAATGTCGTTTTAAAACAAATGAATGAAGTAGGCCAAGATTCTCAGGGGAATATATTGATTGTTAGACAGGAGAGTATAAGAATAAGTGTGAGCAATTGGTTGAAAGATATAGGTTTTCATCAATGGAATGTATTTACAGCAAATCAATTTGTGCATTCAGATGCAAAATGCAATCGCTTATTTGTGGTGGGACTTACTCAAGACTACCCCATTAATCTTTTTAACTCCGTTTACCCAGAAGGCGGTATTTGTACTTTTAGCCACTCATGGATAAAGGAGCAAGAGTATGTTCCGGGGTATTTTTCTGATATTGCTCAGTTGAAAATCGATAGAAAAATCCTGATTGATTCGATATCTGTCAATCAGAGTGGAAATATTGAAACCGCGAGCAACTACCTTGAACCCACAGCCGAGATTGATGGTCGCAGACTGGCGGCAGCTGCAAAAAAGGCTTTACTAAACATTAAAGCTACTTCGGAAGGTGAAGAACTATTAGAATGCAGAGCCTACTTACTTGGATCCTCAGAAATGGTGTTCCTGCCTATCACTTCAGGGGCGATAGATGCGGTAGATCCAAGTGCCCCAGTAGGTGAACGTGTTCAACGTATTGCAATAAATAGCATTTCAACGGATTCAATTTTGCTACTTAGGGTGGGAAGTTCAGAGGGCGAAGCTATAAGTCGAATGGCTAACGATATTGGTGGATCTGAAGCACAACGCTGTAGAAAGATTCAATCGTTCTGGAAGTCTAAACTTAAAGAAAAAATATCAGTAAATGGTGCGGCAAAAGTTATTAGAGATTTGAAGGATTTAGGGGTGTCTAATCCGTGGATAATCGATTGGGCACATCCATCGACAATACGGCCTAATTCTATTGATAATTTTAAAATAATATTATCTTATTTGAATATTGAACATGATGAAACAATTGAAGCTATGAATATTTTGCGCCACCTACATCAAGTAGCTGGAATGAGATTTCGTGCCATACTCAAGCAGAAATTTGAGACTTTGGATCTGGAAAAAATATCAGTTAATGGCCTCGTGTTGGTTGAACTTGGAAGTGAAGCAGAAGTTGCTAAATTGGGTGCGTTTAAGTGTGTATCAATTGGTAGTGAAGTTTTTGAAGTCCCAGAGTCGGCGGTAAAACAACTACAGCCAGGAATTATGGCCTAGTGATGGCTAGAATGATTCCAAATTACTGTATTACAGAATCTCCAGGCGAGAAGAAGCTATATAATCTCATTCGCGATAACCCTTTAACGAAAGATTGGGTCGTTCTCCACTCGCTTCATATTGCAAATCATGTGAGTAAGGCAAAAGGTGAAGCAGATTTTGTTCTGTTAATTCCTAATTATGGTATCGCCATCTTTGAGGTAAAGAGCCATAAAACTATAAATGTCACTTCTGGCAGTTGGTATCTTGGGAGTGATAAAATAGCCCACGAAAGTCCATTTGTTCAGTCAGAAAAAGCTATGTTTTCCATACGAGAAAAATTACATGAAAGATTATCGTATTTGAAAAGCGTAACGTTTCTAAATATGTGCTGGTTTACAGAGGTACCTTTTCCAAAAGAAGATACCTTTGAATGGCAGGGCTGGCAAGTATTGAACAGCAACGATTTAGAAACTCCGATTGATTCCGTTCTAAACTCATTTAAATCCGGAGTAAAACACCTTCAGAAAACAGTAAATTCTCGAATCGGCCACATTTCAAGTTTCGGTCAGGTTCAAATTGAAGCAGTGATTAATTGCCTTCGGCCAGATTTTGAATTCGTTATGAGCGAAAAACAGGTTAGATCTCAGAGAAGAGAAGAACTTATCAAGTTTGTCGAAGATCAATATGAGGCCTTGGATCTTATTTCATCAATACCTAGAGTTATTTTTAAAGGTCCAGCGGGAACTGGAAAATCACTTTTGGCAATAGAAATGGCTAGAAGAACTTCACTTGAAGGTAAAAAAGTAAGACTTCTCTGCTTTAATACTTTACTAGCCGCCTATTTGAGATCACAGTATCAAAATCAGGATCTCGAGATATTAACCATTGATGCATTTGCCTACCGAATCGCTTCATTAAACACCAAGGAACCATTGCCAAAAAATCCTATAGAAGCAATCAATATGATCAATTTTGAAACTCTATGGGTACCACAAGAATTCAGAGTAGATTTTCTAATTATTGATGAGGCCCAAGATACTCTAAATTCAAAGTATTTTTCATTATTGGATTCATCTCTGGAAAGAGGACTAAGTGCTGGAAAGTGGATTGCTTTTGGGGACTTTGATTCGCAACAAATTTACGGATCTCAAGATAGCTTAGAATCAGTTAAGGAAAAATTCGGAGATATTCCACTCGCTTCTTTGAGTAAGAATTGTCGCAACGTAATCCAGATAGGTCATTTTGTAGCAGGAATTTTATCTTCGATGCCTAGGTGGAGTTCATTTCTACGCACAAGTGATAATCCCGATCCAAGGTTCATCTCAATTCCTCCAAACACGGATATGGTTCCCATGCTTGACGAGGTTATAGGCGAATTTCGAAGTCAGTATTTTTCTTGGGATGAAATAGTGGTTTTATCACCACTACAAATCCCAAACCCTGCTGATGTATTTAGTCAGTCAAAATATTCTAGTAAATTCTCTGTAATAGATTCTAGACAGAGTGGTAAAATTGGTTTTTCCACAATAGGTAGATTCAAGGGCTTGGAATCATCATGTGTTATTGCACTAGATCTCGAGCAATTGGAAAACTGGTCAACCAAGAATGAACTTCTCTATATTCTTTTTACTCGTGCTACCGATAGATTGGCAACGTTAGCAAATAATCATGCACGGGCCATGCTAATAAAAACGGTAGGTAACTCAAAATGAGTAAAACTACAGACAGTCAGCGCGGTAAGATAATTGATTTTCTTTCTAGTGAAATTCTTGGACCTCGAAATGAAGGTAAGAAACTAGATTTATCCAAACCAATTATTTTTTCGTCTTGGGAAGAAAGTCACGGCCCATGGGTAGACTCTGAATCAGGGGAAGAAATTATCCCAATAAAACCTCGAGACCGTTATGGATCTGGAGTTCTTGAACCGGTTCAGGTAGAGCCACCGAAAATATTTGATGACGAAAATGAAGTTCCTAGAGAGGAAGATTCACCTTCCTCAGTGAGTGATAGTCCAAACATAGCCGAAGTGCAGAAACTTGAAACAAGATCGTCAGCAGGATCTGATGAAAATAGAGATCATTTAGATATTGAGATTCGATCGAATAAATCATGGTTAAACCCAAGAACTATCGGAATGTCATTTTTGGTTGAATCTGCCGACAAAGGCCGGATTAATGTTTTGGTTTCAGGGGGAACTTACAGGCCTATCATTGTTGGTATAAAACCAGGAGGGTCTAAGAAAGATGAAAAGAATGAATTAAGTAGTACAACTTCAAGTAAGGTTCACGAAAATACATGGTACGTACGTGAGAGTTTTTCAAAAACTTTTATATTTGATTCAAGTGACATGCAAAGTGTTGAGAAAAAAGATTTTCTAGTTGGCAGACTGAAGAATGCTCAAGGCCGAGAGCTCGATATAGAGGTTAAGTTGCTGGTCCGTAGAGAATCAGAATCTAAGTTTCTTTGCACTCTATCTTGCGTTAATAGGTCAAAAATAAATAATGAAGAAAATATCCTTTATCAATCAACAATTGTGGCAATGACAATAGATGGTCCAACATTTGGGCCTTATCCAGAGTCCGCAAGAGATTTTGAAATGGATTTGGATGATGAAAGTGCCTTATTGCTTTACAAAAATTATCCAACTTACGGTATTGGGCATAATGCTGGTGTCGAGTGGGATAGAGACCCTAAAACAAAGATTTTAAAGTTAAAGTTGACATCTCTTCCTTCATTTGAAACTCCTAGTATTACTCCGACTGTGTATTTCGAGGATGGCTCAGAAGCAATAATTGATATGCGACTTATGGCAGACAAATCTAGGAAAAATGAGGCCTTAGATGAGTTACAAAAACTTGTTTCTTCTTATTCAAATTGGATAAGACACCAAGAGTTTAAAGCAGAGACTGACCCTGATATTTTACTGAAATATACAAAATCTGCTAAGTCAAATATTGAGGACTGCAGAAAAGCATGTACCCGCATGATTAAAGGGATAAATTCTTTGAGGCAAGATTCTGATGTTTATGAAGCATTTAGGTTGGCTAATTTTGCGATGCTTGAGCAGCAATATCGTTCAAGACTAGAGACAAGACAAGTTAGTTATACAGGTCGGATTTCGATATCGGGAAAGAAGCCAAGTGAAGTCATTCCACAGAAAGATGGTCTTTGGAGACCGTTTCAGATTGCCTTCTTTCTTTCCGTGATTGAGTCAAGCGCAAATGAATTAAGTGAAGATCGCGATTTAGTCGATCTAATTTTCTTTCCTACTGGTGGCGGAAAGACTGAAGCTTATCTTGGCGTGGCAGCCTTCGTTATTTTGCTAAAGCGGATCAAGGATTTAAATGATTGTGGTACCACCGTATTGATGCGGTATACCTTGCGATTATTAACTACGCAGCAGTTCTTAAGAGCTGCCTCACTAATTTGCGCTCTTGAAAAAATAAGGCAAAAAGACGAAGACACATTCGGAAAAACTCCGTTTTCAATTGGTGCTTGGCTTGGAGGAGTTGTGACGCCAAACTCCAACCAGAAGGCGCTTACAGCTCTGGCCGAATTAAAAAAACGTGGAGAAGATGCCCCAAATCCATTTCTCCTTTTGCGCTGTCCTTGGTGCGGAACTGCAATGGGTCCTATAAAAAGTGGTATTAATTCTAGCCAAGACAAAAATTTCACAGCTGGCTACAAGATATTAACAACTTCTCCAAAGCAATTTAAATTCCATTGTCCAGACAGTGAATGTGATTTCGCTAGAGGCCTTCCGTTAAATGTGATCGACGAACAGATATACCAATTTCCACCTACTATTCTGATTGGTACCGTAGATAAATTCGCACAAATGGGCTGGCAAGAAGGTGCAAGAAGTATTTTTGGAATTGATGCAGATGGCCAGAGAATTTCTTCTGCCCCAAGTCTAATTATTCAGGATGAATTTCACTTAATCTCAGGTCCGCTGGGTTCTTTAGTTGGTATTTATGAAGGTGCCATAGAAGAGTTATGCACTAACAATGTAAATGGTGTGATGACACTTCCTAAAATAATTTCCTCAACTGCAACTATTCGACGATTTCGTGCTCAAGCGGAGGCTATTTATGGAAGAAAAAAAGTTTCATTATTCCCACCCCCATGCATTGATGCATCGGATTCTTTTTTTGCGGTTTGGGATCGCCACAACGACGGAACTCTTAAGAACGGGCGAATGTATTTAGGAGTAAATGCCCCCGGCCTAGGCTCAGTGCAGTCTGCTCAGGTGAGAGTTGGGGCTGCCTTGGCGCAGGCTCCTATGAGTATTGATAATGACGAAGAACGAGATCCCTGGTGGACAAATTTGTGGTTTTTCAACAGCATTAGGGAGCTTTCAAATACAGTTTCACTATTTCAAAGCGATATCCCAAATTATTTGAAGGATATGAAACGAAGATACGGTCATCAGAGTCGCCATTTGAATGTGATAAACGAATTAACTAGTCGCCGTCAAAGCCATGAACTCCCCAAAATCCTGAGAGAACTCGAAGAGTCTTATCGCGGGATCATAGAACCAAGTCAGCGCGGTATTTGGGACGCATGTCTGGCGTCAAATATAATTGAAGTCGGGATTGATATAAATAGGTTATCTTTGATGACAATAGTCAGTCAGCCGAAATCAACCGCGCAGTATATTCAAGTATCGGGCCGCGTTGGAAGAGATCCTTTGCGAAAGCCCGGTTTGGTTGTAACAATTTATACGAGCAATAGACCAAGAGACTTATCCCATTTTGAACATTTCCGGTCGTATCACGAAAAACTTTATGCACAAGTCGAGCCTACGAGCGTTACCCCATTTTCGGCACCCGTAATTAAGCGCGCTTTACGAGGAGCCGCAGTCTCATATTTAAGAATGGTTATTCCTATGGGGACGCGTCCAAAAGAAGTAGATTCTGAAAAACTGAAATTCATATTAAACCAATTGCGAATTAGGGCTAACAGGTTGAATTTATCTTCCGATGATTTAAAAATACTAGATGCTGAAATTGAATTAATTTTGAAGGAATGGAATGTTTATAGAGCCGATGAATGGGGCGCACAAGAAGGTTCACCAAACGGCTTACTTGCTGCACCGAGCGAAGACAAGAATATAACGGGTTATAGATGGGTGATACCAGTTTCTATGCGCAACGTAGATGCCAGCGTTGAGCTGGAAATTTCTAGGAAATATAGGCTCGCCCAAATGAACGATGAAGAACCTGTAAATGTCTAATTTCAACAATCAACTTCGTCGAGAGCAACTTATAACTCCGTTTGGGGTCGGTGCAATGACTGTTCTTCCGGATGGGACGAGCATAATCATCGGAGGAACTGATCATTGGTTTGGTAATGATGGTGGAGCGCTAAAGTCAGAGTGCGAAATAAATGATTGGAGGCTATCTGCAAGGCTCGGTATAAAACATCTGTATAGCCCACCAACCGTAAAATCCAATGACGGACAAATGTTCGTTAGAGGAAAGTTACCAGATCCGAAAATTCCTGTTCTGAGATTTCCGACTTGGTATTTCTGTAAATACTGCAGCCGGATGGAAAACAAAGAGTTAGATTTTTTTGGACCTTTAAGGTGTCCTAATCCAAGTCATTTAGAAAAAGGTATGCGGCCACCTGTCATGTTTCAGGTTCCCTATGTTGTTATGTGCAAGAGCGGTCATTTAGATGACTTTCCTTGGCGGGAGTGGGCTCATAGAACTGTACAAAATTCTTGCAATGGGGTACTAAGGTTTGCACCCTCAGGTAATTCAAATCCACAAGGAACAAGAGTTTATTGCGATAGTTGCAAGGCGTCTCGAAATTTGGAGTTTATAACATCGGAACGAAATGGGCGCACTTATTTATCCACTGGACTGGAGAAAGGGGTGGAATTTATTTGCAATGGGAGGAGACCTTGGCTTGGTAATAGTAGCGAAGCTAAGGAAACATGTGGAAACGATGTTAGAGGTTCTTTTAGAGGCTCCTCTAATCTCTACTTCTCTCTAGTCGAAACTTCATTGTACGTCCCTCAGAGTTCAAATAATGTTCCTGAAGAATTATTAGAGTTACTTTCTCGCACATATATGAATGCGTGCAAGATTCTGGCTAACGGAGATTCAATTATGGCCACTTCAATGGCGCGACAAATTGACATACAAAATAGTGGAGGATTAAATAGTTACACTGACCAGCAAGTAATTGCTGCTTATGATGATATTTTTGGGATAAAGATTTCTGTAGAATTTGAAAAAGATCAATCACGCGAATCGTATTTACGAATGGAATATGAATTATTTCAAAGTACTTATGAAAATGACCGTTTACGAATTCAGGAATCGGCAATTCCTTATTTAGACACAATTTCAAACTATTTTGACTCAATCAAATTGGTACCAGTTCTCGTAGAAACTTCAGCTCTTTGGGGATTCACGAGATATCAGTCGAATCCATCCCTTTCATTTGAAGATGGCCGTAAAATGCTATCTCTGAATCCAAGTTCCTCGTTTGCCCCAGATTCATGGCTTCCGGCGAAACAAACTAAGGGAGAAGGGATCTATTTACAATTCTCTGGCGAATTATTAAAGAAATGGGAAAGCCGTACAAGTGTAATTTCAAGGGTTTCTAAATTTACTAACACTGAATTCTCGGATTCATTTCGGTCAGTTCAACTTTCACCTCGGTACGCAATGATTCATACATTTTCACATTTACTGATTAAACAATTAGTTTTTTATTGCGGTTATAGTCAGGCAAGTTTGAAAGAGAGACTTTACGTAAGCGATAAAACTCAAAGTATGTCTGGACTTTTAATTTATACAGCTTCGGGCGATTCAGAAGGAACGCTTGGCGGACTCGTGAGAATGGGAAAACCTGGTTTCTTGGAACAAATTATTGAACAAGCTCTTCGTGAAGCGGAGTGGTGTTCGAATGATCCCGTTTGCTCTGAAAGTGCTGAAGTCCAAGAGGGAGGCGATGTCATAAACCGCCTTTCAGCCTGCTATGCGTGTTGCTTGATTCCGGAAACGGCGTGCGAATCTTTCAACCTTTTCTTAGATCGTTCACTTATTGTGGGGGATATTAAAGCCAAAGACTTGGCGTTTTTTCAAATTTTACGTTAAAACCCCCGTTCTTGAGGAGCACCTTTTTTCCGAATACAACGGGGACTACTTACAGCCACAATTTACGCTCATATTTGCTCCGATCCATTATGTTGAAGGTCCAGTCAGTCTGGTCCATACACTCTCCTAACAATCGTGTTAACTTCAGGATTGAAACAAATCATCAATTTATAGAATGTAATATTTATATGTAAATGTCGGCTGTTGGAATCATAATGTGACTTGAATAGAAAAGGAGCCTTACATTAGTGGTTAAACAAACAACCCCAAGAAAATTAAAATCCATAGACCTATTCGCTGGTTGTGGAGGCTTATCGTTAGGGCTAGAAATGGCGGGTTTTGAGACAGTATTCGTAAATGAGTTGCATCCTGATGCAATGCAAACTTTTCTTATAAATAGACCAAATTCGAATCTTTCCAAAAAAGGAAATCATGTAAATGACATATTCTCTCTAACTAAAACAACCAAAGATTTGGCTGCTTTCAAAATTCGAGTGCAAAAAGAACACGGAGAAATTGATTTAGTTTGTGGCGGCCCGCCGTGTCAGGGTTATAGTGGGATTGGCCATAGGCGGACATTCAAATTGAATAAGGAAGAAGTTCCGACCAACCATTTGTATCGAGAAATGGCTAAAGTTGTGAAGGCCATAGCACCTAAAATTTTTCTTTTCGAAAATGTTCGAGGGCTTTTGAATTCAAAATGGACTCCAGATGGAGAAAGTGGAGAAATTTGGCAAGATGTAAGGTACACGTTTGAAAAAATTAATGTAGAAATTAATGGTAAATCTTACAAGTACAACATTGGTTGGCAACTAGTGTTTGCTAAAGACTACGGTGTTCCTCAAAATAGACCTCGCGTAATAATGATAGGTATTAGAGGAGACATTCCATTCATTACCAACTTGGATTTTCAGCATAAAGGATTACTCCCACCAATTACTTCAGGTGCACCTGATTTAGTCGAGTTATTATCAGATTTATCTGATCCAAAATGGAAACCTGGTGCAACAATGAATTTTTATAAGAAGGATGCATTAACTCCTATTCAAAAAAGTTTAAGAACAAGACCAGATGGTACGTTGATGGGGAAGGGCGACCCCGTAACGGACCACGAGTATTCAAATCATTCTGATGAAATCGTGAAGAAATTCCGATACATGATTAAGAACAAGAGTAAAGTTCCGGAAAACATGAAGACTAAGAAATTTTCTCAAAAGGTGCTTCCAAAGAAGTGGGGCAAGAAAGGCCCGTCAATCACAGCCACATCAATGCCTGATGATTATGTTCACTTTCAGCAACCACGAGTTCTGACAGTGCGCGAATGGGCCAGACTTCAAACATTTCCCGACTGGTACACCTTTACTGGGAAGAGAACTACAGGTGGAAGACGAAGAGCAGGCGATCCAGAAGCGGGCGAGTGGACACGTGATTTGCCGAAGTACACACAGATTGGAAACGCTGTGCCCGTTGAATTAGCTCGGGTTATCGGTGAACACTTAAAGAAATTAATCTAGTGCTGATTAAATCAGATAAAGATATTAAAGAGGTTATGGCTGATTTAGCTGCCATGGGTTCAGAAGCTGCTTATTTAGTCCCCACGATTACAGGTCTTCATAAGAGCATTTTAGATGCGCACGAAGGACTTAGAAGTTATTTTAAAAGAATGGGTTTTCATGATTATAGTACACAGCGTCAAGGACCGGAAAACAAAATTGTTGAAAAATGTTTCTTTATTACTGACAAAGAAGTATATGACTCAAAGGTTTCTATGTATAGGCCTAAAACAAAATCGGGGGATCCCCGAATTTGGTTTTATGAATTAAATAGATACGTTTCTGAAAATAATCTCCTAGTTATCTTTGTATATCAATCAAATCTATACGTTGTTAATGCAAGTAATAGAGATGTATGGGCATCATTGAAAATATCAGGTAGTCCTTTAAATGAACTCGTTACCTCGCTTGCGTGCAGGAAGAGTGCTATAGAGACCGAATTATTAAGAAAGCTTGTTGATATTTATAAGTTGGGATTTCTACCTTCAACGACAAATGCAGATAATGGAGTTGGCGATACCTTAGAGAATTTGTTAGGCATCACACGAAATTCAAATAAGTCCCCTGACTACAAAGGAATAGAACTTAAGGCTTCAAGACTTTCTGCGACTTCTGATAGGCAAGTAAACAGAAGTAATCTATTTAGCAAAGTACCAAATTGGGACTTAAGTGTTTTAAAGAGTGGCGCAGAAATTCTAGATAAATACGGATATTACCCAACTGATACCCCTAACAATAAGGCTTTGCACGTTACGTTGAGTAACAGACCAAACGCACAGGGCTTGTATTTAGAAATGAATTCAGAAAATTATGTGATTGAAAATTTAAGAAAAACTGCTTCAAAGGTCGAAAAAGTTGTGCTTTGGAAACTTTCCGAACTCGAGTCTGAACTTGAAAAAAAACACCATAAAACTTTTTGGATAAAGGCAGAAACTAAAGTTATAGATCAGCAAGAACAATTTCATTATAAGGTTGCGGAAGCCACATCGAATCCAATGATCACAAATTTTGGGACATTGGTAAATACCGGTTCTATAACAATGGACTACACATTTTCCGAAAAAGAGAGGTCTAGCGGAAAGAAGTATGCAAGAGATCATGGATACCTATGGAAAATAGCACCAGCGGATTTTGCCTTGTTGTTCCCTCCAAAAAGAGTTTTTGATTTAGCAAGTATTTTTGCTGACTAACTAACACCTCTTACTAACCCCAGTTCCGGCTAAGCTCTCGAAATCCAGACAACTCACCCTTAACTCCTCAATGAAAATGGAATTCTATAAACTTAGGATTAGAATTTTGAAGATATGCAAAGTAACAAAAATTGGACAAATGTAGAAGACGAATATCTTATAAATAATTACCTAAACGAAGATTTATTAGTATTATCTAATAAATTGAATAGATCAATTAGTGCAATATGTTCTAGACTCATAAAAAAAAGAGTATTTTCGAACAATTTGAAAACAAAAGAAATAGAAATTCTATTGGAAAGACCGATCTGTGCAGAATTAATTGAAAATAGTAAAATAAAGACAGATAAATTACGTGAAAATTTAAAAATACCTTCGATAAAATCTGTTTTTCACTTTTCTATTTTTGATAATCTAAAGTCAATTTTAGATAAGGGCATAAATAGTCGAAAATATCTTGAGAATAAAACTATTTCACACATGTGGATGGACGAGAATAGATTTGATGAGAGAAGAGATTGGATCTCTACTTCTCTCTCATACCCTAATTTGTATTTAATCAGAAATAAAATTAAGAGTTGGGATATTGAATCAGAACTTGTCTTGCTGGAAATAGATCCACAAATTATAGGTTCACTTCCTGCAATTTTTTTCCCCGGTAATGCTGCTAGAAGTGATTTGAATACAAATTATAAGGAAGACAGAGTTCAGTACTTAGATTTTTGTGGCATTCAAAATCTATTTTTAAATAAGGAGGTTAGGGAAAAATACAAACTGCCCAACTACCACCCAACTGACCCCCAAGCAGAAATTCTCTTCTACAGACATATTCCAGCAAGATTCGTAAAAGCTATATATTCCTCTGATAAATTTAAATCAAAGTACAAAAATCAAATAAACCAGTTGGTAGAAAAGTATAAAAGTATTGCGTGGTTTCCGTTTTCTATTGATGTGCTTCTTGAAAATAAACCATGGGATTCAATAGCAAGCCAGGAGTGGAACGACCGCAATTATTCATTGAATTGGAAATCACAAAATTAATTTGATTTATTCTATAGTTGCATTTTTCAACATTGATTCAAGAGATTCGACTACTCCTTCGCCTATAATTCTAAAACATATATCTCTAGCCCTATCTTCATGGTTTGACAGAAGTAATGCGCCGAGATAATTTAGTTTACTTCTTGCCTCATCTAAATTTTTCATATCTATGTCGCTATCAATTTCACTAATAACTCTAAACAAACGGACAGAACCTACAAAAGCCCTAAAAACAGGCTCATTAAATTTTACTTTTTGATCATATTTAAATATTTGAAAAACACTTTGTTCAATAGACATAAATCTCCCATGTAGTTTAGTTTTAAATTAAGCAACTTTACGATGCATTATTTGTGGGTGATTTATGCTTTTATGATGCTTAATGATAAATGTATCAAAGAATTTTTCAATTTTCAACGCAAATGGCGGACTTTGTCGAAAGATATGGATTTAAATTAGCCTCTTATTTTACTAAAATTCGGGCAATCCACCTTTTCCACCCTAATAGTTTTTGTAGTTTGTGGCCTTAATTTAAGTTAGCAAAATCCTTATAAACGGCATCGTCATTCCTTGGGCCGATGATTTTTACATTGATCAAGTTAGAGCTACGTTCAAAAATAGCCCTATATTCACCCAGAGTGATGCGGAAATGATCCGGATAGCCACTCAGGTGCTTGCAGTCTTGAGAAATAGAGTCATAGGAGAGCGCCATTATTCCAAGAGCAATTTGTTTTGCCTGCTTTGGCTGTAAATCTCTCAGATACTTAAAAGCTCGCTTCGAGTAGGTTATTGGAGTCATGGAGTGATCCCGAGCGATTCCATAAATACATCAACTTCTAGTGAGTCAGCTAAACCTTCGCTCTCAATTTCACGAAAAATATCGTCGTAGATTTCATTATTCAAAGAGACTGAAAGAACTTGGAAATCTCCAGTTTCCATTTCTTCCAATATGCAGAAAGCCTCATGTGCAACCGCTAAAAGAAGCTTCTGGGCGGAATGCTGAACATTCCTTGACAAGTACCGATTGGCTGCATTCCCGAGTCTTCCGAAGAATTCTTCCTTCCAGAACCCGTAGCCCTCCAGCCTCATAAATGCATCCCTCAAGTTTTCAAAAAGCCAACTGAGTTCGTATGCGAAAGAAGTTACAACACTTCTAGATTGTGGGTAGAAAGAATCCGTATCAACTGATAACGGCTTGTCTGAAATAACTACATCCGCACCCTGCCAGATTTTAGCCTTTCCAATTGAGCCGACAGCAATTAGATTCGATAGATTTTGAAGCGCAATAAATTGTTTTTGCACTGAAATTTTTTGCCTCCGCGGATTGGAATGAATAGTGTTTGACCATAAGTTTACCCCGGACTTCAAGAGGTCTATGGTTAATTAAGAACACTAGATTACCTTCTTCTTCAATCCGGACAACTCACCCTTTTTTCATCCTTCTGGTATTTGCCCTCAACTAGGACTAGAGTCAGCCTTCCCCCTAAGAAGAACTACTGAGTAAACAAACCTTCCTCCTCTTTGTCAGTGCTTCTCTTTATTGTTTATACATATCTAGAAAAGAGAGAAGAATTCAATGAAGTCACCCCTTTTAAAAGCTTTAATCATCAGTTTTTCAGCACTGGCTTTAGTTGGCTGTCAAAGCCAATCAGTTAATTCTCAAGATCAACTGAATAATTCTGAGACTGTGCAGCAAGAAGAACAAGTAGCAGTAGAGCTAACAAGTAATGAAGCCATTTTAAAGAAAGCGTGTGAAGATTTGGCCTATTCCATTCCAAGAACCGATCCATCAAAACCAGAGGAAATGATTAGTGTCGATGAGGTTTGGACTATGGATGACAACTGGAGAAAAGCAATTGATCTAGAAATGGATTTATTTATTCCATTTACCTACATGAAGACTTACATAAAAATAGGTTCCACAGGTGTTGTTCCAGATGAAGAGTGGGATGAATCATTGCGTGAGCAAAATGTAGTACCACAATCTGAAGCCATAGTTTTTTATGAAGCAATTGACACATTAGGCACTGCCATAAACAAAGAAGAAAACAAAGTTTGTGCAAAATATGATCTTTTCTTTGTTGCCCCAAATGAAAAATAAGAGTAGAAAGGATAATCAATCATGAATGACTACGAAGACTTAATGGAATTAACCGATAAAGAACTTTGGGATCAACTACCTAAAGTGGAAGGTGAATTAAAGTCAGATTTCTTCTATGAACTAAGTAGGAGATCTTTTGAGAAATCTGACTTCAAATCAGCCCTTGTTTTAGCTGAACAAGCAAGAGATGTCTTACTTGAATTAAAGGATCTCACCAGTGATGCAGAGATCCTTAAAATCTATCGAGCAATAGGAATCAATGCTAATGCCTTAGGTAAGGCTGACTTAGTAATTTCCACGATGGAAAAAGCTTTAGAGATTGCTAAGAGAAGTAACTTAGATAGTCCAGATGACTTCAATATTTTAGTTGATGCTTATGACGAAAAAGAAGAAGTTCAAAAGAGTAATGAACTTCTTGAATGGCAATTTGAGAAATACAACGAAATAGATGATGACCTAGAGTGCTCTGGTTGTTTAGCCCGAATTTCTCTTAACTACCGAAAAATGGATAAACCAGACATGGCTTTACCAAAACTACATCTTGCTCTTGATTTTGCTAAAAAAACAGCAGATACCAATTTCACCTTGTTGATTCAAACCTATATAGCTGAAACCTTGTATGAACTAGAGAAATACCAGGAATCTGA
>Ga0169931_10007753_pt1 | contig 15834 bp, 19 predicted proteins | sample Kivu_15m_20L_FD_129675 | JGI IMG/M metagenome (GOLD analysis project Ga0169931, IMG submission 129675) | Freshwater microbial communities from Lake Kivu, Western Province, Rwanda to study Microbial Dark Matter (Phase II) - Kivu_15m_20L... | ecosystem: Environmental > Aquatic > Freshwater > Lake...
ATAATCAGTGAAAATTATTAATTATTTAAAATTTAAAAAAGTATTTTACATAAATTTTTTTTGGAAATTCAATTTGGGAATAGAGAACGAATTATATTTGATATTAACTTAATATTTTATGGGGATTGGGGATTGGGGATTGGGGATTGGGGATTGGGGATTGGCCCAATCCCCAATCCCCAATCCCCAATCCCCAATCCCCATTTACATGTATTTAAATTAAAATGGACTTTATATTTGAATTTTTATTTGAATATACTAATTGTTTATTTAAAATAAAAATATCGGTTCAATTATTGACTATAAAATATTAAGTTAATATCAAATATAATTCGTTCTCTATTCCCAAATTGAATTTCCAAAAAAAATTTATGTAAAATACTTTTTTAAATTTTAAATAATTAATAATTTTCACTGATTATATAAACCATTATGTTATTTAGATATTATACAATAGATGGTAATGATTTTTTTTAATTTTAGGAAAACGTCATAGCTGAATTTAAACTTGTATTAGTCGGAGATGGAGGAGTTGGAAAAACCACATTCGTCAAGCGCCACGAAACTGGAGAATTTGAAAAAAAATACATTGCTACTCTCGGAGTTGAAGTCCACCCAATGAATTTTTACACTTCCAGAGGAATGGTTAAATTTATGGTATGGGACACAGCTGGACAAGAAAAACTTTCTGGACTTAGAGACGGTTACTAGTATGATAAATTTAAATAATATTTTAGTATTGGTGCAGATTGCGCAATTATTATGTTCGATGTTTGCTCAAGAATCACCTACAAGAATGTCCCCAAATGGTATAAGGATATTACCAGAGTCTGTGACCAAATTCCTATCGTCTTAGTCGGAAACAAAGTCGACGTGAAAGACAGAAAAGTCAAGGCCAGACAAATTTTATTCCCTAGAAAGCACGGAATTCAATACTATGACATATCTGCTAAGTCAAATTATCAATTCGAAAAACCCTTCGTTTGGTTACTTAAAAAATTACTTACAGACCCCAACCTTCAATTAGTTGAAGCCCCAGTTTTGGCTCCTCAAGAAGTCTTCATTGACCCCAACCAAATTAGAGAAATGGAAGATGATCTTAATAAAGCCGAAAATGCCCCAATTGATGATGGTGATGAGGATATCTAAAATATTCCCTTAATTTTAGTATAATTATAATACTTAAATATAAATTAAATATTGTTTTTAATATAGCTATCCCCGGATTTTTATCATCATCTTTTGATGCTTTAAAACTATTTTAAACTATTTCCTATTATAGAGGATCACTGAAAATATTTTATTGTTTTGAAATTATTAATTAAATTAATTCAAAATTAAAATTTTTGTTTTTTTCCTATTTTTGCTATTTCAATAAGAATTTTGAATATTAATTAATAATTTAATTTAGCTTTTTAAATAATAAATTTTCTAATAGTAGTAGATTAATTATCAACCTAGTAAAATTAATTTATAAAGACATGAACTAAATTTCTTTTGTTTGATTTTAAATTATCCAAATTGAATTATTTAATATAAAGTCTTATTTATGTTTTTACATATTTCTATGTTCATATTGCATATTGAATTCTCTCCAATAAGGATTAACATTATTAGAGTAAGATGCTGGGGTGCTTTTAGTTCTTGAAGTTTTAACATCTCTCATGATAACATGATACATCTGACTGAAGAGCATGTTTCTTAAAGGCATATCACCAATAGGGTCAATATTCTTGAAGTGAACGCTTCTTGGTGTTTGGCCGTATGTATGGCACCAATGATGTTCGATTCCTTCAGTGTGGATTTGATTGACAACACAGACCATTCTCTAGTATGTAATTATTCTTAATATATTCGGTTACCTTTCCTTTGTTATTCATTATGTGACCGAACAAATCTTCTTCTTTCTTTTCAATCATTATTCTCTTAGCATCCGGGAAGATTTTATCTAAAACTTGAATTATCCTAAACGATACAAGGATTAATTGTTTATTATTTACCAGTTAATAAAGTATTGATCACAGCTGGATTCCAAAAATTTCTTCAATCCATACTTATTGAGTTGTTCCCTGTATTCCCAAAACTCATCGGTATAGTTTACTTGATTGAAGAATTTGAAGTTATTGATAAGAGTTTTTACAATTGTATATCTGTTTTCATGATAGAATCTTCTCATTGTACTTTCATCAAACTCATATCCTAGGTATACAATTTTCGAGTTCAAACTTTGGGCCTCTTCTAAGGCATATTTTACTTCCAGTCCTGGAGCAAATGGATTATATTCAACGGGAACCCCAAAGAAAAATTTACTGAAAAGAACAAAATAAGCCCATCTTAAATTGAATGCAAGAGTTCTGAGATTTGAATCGAATTTTACTTTGAAATTTTCTTGCAAATCTTTAACTGCCAAACTCATTTCTTCCTGGCTCTTCACGTGTCTTAAATGTTGGGCACCCTTCCACCAATTTTCGTCAGTCTGTACAAAGACAACATCGGGTTTTACATCTTGAATAAGCTTTTTAGTTCTTGTAGCTAAGATATCTGAGTGATTAGTTGTTCCAACAATAAATAATTCAGTATTATCGTATGGTTCGGTTAAATGTACAAGAGTAGAATCCAAAACATTTTCACTATTTTTATTATATTTTTTATTTATTCGAAATTTTACTGTTTAACAAAAAGATGCTGAGCGAAAGAAGATTTCCTTGCAGCGGCATTAGGTTCTCTCATAAAGACATGTCTAGGAAATGCTTGTGCTACATCAGGGCGTGTAAGCTGAGAATAAATTTTAGAATATCTGGTAAAATGCAAAGCCATTTTAGAATTATTAACTTTAAATAATTAAAATAAAATAAGAATATTTATTTCTATATTGTTTCTAATTTTTTTGTATTATATATTGTAGATGGTTTATGTATACATAGTTTTAGTATGTTTAATATATTTATCGAAGTCTATTTAAAATTAATAAAATAATGTTTAATTAGGGATTGAAGATTTTATAGTTTGCTGAATGAAGCATTTGGTGTGTTTCCATATCATACACGGGCATCATTCCTGGGATGAAATTTCTTCTTTTCTCATCTAACTGTCTAGATTCTTCCAATTGTTGCTATAGAATTAAAAATATATTTAAATCTTTAAAATACCTTTTTTTCTTCTTCATACAATTCATCGTTCTCACCTGCGAAAGATTTCAGGCTGGTCAAGAAATTTCTTATTAAAATTTTGAATTCATGATAATTATAACATTTATTAAATAACCCAATACAAAAGGCTTCAATCTGATTTTTATTCAAGTGTCCAAAAGCATTAGTTATTATATTTATCAGATAATTGATAGCATATTGTTTGTTATGGGAATTAGAGTCAAATAGACCGTCAGAAATCTGTCCGAATTCAATAACTTGAATTAAAAATTGCATTATTTCTATTTGTAATTTGAAACCTGCTTTGTGGAAACTGTCAGTCATAACACACAGAATCTCTTGTATCAAATCGAAATAGAAAGTCTTGTAGAAGAGATCTGCTACATTTATATTATTGACCATTCTGTTTTGATTTACATTTTTTATCAAAATTAAAAGAGTTTCTAATCCAGTTTCATACATTTGAGGTTGGTTGTGTCTAATGGCCCAAATGATTGCATTAAGGACATCTTTGTTGAAATTAGAATCCTGAATTTGGAATAGGGCATCAAATGCATTTGCTATTAAAGATTTGACAAGGATGAAGAAGTTCTGTCTGTGCTCTGGATATGATTGGAAATCTGATTTGATCATATCTAAAGTGAAGAGACACAAGTAGTTCCAGATTGATACGATGTAATCATATTGCGAATTTTTTAATTTTTCAAGAATTTCTGCGAATACTATAAGGATATCAGGGTCCCTATTATCAAAATGTGAGTACCTATATGCTTCTATTAAGTTAGACAATGCAGGTAAAATAGAACTCATAATAGTCTCAACGCTATCATTTGTATGGATGACTGTTTGGATTAATTTCAAGATTGTCTTTTTTATACTTTTGAATTGTTTCATGGCTGGGACATAATTTTGATTAGCATTTAAAGCATCGTTTATGATACCTGTGTAATACATGTAAGCCTTGATTAGGTTGTCATAGATATACCCACCAAAAGACCAATATGGAGTCTTAACACTGAAGGCAACTCTCTCGTTAATTTTTATAATTAAATCTAAAGCTTTAATAGCAAGATTATGCTGAAGGAGGTCAGTATTTTGATTTGCTTGTTCAAATATTCCGCACCAGTCATTGTAAGTTGGTTGCATCATTTGCTGAATGTAAATCGTTTTCTTTTTTATATCATGTTCTTTGTTGATCATGTTTCCAATAGCTTCATAAAACATAAGTTTTTGATGAGCCTGTAAATCTGCAGTGTCGTCTTTGATAGATCTGACTAAAACGTTGATGTATGGCTCGTTTTCTGATTCGTTAATGATTACAATCTGATCCCCACATTTCAATGAAATCTTCAAAAAGGTTTCACACGCAAAATCTTGAACTCCTGGGTGTAGTTCGTGCATAAATTCAAAGAGTTTCTTAATAACAGTTTTCAAAAATTTCCAATGAGCGTTTAAAAATCTTGGATATTGACCCACTACATACATAATATTTGAGGCAACGACTGCTTTATTAGTTTTTCCTTTTTTCATTTCACAAAGATTTAGAAGATATTTGATCACCATGACTACAAATTTCTTTTCATGCAATTCGTCCATAGCACCTGTTATACATCCTATCGACCAGCACAAGGAGTTAAGAAGGCTTGGATTCCAGTTAGATTCAATAGTTTGGGATTGAAGTAAATCAAGCATGATTTTCTCAGTGGCGAGTGGATCTAGATGAGTTAAATATATCAAGCTATCCCTCATTGTTTCGTGAAGAGTTTGATAAATTGTGTTGATTATAGGATCATTTATTAGATTTCCGTCTTCATCAATATCAATTTTAACTTCGATTGGTTTAGTCATTTTTGTAATAAGAGTATGTCTCACAGTTTCCAACACCTTTGCATAGCAGTTTTTATAGAAATACATTTCTTGTGTATACATAATATACTGCTGAAGGGAGGAAGTGTAAACTCCTAGTGGGATTCCCAAGTCGAAATCTGAGTCCTTCTCTTTTAGGAAACATACTTTGTAGCTAAACCAGTGCCAGAATTCACAAGTTGTCTTTAAAATTTCTTCGCTAGGGATTTGATGGATTTGAGAGAGATAATTCAGGCCTAAGTATATTTCTTTTAAAAATGTGAAAGAGAAATCGTTTCCACTTGAAGTGCCTGAATAAAAGTCATATTCTTCTATATATGGCAAGTTGTTTTTAAAGAAACTAATCAAACTCAAAGCATACTGCATACAGAACTCTTCAAAATTTAACTTTTTGAGATCGTCCAGTTTGAAGTATCTTTCAGCTAAATTCATTTCATTTGTAATAACCAGCATTTGATTGATGTAATTTTTATAAACTTGCATTGTTATATTTTTAAGAACGAGAAACTGATCAGATCCTATTTTATTGACATCTAACACCAATCCAACTAACGATTTTAATAAAATTTCTTACATATCTCTCCTAAACATTTCATGACTTCAACTCTTAAAAATGTCATTTGTTTGAAATCGTTTAAGAATTTAGCTAAAATATCTTCTCTAAAAACATATTCTAGAGGGAACCATTTTACATAACTAGAATATAATCTGATTGCTTCTATCAATAAGGATTGCTTAACATTTTGTGAATTTTCAAAAATAAAGCAACATAATTCAAAAACAGCTCCGAATTCCTTAGCCATCAAACTCTTCAATTCTTGAACTTTGTTAGTGGTCATTGAATTTTTCCAGAATTCGTTGATCTCTTCACTTATATCATTAAAATTATATAAAAGAATTTTACTTTAACATAATTAGAAGTTTAAGATTATTTTCACAAAGATTTTGATTTGACTTACTTGAATTACAAATTTCTGTAAAGAAGGAAGGCCACGAAGAAGTCCACTCGTATTTTGCTATCTAAATTTTGTTAATGTTAATTTATGAATATACCAAGACAATAACATAGTTCAATTTATTAAGAAGATGTGAATTGTTTGCAAAACTAGAATCATCAGTGACATTTTTAATAAGCATATCGACTAAAAAGTTTCTGATGCCTAATCTTTGCTCATCTGATAACAGTCTCCATTTTGTTTTGATTACATCTTCTAAAATCCCCAGTGCGATAATTTTGGAATAAATAGATTGCGACTTGTTCAAAATAAAATCACAAGATAACCAACTATCTGGACGGAGCTTATATTCATTTAGGCATTTATCTGCCATTTCACGCTATCAAGTTAATCACTTTATTTACCTCTGTATTATTTTTCGTTGTAAAAAATGTATTCACAACCCAGTCAAATACCGCCAATTTATTTTCGTCGAAAGGAACATTGCTATCTAATAAAATTGATGTGTCCATTAAGATAATATAAATTAAAATTAAAATTTCCTCTAATTAATGAAAATTATTAATTTATAAAATAGTAGAAACATATTGAAATAGGAAAAATACGAAAAATAAGAAGATTTTAAAATTTTATTTATTAAAATAAAAAATAAATTTAGTTTAAATTAATTAATAAATGAATAGAAATTATATTAAAAATTAATTCTAGTTAAAACAAAAGTAACCTTTCTTATTTATCATAGATGTAGGTATTTATAAGATTCTTATTTTGTATTTCCTATATAATTTAAAATTTTTAAAAGTAAATTTCAAGGTTTATCATCAAATTAGTAATTTATATAATATTTTAATGAGCTAGGCTAGATTCTCATAGTGTTATTTTATTTTTTCAAATGATGAAAAATTGCTGGTTGCACCTAATAGATATATAAAGAATTATTATACACATGATTCAACACATGTTACCCAATCTCTCATAGGATATAAACAACTTTTTGTGGGATTGATTTTTATAATTTTTCTAAATTCGATTTATAAAATCTTTAATATACTCTAATTTCTTTTCGCATCTGCTCAACTTATCTTTCCAGTAAATACAATTTGGCTTGCAGTGCTCGATTAGTTTATCTTTTGGGTCTTTTCCTTCCTTAAGCATTTCTTCAACATAATCTAAGAAAATTAATTTGACTCCTTACCTGGTGTTTTAACGTGAGGATATAATCTAGGATCAACTAGAGTTGGCATTTATATTATATATTTATTAAAAAAATAATTAATTAAATATTTTATTTATTTGATTGTTATTTACAAACTATTGATATATATTAATCAATTTATAAATAGAAAAATTATGATTTAAGGAAAAAATTTATATTAAGAGATTTAAATTCATTAAATTAATTTTATCTTGTCTCGTTTTTAACAAATGATACATTTACTGCAAAATCCACTCTTGGTCTTGACTGCATCCTTGTTGTTGAGATTGTTTAATTTTCGTATCTCCTCTAAATTAGGGTCAGTTTCTTTGTCTATGTTTATCTCATCAACTAGCCTTATACGATCAGCTTTGGATTTTTTGATGTTCTAAAATTTATTAAAATTACTATTACTTCATTAGAAGTTTCTTTAGAAAAATTATTTGGGAATTCTGAAAATCGATGATTCTTTTCTATGGAATTTTTAAATATGATATTTACCATCTACCGCCTCAGCTACATTATCATCCTCAGTATCTGGTAGAGGCTCAATCTCATTTGCTTCAGGGACAGCATTTGCACCAACTAGTAATTCATCTTGTGATTCATTTTTGTTCATTAAATTTTGATTAATTTTCAATTTTAAAACAACTTTTTGGACTTCTTGATCTTTTACAGACTCAGATTCTTCACTAATTTCATCTACTTCTTCTCCTTCAGTAAATAATTCTTCTTCATCTTCCTTTGTTAATTCCACTTTCTTGTCGTTGGTGTGCTTTGCAGGGCTAAGATTAGTCGAATTTCTTTGGAAATTAGTAAGACTTAATTTTTTCACAATAACTTTCTCTTTTTCAGGTTCTGCTGACTTATCATCTGGATCATCTACATATGTCTCTTTAACAAGGACTTCTCCTCTTTTATATTCTAATTTTTCAGCTACCATTAGAGTATTTCCTTCTTCTATTATTTTTTTTTCAGTTGTTCTCCATTTTTGATTTCTTTGAACGGATTCGTCCAGTCTTTTTGTTTCTTCTGAGAATTGATTCTCTTTTACACTATCCCTTTTAGCATTTGAACCGTCGTTTGAGGTATTGATATTTAATACTTTCTCTGATGCATCTAAAGTATTTTCTAATTTTATTCCTTGAGAATTATTCAATGTATCGGAAATAAAATGATTTACCTTTTCCTGTACTTCTCTTTCTTCATTTTCTATTTTTTCTGAATTTATCAATTTTTTCATAAAATCATCGCTTGAATTACTTTTATTATCTTCAACTTGTTCTTTTACATTATCAAGTTGATTCACAGGGGTATTTTCAATATTCTCGATTTCTTGAGGGCTTTCAATATTAATTATTTGAATATCATTTTTTTCCGTCTCTCTTGGGTATTCTTCTTCATTTACAATGGTATTTTTTTCTTCAGCAACAATTTTGAGATTTTCTTCTTGTTTATTAGGCTCTGTTGCTAATTGTGTTTCTTCTTCTGGAACTTCTTTTGCTAGATCATCTTCTTTATTTAGAGATTGTTCTACTATTTTATCTTCTATTGTATTCTCTTTTACTTCTTCTTGAACTTCTTTTGCTAGATCCTCTTCTTTATTAAGCGATTGTTCTACAATTTTATCCTTAATTGTATTCTCTTTTACTTCTTCTTGAACTTCTTTTGCTAGATCATCTTCTTTATTAAGCGATTGTTCTACATGTTTTTCTTCGATTGTATTCTCTTTTAATTCTTCTGGAACTACTTTTTCTTGTTCTTTTTCTATATCAAGTTGTGAATGATTAATTTCACTATCTAAAGCTTTATCTTCTTTTAAATTATCAAAATTTTCATTATTTATTGATAAATTTTCAACATTTTCTTTTCTAATTTCTTCCACTTCCTTTTTATTCTCATCTAAAGCTTCTTTCGATTCTAAATTGTCTATATTTGTATCATTTCCATTCAAATTAGGATTTTCATTAATTTCTTCTTTATTTTGATTAAGATTGTCTGCCTGTTGAACATCCGAAACATTCGTTGTTTCTTTATTTTCTTCGCTTAAATTTTGATTACTTTCGTTTGTTTCAAATTGAGCTAAATTTAAAATTAACAAAAATAAGTACTCTTTTTTATCGTTCCCCCTTTCTTGTTTTTTTTGCCCATTGTAAATAAAATAAAATATCCAAATAATTAACTTTAATTAAATTAGTTATAACTATATAAATTAAATAATTTGAACTAAATTTTTATAAATTTTAAAAAGCAATAATAATAATCAACTATAAAATATGTATTCCACTCTTGACTTAGGATACTCGACGAGCGTCACGAAATCTTATTGGTGCCACATTTGCAAAAGGGAATTCAACAAAATATATATAGAGAACGTAGAAGTACAGTGTAATGTTTGTGGGAATAATTTTTGTGAGGAAATTACAAATTATTCAGAAATCAGCGAACATCCATCTAATTTTCAACCATATGAATCAGAAAGAAATTTACAAGCCGGAACTCAGAGAAGAGCTAATAATCTTTTTGAAATATTACAAGGCCCGAGATATAGGCCAAGAACCACTTCGAGTTTTTTGGATATGCTGGTTGGTATATTAGGAATCAACAATAATTACGATTACAGCATGGAGAACATCATTAATTATATTATGGCGAACGACCCTAATCGATACGGAAACCCTCCTGCAAGTAAAAATGCAGTTGAATCTTTGGAAAAAGTTACTATAACCGAAGAAAATATTTTGAAAATTTTGAAAGATTTAAGCGAACACTCTTGCTCTGTTTGCAAGGATGAATTTGAAGTTAATCAAAATATAATATATCTACCCTGCAAGCATATTTTCCATGATGAATGTATCTTACCCTGGCTTAAGGAAAGAAATTCTTGCCCGACTTGCAGATGTGAATTGCCGACTGATGATCCGGATTATGAGGCTAGGAAAAATAATGTATAAATAGGGATTTATTTTATTTTCATAATAAAAATTTGTATAAAAATAAAACCTATATGATGTTTATAAGCGTATTAATCACTAACTAATTTTAAACAATTTTATTGATTTATTCAGAATAATTTTATTTCCCAATAGCGGTTTCTTTTTCCTCTACTAGCTCCTTTCCGGTCACTGCGATCTTTTCTTTTGAGAAGTTCGAAAGTTTAATATTTTCAACAATTTTCCATTCTCCGCTGGCACAAGTCACTGGGAAGGAAAAAACAACATCAGAAGGAGCCCCATACTCACCTCTTGAATAAACAGCCATCGAAATCCAAGTTCCCTAAAATTTAAATTATTTATTCATATTCTCACCTCTTCAGTTCCCAAAATCCAGCTTCTCATATGATCACATGCAGCGCTTGCTGCACTAGCTGCTGAGGAGAGTTTTCTTTCCTTTATAATAGCTGCTCCTCTTTGTTGAACGGTTTGAATGAATTCACCATATACCCATTTATCATCACTGATCAAAGATTTAACAGGGACATTTGTCATTATGCTTGATCCTAAACTATGACATTTTATAAATGCGTATTCAACATCGGGATATTGAGTAGAACTGTGGTTTCCCCAAATTGTAACATTTTTAATTTTATCATAAGGAATATTCAATTTTTCTGATACTTGAGCAACAGCTCTGTTATGATCAAGCCTAGTCAAAGCTGTAAAATTATTAGGATTAATAGTAGGAGCATTTTTAGCAAGGATCAAGGCATTTGTATTTGCAGGATTTCCAACAACACAAACTTTGACGTTTTTATTTGCGTATTTATCGAAGAATTTTCCTTGTTCTTCAAAAATTTTGGCATTTCCAGTGAGGAGGTCCTTCCTCTCCATTCCGGCAGATCTTGGCTTAGCTCCACACATGACAGCATAATCAACATCCTTAAAAGCGATAGCAGGATCTGTAGAATGAACAACTCCGCTAAGAAGTTCAAATGCTCCGTCTACTAATTCCATGTATTGTCCTTTTAATTTAGTTTCCATTCCAGGGAGATCGAACATATGAATAATCACAGGTTGCAAAGCTCCAAACATTCTACCACCTGCAATCATGAAGCAAATCGCGTATCCTATATTTCCTGTAGCTCCTGTCACTAAAACTCTGACTGGGTTTTTTTTCTTTGCAGGACAAGTTTTTTTAGTCAATTGATTTCTGACAAGCTTAATTCTATTCAGATAAGGGGATGTATTTTCTTCTTTGTTGAATTCTTCCATAATGACGTAAAAATAAAATACTAAAATATAAATAAGAAATAATTCTATGATTATGTAAAATAAATAATGAAATTTATTATAATCAAATTTATAATATAAAATGGAAAAACTTTTAAAAATGTTTGGAAAATCGAAGAAACAGGAAAAAGTAGAAAAGCCAGAGAAAAATGAAAAGCATATAGAAAATATAGAAACAGGAAATAACTTTAATATTAATAATCTAAATATTGAGCAACAACAATCTTATAATGAAAAGAAGTTTGATACTGCAGAAAATATTTCAACATTAACAAGTAAAAATTTTGAAAATCAACCATCCAAGGAACATTTTTTATCTACAAATAGTAATAATAACACTGAAACAGCCGCTAATATTTCACCTACACAAATACTGACAAAATCCTCTATCCCATCATCTTTTTCTCTCACACACAAATCCAACATAGAAAAGGCGAATGATGTGGTACTTGTCAATATTCCTGAAGATTCGAAAAAATCAAAACTTGAGGGTTTTTATTATAAGAAATATATTAACAAAATACAAAAATTGTCTATTTCCAATCCGATTCTTGTTGAAAGGGAAAAAATGAAAATTAATTTCGATTCAGAAGTTATGGACTACCTTATGAATGATTTATCATTGATTTTTAAAGAGAAGCAGAATATCATTGATAGAAATCAAGTAAGATGACTAGATAACATTTAGGAAAACATTTTCAAAGAAATTCAGGAATCAAGAGATTTGACCGGAGTAATGTTAGGGATACACAATGATGCTACATTTAATTACTCACTTGATTTCTTTAATAAGCAGCAACGGTTTATGAAAGATGTTGACTACTTAGAAGTTATAGTGAATACTTTAAATACGGAGGTAGATAGTTTAATAGCGCAAATGGATATGATAGAGAATAAATTAAATTCTAGTCATGAAAAAAATTTTGAAGAAGGAAACCATGAAAGCGAAAATAATTAATTCATAGATATAAATTTGTTATTCAATAATATAAAGGTTATTGCATGTAAGTATTTAAAAAGCTTTATATTTTAATTCTTTATTCATATAATGGTCTAAATGATGAAGCACATTTATCTAATTGCTCAACCAATTAGAGAATATTTTTCTCAACAAGACTAACAAGAATTCTAAACTTTAATTGATTCATCACATCAAACGCTCGTTCAGAGTTATATAATATATAATTTTTCCAATAAATAATATTAATAAATTAAATAAAATAATTTTTGTAGTCTATAAACCCAAGCATATAACTCCACTTATTATTCATATTAAATAAAAATTTGTTTTAAATCTTTAAACGTAGTTTAATAATTTTTAATTGTCTTTTTATTCAACGTTTCTTTGGAACAATTTCACAAGGTATCCGCTAGGGCCACTTGCAATTACTCTTAAATAAGAAGAAATGCTTTCTCTTTTGAGGAATTTTTTGATCAAATATTTGACATATCTTTTAGAAAATTTCATTGTGTTATCTACAGCAACTACAAGAGTATTTTTTTGTTTATCTTTCTTATCAGTTTGGGAAACTTTTACAGAATCTCCCAACTTTCCCTTTAAGCCATTGACTTTGATACTTTGGTTGAGGAATTTAATAGCAGCTTCCAAACTGAGTAAGCTATTGGATACAGCTTGGTTTAAGTCGACATAATATTTTCTGTATGACTTTTCCTTCTTTTTGGCAACTTTTTGGGCATTGGCTGCTTGCTTTGAATCAGATATCATCTTAAAATAATAAAATTAAATTAAATTATTAATTAAGTAAAAATTAATTTTTTAATTATTTAAATTTTTCATAAAATGATTCGAAATTTTAAATTTACAAATATTGGAAACAACATAAGAAATTTTAAAAATGCTATTGGTAGAATAAGACATTCTAAATTTGTTGAAAATGTGAAGGAAGTTGTAGGAATAAAAAAACCTTTGCTAGTGAAATCTAATCCGAAAAATCAAATGTTTTATGGTAAATATAATTGAATATTTACATCAAATAGGCTCACCTTTGAACAAAGCGATTCCTAAAACCAAGGAAGATTTTTTAGAGAGATTGAAATATTTGAATAATACTAATGATATGATAGAAATCTTTGTACAGTGCAAAGATGTCTATAGTGGAGATGAAATCGGAAGATTCATGGAAAAATTTAATACGTAATTAAAATTATTTTTGAAATTTTATAGAATATTCAATTACGAATTAAAAACAGTCATTAATAAGAACAGGGAAAAACAATTTATTATTTCAAAAGAATCAGAAATCGAAGATGAATACGAAGAAAAACTTAATCTCTTTTTGACAGAATTGGACGAAATTATCAAAGAAAAAAAAATGAATTTAAGAGAAACTGTAGTTGTCTATTTCGAAGTAATCTTCAGAATGAAGAGAGATATACCTAAAGACATCTCCGATATGATATTTGAGAAGTGCAAAAATCCTGAAAATCTAAAATTTTATTTTACAAAAATGGATTTAATCAAACTTTCCTTCATTCTTTCGAGATATAACACACTCTTGAACAAAAGACAAAACGCAGTTGAAGGACTTTCAAATGTTGTAAATAATTTTATAGAAATTGGACTAGGAAATTTTCAAAAAGAAGAATTGTTATCAGTAATAAAAAACCTTAGTTACAAAAATGTCTACATTGATTTAGAATTTTTCACAAGATTAGAACCGTATGTCCTCAAATATTTAAACGAATACAAAATTTCTTCTATAGTCATCATTTTTTCGATTTACATAAAAAATTTCATCGGGTCGGATTTTTTCCTTCAAACGTTAGGGTTTAGCATATCAAAGAATTTAGAATTCCTCAATACTAAAGATTTGGTATACATTCTTGACACTTCACAAAAGAGATATTACAACAGAGAAGAATTAAGCTTTAATTTTTTCGAACTCTTTAAAAACATCTTCCAATATCTTCCACCCAAACTAAATGAATTCAAATCATACGATATACAAGCAATTTTAAAAGCCATGCTAAATATCTCCTACAACGATAAGAAATTTCTGAATTTATTATCCACTGTCTATTTGAAATTCTCGGAAAAAGAAGAGTTTCGAAATTTTGTTAACATTGTCTATTACTTCTCAGTCTGTGATTTAGAAAACGATGTGTTTTATGCGAAAACTTTAGAAACTTTTAAATTCAATCTTTTATGTTTAAAAAATTACATATTAGGAAATGATTCAATGGACAATCTTATAGGAATATACGATAAGAATTTAATTAATCTTCTAAATAATAAATACTTCGAAAATATCTCGAAAATAAATGACAAACTCCGATATTTTGAAAGAATCGAATTTGACTCAGAAGAAATTTTTACTTGTATTGACATACTGTCTAAGACTGTGTGGAATATAAGCTTCATTCTTCACAAAGTTACAAATAAAATTTCTCAAGGAGAAAAAATCAAACTAGAAAATTTCTCTGAATTAATAAAAGATGCTGTTGAAATTTTTAACATATTGGTATCTAATTTATCTAAATGTAATGAAAATGGAACTGAAGTAAAAATAATAAACTCGAATGTAAAAAAAATTTTGTTGTCTTATATTTTCTTAAGTCGTCTTTCACAAAATTTAAAGATTAAGCAAAATCTAAATTTGAGTTTCTTGAAAGGAAATAATTTAAACTTTCAAGATCATAATTTTGAATTCAAAGGATTGAATAAATTTTATAAGTTTAAGAGAGCCGTCCTTAAGGTTATATCATCTAAAGAATTAAATTTTCAAGAAACTTTGACTGGGAAATTCTCTATGAGGGAAGAAAATTTAATCGTAGAATTTAATCCAAGTTATTTTGAACAATTAGAAAACTTTGATGATGTTGATTTCGTTCAAGCCTATATGAAAAGAACTAGCAGCAGCAAAGATAAAATAAAAAACGAGATCATTTTAATAAACGATCCATATGATTGTTTCGAAAATACAATGAACGAATCGGGATACAATAAATTTAGAAAGCATATATGTACTTTGTTAAAGCTCGAACCGATTAATATTGATTATAACGAATTCCTGACATTCTTCAAAGATATTCAGATAAATGATGAGAACTTAGAAGATTTAATAAGAGAATTCTTGGTATTTAAAATAGGATAAATTATTTGAAAATTTAATTTTTATAAAAACTTAATTGTTTTTAATGATATTTTATTAAATACTCAAGTTTATAATTGGGGATTGGGGATTGGGGATTGGGGATTGGGCCAATCCCCAATCCCCAATCCCCAATCCCCAATCCCCAAAAAAAAATTAAGATCATTTTTTTTCAAATTTGAAAATAAAAAAATAAATAAGAATTTTGTCATTTGCTTAGTTAGTTTAGGGTTCAAAATATTATTTTTGACTAGTCTTTGCATGTTTATTAAATAATAAAAAAATATATTAATTAAATAAAATCAATAGTATTTACTTTAAAAAAAG
>Ga0169931_10007754_pt1 | contig 15833 bp, 13 predicted proteins | sample Kivu_15m_20L_FD_129675 | JGI IMG/M metagenome (GOLD analysis project Ga0169931, IMG submission 129675) | Freshwater microbial communities from Lake Kivu, Western Province, Rwanda to study Microbial Dark Matter (Phase II) - Kivu_15m_20L... | ecosystem: Environmental > Aquatic > Freshwater > Lake...
ATCGACGCCGAGGAGGGAGGAGGGCCGCAATGGGCGCAGTCGCGAGACCCCCGCGTCACCCGGGTCGGTCGCTTTCTCCGCAAGACCCGGCTCGACGAGCTGCCCCAGTTTCTCAACGTGTTGCGTGGGGAGATGAGCTTTGTCGGGCCCCGCGCCGAGCGCCCCTACTTTGTCGACCAGCTCAACCAGCAGATCCCCTTCTACTCCCAGCGCCACCTCGTCGAGCCGGGGCTGACCGGATGGGCGCAGGTCAACTATGGCTACGGCGCCTCGGTCGAGGACGCCATCGAGAAGCTGCAGTACGACCTTTACTACATCAAGAATGTCTCGCTCCTCTTCGACATCTGGATTCTCTTCAAATCGGTTCGGATCGTCCTCTTTGGCTACGGGAGGTGAGAATGGGACGCGGCCAGCTAACCTGCAAGGAGAAAAGGCGAAGATGGATCAGCTCCTGAACTATCGCAGCGAATTTCCAATTCTCGAATCGACGACCTACCTGATCAACCACTCGTTGGGGGCGATGCCGCGCGGCGTGGAGGAGCGGATGGCGGCCTTTACCAGGATGTGGGGAGAGCGGGGAATCCGGTCCTGGGGGGAGGGTTGGTGGGAGATGCCACTGACCGTAGGCAATCGGCTGGCGCGCATCATGGGAGCCCCCGAAGGGTCTGTCGTCATGCACCCGAACGTCTCCGTCTGCCAGTCGCTGATTCTCTCCGCGTTCGATCTGCGGGGGAGGCGGAACAAGATCGTTTACGAGGCGCTCAACTTCCCCTCGGTCAAGTACGTCTATCAGCGGCATGCGGCGGAGGCCGGCGCCGAGATCGTCGAGGTCCCGAGCGACGATGGCATCGTCGTCGAGACGCAGCGGATGGTCGAGGCGATCGACGAGAGGACGCTGCTCGTCCCGATCTCGCACGTCCTTTTCCGAAGTGGCTACCTCCAGGAGGTGGCGGCGATCGTCGAGAAGGCCCACCGGGTTGGCGCCCTGGTCGTGCTCGATGTCTACCAGTCGGTCGGGACGGTCCCGTTCGATCTGACCGCGCTGGGGGTCGACTTCGCGACTGGCGGATCGGTCAAGTGGCTGTGTGGGGGGCCCGGAGCCGGGTTTCTCTACGTCCGTCCCGACCTCGTCTCGCGGCTGGCGCCGGCGGCGACCGGCTGGGCGGCCCACCGTGATCCGTTCGCCTTCGCCGAGACGATCGAATACGCCCCCGACCATCACCGGTTTCTCAATGGCACGCCGGTCATTCCCGCGCTCTACGCGGCGGAGCCGGGCTATGCGCTGATCGAGGAGGTCGGCGTCCCGCGCATCCGGGAGCGCTCGATCGAGTTGACGACCGAGCTGATCTCCCTCGGTGAGGCGAGGGGCTGGCGTCTCCGCTCCCCACGTGCGCCGGAAGCGCGCGGAGGCTCGGTCATCTTCGACCTGCCAGACGCCGACCAGGTGGTGCGCCTCCTCGCCGAGCGGCAGATCCTTGTCGACTATCGCCCCGGGGCGGGGATGCGCGTCGGACCGCACTTCTTCAATACGCGGGAGGAGATCGCCACGCTCGTCGAGGCGATCGATGAGATTCACGCCGGCCTGCTCGCCAGGGCTGGCCAGGCCGGCTGATCCGTCGGCGCGCGCAGGGGCCAGAGCTTGAGAGCGGAGAAGGAGGAGAGGACGATGGAAGAGCAAGAGAAGATTGTCAAATCGGAGGAGGAGTGGAGAGACCTCCTCACCCCGGAGCAGTACTGGATTGTCCGCCAGAAGGGGACGGAGCGGCCCTTTACCGGAGCCCTCCTCCATCAGCACGCGACAGGGACCTACCTCTGTGTCGCTTGTGGCGAGCAGCTCTTCAGCTCCGCGCACAAGTACGATTCCGGAAGTGGCTGGCCCAGCTTCTGGCAGCCGATCGGGGAGGCGAACGTCGAGTACCATCAAGACGTCAGCCTCATGATGCGGCGGGTGGAGATCACGTGCCACCGTTGCGGGGCACATCTCGGCCACGTCTTCGAGGACGGGCCGGCCCCGACGGGGCTGCGCTACTGCGTCAACTCGGCCTCTCTCCAGTTTGATCCAGGGGAATGAGCGATCCTCCCCGTCAGGGGGGGGCCCAGCGCCCCGCCCCTGACGCGCGTGGCCCTTCACTCGAGGGTCCAGATGAGGCGCCAGCCGCTGACCGGCTGGGCTCTCCCGCCGTGTTGGCGGGCGACCCCGAGCCCCCACTGCATCGAGTAGCGTCGGTTGAGCGTCCAATGGGCCTGGGGCAGGATCAATTGTGACCGTTCGTTGCGGGGCCCGAAGGCAAAGTTGCTCTCCAGTCCGAGGATGAGCCGCTCCGACGTATGGTGGAAGAGGCTTGGGTTGAAGAGGGGCTGCCAGCTTCGAGCCTCGTCGGTGCGGCTTCGGCGGACTCCCTGCATCGAGAAGACGCTCCACTTGGGGTGGAGGCGATAGCCCGCCAGGTAGAGGCCATCGACACTGGCGCCACGGGTCTGGCGAGCTCTCCGGCCGATGGTCTGCCAGCCGTGAACGAAGGCCTCCGGCCCTCCCGGGAGGGTACCCTGGAGCGCGACCTTGTACTCGGCCAACGTTCGTCCCTCCATGGGAAACTCCAGCTCGATGGCGTACCCGTCGAGGAAGGCGTACTCGATCTCCGGGGCCCATTCGAGGTGGCCCCCCTGCCGCCCGAGGGGGCGCGCGAAGAGGCTGTTGATCTCCAACTCTCCCCGCCGCGCGTGGAGGGGCCGCACGAGGTCGAAGTGGAGCGGCTCGGGGATGAGGTGCGACGATTTGCCCCCTTTGCGGGGGCGATGTTCGTGCGGAGGATCGGCCTCCTCCCGTCGCGGAAGAGGGGGGCGTTCGCGCTCCTGCTCGTCAACCGTGTGGCCGGGCCCCTTTCTTTCGATCGAGGCAGGGTCGGGACTGTTCGATGGGGAGAGCGGATCCTGCGCGAGGCTTCCCCCTCCAACTCCTCCCCAGAATGCGAGATGGACTCCGACCCAAAAGAGGGTTCGACTCTTCATGGCACAACTCCTTGAGGCATCCCCGCAAGGTTCGTTGACGGGATGCCGTTGCCCTCTCCGCGGAACCGGGACGCGACGAAACGATCGCCGCCGAGGGGGTGAGAAGAAGGCCTGATCGCGCGTCCGCCGACTCCCCCTCCCCCTTCGGGAAGGAGTTGACCAGCGACAAGACCGAACTTCCCCCACCTCTCAAAGAGATGGAGAAAGGGCATCTTCTCTCCCCCCTCCCCAGATCGGGAGAAGGAAGTGTCGATTCAATCTTGAAAAGAGGGTGATGCGCTTAGTCGAGCGGAGCCGTGGCGGGGGGGCCGCGCGTAATGCGGCACGAGAGGGGATGGCAGAAGCCCTCCGGCGGAGGACGACGATTGAGGGGAAGGCAGGCTGCGACGAGCGTCGGCCAGACAGGAGCAGTGGGGCCATCGAGGGCGGGGGAGACCGGGTCGAGGAGAAGCGGATGCCGCCCCAATCCCGATGTCGAGCCATCCCCATTGGGCGATTGACTGCTCTGAAGGGAAGCCGGTGACGGACGGAGGTTGCCCTTGCCATCCCCGAGCCAGACCCTGCTCGCCTGGCTCCCTCCCAGATCCTGGATGATCAGGTCGCTGTCATTATCGTGGTCAATATCATAGACCAGAATCCGGGTGAAGTGGCTCGGGACTGGGTTGAGGATCCGAAAGGGTTCCGCCTGACCGCTGAGATGGATCTCGACGAAGAGGTTGCGCCCCTCGAGGCGACGCACAATCCGGTCGTCCAACTCATCTTCATCGAACTGCGCGATCTGGGCTCCGTCGCGGTCCGTCTCGACGAAGAGCTCTTCGATCAGTTCGGTCTGCGGGAGTCGATCGCTGGCGACGCCCTCGGGGGGCTGTCCAGCGAGCCCCACAGGCTGGGCGATCGCGACCCCTCCCACCCCTCCCACCCCTCCCACCCCTGCCAAGAGGGGGGCGAGCCAGACGAAGAGCAGAAGCCGAGCCGTCTGGAAGGCACGCTGGCGGTAGTCGACAGGTTGATTGATCGATTGCCTGATCATGTCGAAAGGGTAGCACATCCGATCGGCGGCTTTCAAATCGCCCACGGGGCGGGCCCGTGCGAAGGCTCTCGCGAGGGGGACAATCCTTTCCGCGGTTTGACCGTACCGAAAACAGGTTGGTATGATGCGGGTTTGCTTCTCGTGTTCGGCGCTCATCCGGGGGGGATTCCCGGCAGAGTGCGTCCCCGATACAAAGGGCTCGGCCCTGGGCGCTTCGATCGTTACTGGTAGTTGCCACCCGGCTTGTCGAGCCACCTTCAGCTGAGTAAGTGGGTAAGGAGAGGTGGTAGCGAAATGGCAGCAGGAACCATGACCTTTGGAATCATCAAGCCGGACGCCGTCCGCGCCGGCAATATTGGAAACATTCTTCAGCAGATCACCAACCACGGATTCAAGATCCGGGCGATGAAGCTGATGTCGATGAGCCGCGGAGTGGCCGAGGGCTTCTACGCCGTGCACCGCGAGCGCCCCTTCTTCGGGGAGTTGGTCGACTTTATGACCAGCGGGCCGTGTGTGGTCATGGCCCTCGAGAAGGAGAACGCCGTCCAGGCGTGGCGGGATCTGATGGGGCCGACCGATTCGACGAAGGCGCCGAAGGGGACGATTCGCGGGGACTTCGGGACGAGCGTTGGCGAGAATGCCAGCCACGGCTCCGATTCCGAGGAGAACGCGCAGATCGAGCTCCACTACTTCTTCAACGCGACGGAGTTCTGCTAGACAGCAGGGCGGGAGCCCTCTCGGGGGAGGGAAGGGAATGGTCGCACTCGGGAAGATCCTGCTGCTGGGAGGGCTGGGGCTGGTCGTGGTGGGAGGGCTCCTTCTCCTGATCGGGAAGGGGATCCTCCCGGCTCCCCCCGCCTCCTGGCGCCCCGGGCAGTTGCCGGGGGACTGGCGGTGGCAATCCCCCTCGGGGTCCGTCCGGATCTATGTTCCGCTCGGGACCTCCCTCCTGCTCAGTCTCCTCCTCTCGTTGCTCTGGTGGCTCTTCTCTCGGCGATCCTAACCTGGAGAGGGATGGTGCGGATGGCGATTCTTGAAGCGAGACAGGTCACGCGGGAGTACCGGATGAAGGCGGAGACGGTCCGCGCCTTGTCGGGCGTCTCGGTCTCGATCGAGGCGGGCGAGTTTGTCGCGATCCTGGGAACGAGCGGCTCCGGGAAGTCGACCCTGCTCCACCTGCTCGGGGGGCTCGACCGGCCAACGAGCGGGGAGGTCCTCTTCGATGGGCGGAGCCTCGGGCCGCTCAGCTCGCGCGAAATGGCGGCCTACCGTCGGTCGAGCGTCGGGATGATCTTCCAGAGTTTCCACCTTCTGCCGACGATGACCGCCCGCGAGAATGTCATGCTCGCCCTCGCCTTTGCTGGCATGGCCCGACGGGAGCGCCATCAACGGGCGGCGGAGCTGCTCGACCGGGTTGGGCTCTCCCATCGTCTCGATCACCTTCCCTCGGAACTCTCCGGGGGGGAGCAGCAACGGGTCTCGATCGCCCGGGCCCTCGCCAATCGTCCACAAGTCCTCCTTGCCGACGAGCCGACCGGCAACCTCGACAGCCGCCGCGCGGCGGACACCCTCGATCTCCTGGCGACGCTCTGCCGCGAGGAGAAGATGGCCGTCCTCCTCGTCACCCACGATGAAGCCCTGGCGTCCGCCTATGCCACCCGCGTCATCCGATTGCGGGATGGCGAGGTCGTCCCGGAAGGGGAGCCGCGATGAACTTCTCCGATCTCCTGGCCCTCGCCTGGCGCAATCTCCGCCAAGCCAAATTGCGCACCGCGTTGACGACGATCGGCGTCGTCGTCGGCGTCGGCGCGGTGGTGACCATGGTCAGTTTCGGGATCGGCCTGCAGGAGAACCTGCTCCGCGACGCCTTCACCCGGATCGACTTCTTCACGACGATCACCGTTCTCGGACCGGCCGCCGACACCTTCCTCTCCGCGGCGGAAGAGGGGCAAGGCGAAGAAGGGGCCGATGGAGCCGCCGCTCCCCCGCCGCCGCTCCTCGATGACGAGGCGCTCGAGGGCCTTCGACGCCTCCCCGGCGTCCGCGACGTCCATCCCCAGATCCGCTTCGAGGGCTATGTCCGCTTCGAGGAGAAGACGCGCCGGGTCGGGATGGGTGCCGCCCCGATCAACATCGTCGCCAACCCCCGTTTCGAAGAGCGGCTCGCTGGTCGCCATTTTTCGAGCGAAGAGGCGCGGGAGGTGATCGTCACCGAGCGGTTTCTGCGACGCTTCCGGGCGCGCTCGGGAAACGGGGCTCCCGCCGAGCGCCGTGGCCCCTTCGTCGCACCGCCAGAACAGAGCCTCGAGGAGCGTCAACGGCTTGCCGAAGCCGTCATCGGGGAGACCCTCACCATCCTGACCCTCCCGCTCGAGGAGGCCCCTTCCGGGGGCGAGTTCGACTTTAGCCCCCGCATGTCCCCTCGCGGAGAGGCGCCGCCGGCAGATGGCGAGGCCACCGATCGACTCGCCCGCGAGGCGTTTACCATCGTTGGGGTGCTGCCGACCGCCGAGGGGGTCGACCTGCCCTTTGCCGGGAATCAATTGGTCTACCTGCCTCTTCCGATCGTCAAACGGCTTGCCGAGCGGCAGCGCGATCCGCTCCAGCATATGGCCGAGATGCTCACCGGCCGCTCCGGATACGGCAGCGCCGAGGTCCGCGTCGGAGACCTTGCGCAGGTCGAGGCGGTCCAGAACGAGATCCGCCGCCTCGGCTTCCGCTACCTCAGCCTCGGTAACCGCCTCGAAGAGATCAAACGGGTCTTCCTGATCGTCAATGCCAGCCTCGCCCTCATCGGAGGCCTCGCCCTCCTCGTCGCCTCGTTCGGCATCTCCAACACCCTGATCATGTCGATCCGGGAACGCACGCGTGAAATCGGCCTCATGAAGGCGATCGGCGGCACCGACGGCGAGATCATGCGCATCTTCCTCCTCGAGGCTGGATTGATCGGCGCCGCTGGCGGCCTGCTCGGGCTCGCCAGCGGCTGGACCATCGACCGCGTCGCCAACCTCCTCGCCAACCGGTGGATGGCGCAGCAGGTCGGCGGCACCCTTCGCCAGGTCGAATTCTTCTCGATCCCCTGGTACCTCTCGGGAGGCGCCCTCGCCTTCGCCGTCCTCATCAGCCTCCTCGCCGCCCTCTATCCCGCGCTGCGCGCCGCCCGCATCGACCCGATCCGTGCCCTCCGACACGACTGATCACGCGACCGAACCCCTCGACCCGTCCCAGGATCTGGCTCCGCCTTATGTTTTAGTGGTGGGCCTCCCCCACCGTGCGCGTGATCGCGACAAGTGGGGGGCTACGAAACCAGAGGGACGTCACTCCCCCTCCCAGCGGCGAGTGTGTCATCAAGAAAGCGATTGTGCGAAGGTTTTTTACTGCGATATTGTGTTGTTTGCTTATTTTTGCAGTATAGTAATGCTCATATGAGCGAGCAAACTCAATCCATTCAGGCAGGATATGGGGAGACGTTGGGGATCAGGTTGTTGCAGGAGCTGGCGGCACGGGGTCTCTTCATCTTCTCAATCGAAGAGGCAAAGATGGTCGCCGGTGATCTTGGCATCGACGAAGGCTACGGTCCGCAGCTGCTCTCGCAGCTGGTAACGGGAGGATGGCTGCGGCGATTGCGTCGGGGGCTGTATGCCGGATTGGGGAGGTTGCCGGGGTGGGTCGACGTGCATCCGTTCGCAGTGGCGACACGGCTTGTTTCTCCGGCGGCGATCAGCCACTGGTCGGCCTTGCATCATCACGGACTGACTGAGCAGGTGCCGCGACACGTGACAGCGAGCACGCCGAGGAAGGTCGTCACTCCGAGCATGCGCGCTCCGTCCGCGGCTCAGCGGCGGGAAGGGCGAAAGGCAGGAGAGGAGGGCGGTAAGCATCTCTGGGAGACCAACGGCGTGGCCTATGAGTATTTCACCGTCACCCGGGACCGCTTCTTCGGGATCGAGGAGATCTGGGTCGATGAACATTTTCGCGTCCCGATCTACGATAAGGAGCGCAGCCTGCTCGACGGGTTTGTCGCGCCTCGGGTCTTCGGCAGTCTGAGCGAGCCGCTCGGCATCCTCGAAGAGCACCTCGGTTCTCTCGACCTTGAGAAGATGGTTGGCTATGCGGTGCGCCTTGGGAAGGCGTCGATCGCCCGGCGGCTTGGGTGGGCGCTCGATCGACTGGGAGTCCCGTCGCGCGTGACAGACCCGCTCGTTAGGATACCGATGGATGGGGTGAAAGTTCTCGACCCGACGCGCCCGTATGAGGGCCGAGATGACGACCAATGGATGATTCGGGAGAACGTCAGCCAGGAAATCCGAGGAGGTCGATGATGAAACCTCTGCGATCAAGGCTGCACGCTGCGGCGATTCGGACTGGGGTCTCGCAGGTGGTCGTTGAGAAGGACTATGCGCTCGCCTATCTGCTTGCCGGGATCGCCGCGACTCCCGAGTTGAGCAAGACGCTGGTCTTCAAAGGTGGGACGGCGCTCAAGAAAATCTATTTCGGCGACTATCGGTTTTCTGAAGACCTGGACTTCTCAGCGGTCGAGGCCCCACGCGACCTGGCCATGAATGGCGCGATCCTTGCCGCCACGCAGAAGGCGATGCAGCTACTCTCCGCTCAAGGGCCTTTCCAGATTGACACGGAACGCTACCAGGAGCGGGATCCGCATCCTGGTGGACAAGACGCGTTCATCGCCAGGGTCAAATTTCCGTGGCACCCTGAGCCTCTCTGCCGCATCAAGATCGAGATCACGCACGATGAGCCGGTCCTTCTCGCCCCTTTGCAACGGGACATCATTCACGGCTATGAAGAAGAGATCGATGGGCGTCTACTCACCTATTCTCTCACCGAAATAGTCGCGGAGAAGATGCGTGCGTTGCTGCAGACGCAGCAGAAGCTGATTCTTCGGGGATGGAACCGTCCTCGTGCCCGAGACTATTACGATCTATGGCGGATCCTTCGTGATTTCAACCCGTCCATTGACAAAGACGCCCTGAGAGAGATGCTCAAACGAAAAAGTGCTCATCGTGGGGTGACCTACGTGTCTCTCGATGATTTCTTCACCATAGAGCTTCTGGCGCAGGCTCACCGGCACTGGGAGGGTACGCTGAGGCCGTTCGTACCCGAGTTGCCGGGCTGCGCCGATGTCCTGGCCGAGCTGAAGTGGTTTCTGACTGTGTTGTTTCCGGATCTGCCATAGAAGAAAATCACCATAGAACTCTTTGGTGAACCTCCTCTTCCAGCCGCATGAGCCAGCCAAGTGGGGGGGACGAAAGCGGGGAACGCCACCACTGAGAAGCGGCTGGAAGCCGCTTCTACCTTGGTCAAGCCAGTACGGAATTGATGTTGTAGTGCGATTGCCCTGGAGAGTTGGTTTGCTACCCAGGTTATGGCAAAAGTAAGTAGGATTTTGCTGGATTTCGATCAAAATTCTGGATCTCGACCACGCAATTCCTCAGTAAATCTTCAATCGTTTGAACTGGGCAATTTCCGACTCGGAGCCAGATGAATTTTGGCGGATGTCCGTAAAGGAGGCTTCTGGCTTGAAAATCTGAATCCTTGGAAACAATAGTGAATCCATTCCCTTTTGCGTGCGCCCAGATTTTGGAATCTGACTCATCTCGCAGGCCGATCGTTCGCACGTGGACACTTTCAGGAAATAGATCCTGCAACAACCTTGGCAGCTGTGGTGACAGGTTTTGATCAAACAGAAGCTTCATACTACAGAAATTGCCAGTTTGCGCTCCCGGTCGGCGGCAAAAGCCAGACAGGCTCTGATGTCTTCCAGCGTCAGATCAGGAAACTCCGCAGTCAGCTCTTCGGGCGTCATTCCACCAGCGAGGTACTCCAGGACATCCGTGACCGTCATTCTGGTCCCTCGGATGCAAGGCTTGCCGCTTCTTTTGTCAGGCTCGATCGTGATGATGTTCGTGTAGTCCATATGAGTAGGCTCATCCCTCTGATGGAGAATGTTAACGCCGCTTGACGTAGTCACGGCTTTTGAAAAGATAACATATCGAGAGCGACGGCGGCAGTCTTCAATCATACTCGATCGTGCGGTCAAACGCGGTCTCCACTGATCTGAACAGAGGCCCAGCCCTAGCGGCCCATCTCTGCTTTGAGGAAGAAGCTGCCGTCGGTGACGACGGTCTCTCCTTCGCGCAGTCCGTGGAGAACGGGGACGAGCGGGCCGGAGGCGGGACCGGTCAGGACCGGGCGCACGGCGAAGCGGCCCCCGCCGAGGGGGAGAAAGACGATCGACTCGGTTCCGCGGGTCTGGAGGGCGGTGCGAGGGACGGCGAGGGTCGGTTGGGTGCTGCCCGTGTCGAGGAGGACGTCGACAAACATGCCGAGGCGGAGTCGTTGTCCAGGGTTGGGGACTTCGAGGCGGACGCGGGCGGTGCGGGTCTCCGGGGCGAGGCGCGGGTCGATGTAGCTGATGCGGCCCGACCAGGACTGTCCGGGGAGAGCGGCGCTGGCCACGGTCGCGGCGCCTCCGACGCGGAGGCGCGGGAAGTCCTGTTCGTGGACAGCGGCGATGATCCAGACGGTCGAGAGGTCGGTGATGGTGAAGAGCCGGTCGCGCATGCCGAGAACCTGTCCGGGATTGACTTCACGGGTGGTGATGACGCCGCTGGCTGGGGCGTGGACGGGGACATCGGCCTGGACTTGCGCGGCGCCGCGCAGCGCCGCGACCTCGGCCTCGGTCAGTCCGTAGAGGAGCATGCGCTCACGCAGGGAGGCGTGTTCGGCGTGATGTTCGCGGAGGCGGGAGACGACCTCTTCGAGTTCGAGCTGGCTGACTGCGCCGATCCTGGCCAGCTTCTCGAAGCGGTCGGCCTGGCCGATGTGGAACTGGAGGTTGGCGTCGACCGTCAGGTACTTCATCTGCACCTCGGCGAGGTCGGCGCTGAAGATGGTCGCGAGGATCTGTCCTTCGCGGATGGTGTCTCCCAGCTGCGCCTCCACCTTCTTGATCCGGCCCTCGACGAGGGGAAAGACGGGAGTCTCGCGATAGGCGTTGGGTTCGACGATCGCCGGCGTGCGGAAGCTCTCGGCCAGCGCTTGTCGTTGGACGGTGCCGTAGCCCAGGCGCGCCCGTTCCACCAGCTCGGCGGGGAGGGCCAGTTCCAGTCCGCCGGATCCCGGCGGAGTCGCCGCCGTCGCCGTCTGGACCGCGGGGACAACCTCCCCGACCCGGGGCACGGGACGACCGGCGAGGCCGCTCCGGGGCCGTTCCCGCCAGGCCAGGATCGCCGCCACGGCGAGGATGATCGCCAGCCCGGCCAGGAGGAGGGCGCGTCGACGCCAGCGGGCCGGGGCGGTAGTCGTCTTGAGTTCGCTTCTCATCTGGGCTCCTTCGTCTCGGTTCTCTCCGGCTGGGGAGAGGAGGGGCGTTTGGACGGCAGCGGTTGAGAGGAGGCCTCGGCCAGCTCGACGTCCGAGAGGAATCGCTCCTTGAGCGCTTCGAGGCGTTCAAGGCGCAGGGCGACGAGGCGTCGTTGCTCGGCGAGGAGGTCGGTCAGCCGGGCATGGCCCAGCGTGTAGCTCTCGCGGATGATCGCGGTGTTGGCCTCCTGGGCCTGGATCAGCCCTTCGTCATAGGCGGAGAGGGCCCGGCGAGCGCCCTGGCGTCGTTCATCGGCGGCGGCGATTTCGCGACGGACGATCGATTCGAGAAACTCGCGCCGGTGTTTCGCGCTCTGTCGCCAGGCGACGGCCGCCTCGATCGATCCCTGGTTGCGGTTGCGGACCGGGAGGGTGAGGGTGACGCCGCCGCGAATCATCCCGGTCTGCATCTGGACGGGGGAGAGTAGGTTCCCGCCGCCGGCCATGGCGGTGAAGCCCTGCTGGTCGAACCGCCAGCGCTGCCAGCCGAGCTCCCCGAAGACGCTGACATCGAAGGTTCCCTCGACGGTGGCCATGGCGATCATCGCCTCACCGATCACCTCGTCGGCGCGAGCCGCGGCGAGGTCCGGGCGTCGCGACAGCGCCTCTTCGATGAGCCGCTCGCGGGGCGGCAGATCCACCCGCGTCGCCAGGGCTGGCCCAAGGGCGAGAGGCGTCTCCTCCGACCACCCGAGCTGCCCCTTCAGCTCTTCGAGGAGGGCGCGGTGGCGCGCGTCGAGCATGGCCCGCTGCGCCTCCGTCTGTCGCAGCTCGACGATCTGCAGGTTCTCTTCGAGGCGCGGGCTGACCCCCTCCGCGACGCGCGCGCGAATGAGGCTCAGCGATTCCGTGTGGAGCTTCGCCAGCTCCCGAAGCAGGGCGAGACGCGCTTCGATCTCGGCCAGCTCGGCGGCCTTGCGGCCGATCGCCCCGGCGAGCAGCCGCTCCTGGTTGGCCACCTCGTGGCGCATCCGCGCCAGCTCTTCCGAGGCCACGGAGAGCCGACGACTGCGCCGGCCGACTTCGAGCGGCAGCGAGAGGCCGATCGCGATGTTCTGCATCCCGCTCTCCGGCAGGCTCGTCTGCCCGCTCCCTTCGAGCATCGGGTTGGCCTTGAGCCCCGCCTGTTTCAGCCGCCCGAGCGCCTCGGCGATCCGCTGCCGCTCGGCGGCGAGCTGCTGGTTGTGCGCCAGCGCATAGTCGATGAGGGCCTCGACTTCGACCCCAGCAGTCGGTGCGGCAGCCGGAGGGGGCTGCGCCGCCGTCGCTCCCGTCCAGCAGAGGCCGCAGAGCAGTGCGAGGATCCACCGATGGGTAATCTGGGTGGTCTGGGTGGGTTGGGTCACGATCTCGCCTCCTCTCTTCTTCGCTCCGCCCTCCGTAGTTGGCGCTCGCGCAGCCAGAGGAAGATGACGGGCGTCACGATCAGGACGTGGAGCAGGGAACTGACCATCCCCCCGAGGACCGGGGTCGCGAGCGGCTTCATGACCTCTGAGCCGGCCCGGCTGGTCCACATGATCGGCAGGAGGCCGGCGATGACGGTGAAGACGGTCATCAGCTTTGGACGCAGCCGCAGCAGCGAGCCCTCCATGACCGCCTCGACCAGATCCGCGCGGGTGAGGGACTCCCCGGCGGCTTCGCGCAGTTGCCGCCGCCGCTCGACCGCCTCCTCCAGGTAGATCACCATGATCACTCCCGTCTGGACCGCCGTTCCGAAGAGGGCGATGAAGCCGACCAGCACCGCCACCGAGAGGTTGTAGCCCAGCGCGTAGACGAGGAAGACCCCGCCCGTCAACGCGAATGGGACGGCGAGCAGGACGTGCGCGGCCTCCAGCGCCGAACGGTAGATCAGGTAGAGCAGGACGAAGATGATCAGCACGACGATCGGGACGACCAGCTGCAGTCGATCCCGCGCGCGGATCTGATTCTCGTACTGCCCGCTCCATTGAAAGAAGTAGCCGGCGGGGAGCGGAACCGTCCTGGCGATGACCTCGCGCGCCTCCTCGACGAAGCCGCCAATGTCGCGGCCCCGCACGTTGAGGAGGACCGTCGCGCGCAACAGTCCGTTCTCGCTCGAGATCATGAAGGGGCCTGTCTCCCGGCGGATCTCGGCGAGCGAGGCGAGGGGGATCTGCCGCTCCCCGACGAGTACCTGGCCAATCTGGATCGGATCTCCGCGGAACGGTTCGGCGTAGCGCACCCGGACGGGAAAACGCTGTCGCCCCTCGATCGTCATCGTCAGGTTGGTCTCGCCGACCGCCTTGGCGATCGCCTCCTGGATCTCGGCGACGCCGACGCCGTAGCGGGCCGCCGCCGGACGGTCGATGCGAACGTTGAGGTAGGGTGCGCCGGCGATCTGTTCGGGGTAGAGGTCACTGGCTCCCTCGACCTTCCGCAGCGCCTCCGCCGCCGCTTGCGCGCGCTCTTCGAGGACCTTGAGGTCGCTGCCGAAGATCTTCAACCCGACCTGAGTCCGGATGCCGGTGGCGAGCATATCGATGCGGTTGCGGATCGGCTGGGTCCAGATGTTGGTCACGCCCGGCAGGCGCACCGCCGCGTCCAGTTCGGCGACCAGCTTCTCGGGCGTCAGCCCCGGCCGCCACTCCTCCCGCGGTTTGAGGTGCAGGACGGTCTCGATCATGTTGATCGGGGAGGGATCGGTCGAGGTCTCCGCGCGGCCCGGCTTGCCAACCGCCCACTCGACCTCCGGGAACTGCTGGAAGATCTGATTCTGCCGCTGGGTGATCGCCAGCGCCTCCGGCAGGGAGACGCTCGTATCCGTCACCGGCATGAAGAGGAGGTCCCCCTCGTCGAGCGGCGGCATGAACTCCTTCCCGAGGATGTGCATCCGATCGAGGAGCGGGCCAACCACCGGCAGGCCCGCTCGGCGCGCCGACGGGAGCCACGAAGCGGTCGTCGCCAGCAGCAACGCCAGCCCGAAGAGCCCGATCGCTCCACTGAGCGTCATCCCCCGATGGCGCAGCGCCCAGCCGAGCGTCGGCCGGTAGATCCGCTGGACGCCCCGCATCAGCCGGTTCTCCTCCTCCCGATGGAAGCGCCCGCCGAGCAGCAGGCTGCAGAGCACCGGCACCAGCGTCACCGAGAGCAGGGTCGCCCCGACCATGGCGAACGTCTTGGTGTAGGCCAGCGGATGGAAGAGCTTGCCCTCCTCTCCCGTCAGGGCGAAGACCGGGATGAAGGCGAGGATGATGATCGACATCGAGAAGAAGATCGGCCGCCCGACCAGCCTGGTCGCCTCCCGCACCGTTTCCCAGACAAGCCGCCGATCCCGCGGATCGACCCCGCGCTGTTCGAGATAGCGGAAACTGTTCTCCGTCACGACTACGCCAGCGTCGACGAGGACTCCGATGGCGATCGCGATCCCCGCCAGCGACATGAGGTTCGACGAGATCCCGAAGAACTTCATCAGGAGGAACGAGACCAGCACCGCCAGCGGCAGCGGCACCGTCACGATCAGGATCGAACGAAAGTGGAAGAGGAAGAGGATGTGGGCGAGCGTCACCAGCAGGATCTCCTCGACGAGGGCGACCTTGAGCGTGTCGGTCGCCCGTTCGATGAGGCCGGTCCGGTCGTAGAAGGGGACGACTCGGACCCCTGCCGGCAACCCCGTCTTGAGCTCCTCGAGCCGCTGCTTGACCGCCTCGATCACCGTCAAGGTGTCGACGCCGTAGCGTGCGACGACCACCCCGCCGACCGCCTCTTTCCCGTTCTTGTCGAGCGCCCCTTGCCGGAAGGCCCCGCCCAGCGAGACGGTCCCGAGTTGACGCAGGTAGACGGGAACGCCCCCGCGCGTCGCCACCGGGATCCCGGCGAGATCCTCGACCGACTCGATCAGCCCCAGCCCGCGAACCACCGTCCACGTCCCATTGGCCTCGATGACGTTGCCGCCGACATTGCTGTTGCTCTCCTCGACCGCGCGGACCACCTCGCTCATCCGCAGGTCGTAGGATCGCAGGCGGTTCGGATCGAGGTCGACCTGGTACTGCTGGACCCAGCCGCCGACGCTCCCAACCTCAGCGACCCCCGGAACCGCGTTGAGCTGGTAGCGCACGTACCAGTCCTGGATCGAGCGCAACTCCATCAGGCTGTGCCGGTCGCTCTCGATCGTGTACCAGAAGATCTGCCCGACCCCGGTCGCGTCCGGCCCGAGCGTCGGAGTGACCCCCTCCGGCAAGCTCCCTCCGACCAGGGTCAGCCGCTCCAGCACCCGCGTCCGCGCGAAGTAGAGGTCGACCTCCTCCTCGAAGATGATGTTGATCATCGAGAAGCCAAAGGCCGACTGCGACCGCACCACCCGCACCCCGGCCAACCCCTGCAGGTTGACCGTCAAGGGGTAGGTGATCTGGTCCTCGACCTCCTGCGGACTTCGCCCCGGCCAGTCGGTGAAGAC
>Ga0169931_10007755_pt1 | contig 15833 bp, 17 predicted proteins | sample Kivu_15m_20L_FD_129675 | JGI IMG/M metagenome (GOLD analysis project Ga0169931, IMG submission 129675) | Freshwater microbial communities from Lake Kivu, Western Province, Rwanda to study Microbial Dark Matter (Phase II) - Kivu_15m_20L... | ecosystem: Environmental > Aquatic > Freshwater > Lake...
ATAACGGAAAAATTTATTATTTATATGTATACATTTTAAATATAATTTTTTGGAAACAACGAATAAAAAAATTATTAAATGATTAATATAGGCTTTTGGTCTTATTATGAAGAAAATTGTTTTAATAACAATCTTTTTTTAAATAAAGATGCAAGCATTCGTGAAAATACATTTGTAAAATACAATTTATTATATAAAAATTTAAATGAAATTGGTATTACAATAAATTCATTAGACCTAATTGTAGATAATAATAAATTAGACTTATTAATATTTTCAGACATACCACGTTCAGATTCGAAATATTATATTAATGTTAAAAACTTAAAAATTCCCAAAATTCTAATAATAGAAGAATGCAAATTGATTAGACCACAAAACTGGAATCTACAACTTCATAAAGAATTTGATTACATTTTTACATATGAAGATGACTATGTTGACAATTTGAAGTATTTTAAATTCAATACTAATTTTATTGAGACCAGAGATATTAATTACAATTTAGATCATAAGATTAAGGATTTTACGATGATTAATTCAAATAAAAAAGCAATTTCAAAAGGAGAACTTTATTCAGAAAGATTGAAAGTTATAAATTGGTTTGAAAAAAATCATCCTTATAATTTTGATCTATGGGGGTGGGATTGGGATAGGTTTACATTTCCTTCAGATATTAAATATATAGATAGATTAAACAGTAAGAAACTAAACTTTTTATTTAAAGGTTATAATTTTCATAAATCATGGAAAGGAACAGTTAAGATAAAAAAAGATACTATTAAAAATTATAAATTTTGTTTTTGTATTGAAAATTTTTCAAATATCAATGGGTATATTACTGAAAAAATATTTGATTCATTTTTTGCTAGTACAATACCTATTTATTATGGTGCAAAAAATGTAAATACACATATACCACCAAACTGTTTTTTTGACTATAATCAGTTTAACAATTTTAATGAAATGTATATAGAATTAACAAATTTAAATGAAAATCAATATCTAGATTATTTAAAAAATATTGATATTTTCTTGAATTCTAGCAAGTCGATTCAATTTTCAGAACAATATTTTGTTAATGAGTTAAAAAAAATAATTTTAAAAATATTTAAATGGCAATAAATTTAACTTTCGGTATTCCAACGTATAACGGAAGTAAAACAATTTTAGACACATTAAAAAGTATATGTACTCAACAAGTAAATGATTCGTTTAGTTTTGATATATTAATCTCTAATAATAATTCAACTGATGATGTAATAGATGTTTGTCATAAATATTTTCAAAGTATTAATTTTACAGATTATTTAATTATAAATAATGAATTTTATGATAATACCGTAGATGGTAATATCCTTAATTTATATAGAAATTTTTCTGGTGAATATCTTTGGTTTATAAGTGATGATGATACATTGAGTACAGATGAATCTTTATTATTAATTATAAACATAATTAAATGCCACAGTCCTAATATTATAACTTGTAATTATAATGAATGTGATTTTGATTTGAAAATATTAAAAAAAAGATTTAGAAAAAAAGAAATTATTGACACGTATTCAGATAATAAATCTGAATGGCTCTTGAATAGTCAATTTTATTTTGGTTTGATTTCATCATTGATTGTAAAAAGAAATTTAGTAGATATTAATCAAATTTTTAAATTCTACGGATTATTAAGTTTACATATACCCATAGCACTTTTATCTGCAGCTAATGGTCAAACGGTTTGTATAAATAATCGTCTAATAAATTTAAGAACTGGAAATACTACATGGGGAAAAAATGGCAGTTTTCTAATTAATTTTTTGCATATCTCGTTAATACTTCATAAAATGAAAGATTACAATTACGATAGCAATGCAATAACTAAAACTATCAAAATCAATTTTAAAGATAATTGGAAAAATATTATTAAAGCAAAAAACGAAGGCTTGCATTTTACAAGTGAATTAATGTTTGAAGAGTTCATTGTATATAAAAAATTCATTAGATTTTGGTTTTTAGATATTTATTTATTGTTTTTGCCAAACAAAATAATTAGTTTTTTTAAAATATTTTATAAAACAAAATATAAAAATTTTATTAACACTTAATAAATATTCGTACTTTAGTATTTTGAAACTGATTACTTATGGTTATTACTAAAACTCCTTTTCGCATTTCTTTTTTTGGTGGCGGAACAGATATAAAGGAATGGTACTTAGAAAATGGTGGAGTTGTTTTGTCAACTACAATTGATAAATATTGTTATATATCTTGTAAATATTTGCCTAAATTTTTTAATCATGATTATAGATTAGTATATTCAAAAATTGAGGAAATTAAATCAATTAATGATATAAAGCACCCTTCTATCAAGGGTGTTCTTGAATATTTTAATTGGAATCGAGGAATTGAATTACATCATGAGGGAGACTTACCAGCTAGATCTGGCCTTGGTTCAAGCAGTTCATTCACTGTTGGATTAATTAATACTCTAAATGCCTTACAAGGCAAAATGACAAGCAAATTTGATCTAGCTAATCAATCTATATATATTGAACAAGAGTTACTAAAAGAAAATGTAGGGTGTCAAGATCAAATTGCTGCGGCATTTGGGGGGTTCAATAGAATTGAATTTACAAAAACCAATAAGTTTATAGTATCACCAATATTAATTTCTGAAAAAAGATTAAATGAATTGCAAGATAATTTAATTCTCTTCTATACTGGAATTTCTAGATTTGCTAGTGAAATTGAGAAATTAAAAATTCAAAATTTTAATTCTAAAAGGAATGAATTAAAAAATATGCAAGAACTAGTTCCAGAGGCTATTAATATACTTACTAATGATTATCAAAATTTAGATGATTTTGGTAATTTGTTAAATTTAACTTGGAGATTAAAAAAATCTTTATCGACTAGTGTTTCGAATTCAGAAATAGATTTGATTTATGACAATGCAATGAAAAGTGGAGCAATTGGTGGAAAATTGCTAGGAGCAGGAGGTGGGGGTTTTATTTTGTTTTATGCAAAAAAGCATACTCATCAAGAAATTATTAAAACTTTAAAAGGCTTAATATATGTTCCTTTTAAGTTTGAAAATAACGGAAGTGTGGTTTCTTTATATCAACCTAACGGACTTTAAAAAATAAAATTCATGATATTTCCAGAAGTTAAAATTATTAATCATGATGTCTTTACTGACTTTAGAGGTGACCTTTGGACATTATGGCATAAAGATAGATTTGAACCACACTTAGATTTCGTTCATGATAAAGTATCTACTTCTAGAAAAAATGTAATTAGAGGTATACATGGTGATAATAAGTCATGGAAGCTAATATCATGTTTATACGGAGAATTATATTTTGTTGTTGTTGACAATAGAATAAGTTCTGAAAACTATTTAAAATGGGATAGTTTAATTTTAGACGGAAAAAAAAGACAATCAATTTTAATACCTCCTAACTTTGGTAATGGTTTTTTAGTTCTTAGTTATGAATCTGTTTTTCACTACAAATGGGCTTACGAGGGCAATTATCCTGATATTCAAGATCAGTTTACTTTAAAATGGAATGATCCAAATATTGATATTGAATGGCCAATATCAAATCCAATATTACAAAAAAGAGATAAATAGAGAAACATGAAAAATTATAAAGAAAAATATGAACTAAAAAGAGATATTAAGTTAACCCCGAATGATTTGATATCATTTGAGGATAGGGTTAAAGATGCTTACGAAGCTGGAGCTATTAAAGGACCAATTCATCTTTCAAGCAATAATGAAGAAATTTTAATTGACATATTTAAGTATGTAGATGAATCAGATTGGGTATTTTCTGCATGGAGGAATCATTATCATGCTATTTTGCATGGAGTTGATCAAGAAAAACTTTTTAAAAATATTTGTGAAGGTAAAAGTATGGGCACAAATAATTTGAAACCTAAATTTTATGCTTCTTCAATTGTTGGAGGTATAATACCAATTGCCTTAGGTGTTGCTATGTCTTTAAAATTAAAAAATTCAAAAAACATGGTTTGGTGTTTTATTGGTGATATGACAATGGAAACTGGAGGTTTTTGGGAAGCATATAAGTATTCTCAAAATCTGAACTTGCCACTTCAATTTGTTATTGAGGACAACAATTTAAGTGTTCATACACCAACTGATTTAGCATGGAAAAGGAAAATGGATCCACCCCCAGGAGTAATTTATTATTCTTACAAGATGAAATATCCTCATCATGGAACTGGCAAATGGGTTAATTTTTAAAATTTAATACTTATGAAATATAAAGATGAATTGATAAGGTCTATGGATTGGCTTGGCAATCATGATAACGTTATTTTTACTGGTCAAGCAATTGAATTGAGTGGTCATGCCATATCAGGAACTGTATCAAACGTTGATAAATCTAAAAGAATAGAATTGCCTGTATTTGAAGAAACTCAAATGGGAATGGCTATAGGTCTTGCGTTGGACGGCTTTGTGCCCGTAACTTGTTATCCTCGATTTGACTTTTTTATTTTATCATTGAATCAACTTGTTAATCATTTAGATAAAATTAGAGAAATGTCTGATAATGAGATGAAACCAAAAGTTATCATTAGGGTTTCAGTAGGATCTAAAAAACCATTCTCAGCTGGCCCACAACACACCCAAGATCATACAGATGCGCTAAAATTAATGCTAACTGATGTTGAAGTTGTAACATTAAATGATGCAGAGGAAATATTTCCTGCTTTTAAAAATGCTTATGAAAGAGAAGATGGAAAATCTTCATTAATAATTGAATATTCTGAATACTATGGAACAAAATAAATTTAATTGGCCGCTTATTAACGACAATGTTTCAAGAAATGATCGCAAGGTATTGTCTCAATTTATATTGAGTGGAAAAAGACTTACTAATGGAGAAAAAGTAAAAGAATTTGAAAAAATATGGAGTGATTGGCTTGGAGTAAAGCATTCTGTAATGGTAAACAGCGGGGCTTCTGCTAATTTTATTTCTATTGCTATTGCAAAGGAATTGCTTGGTATTGGAGAGGTGATCGTTCCACCACTTGGTTGGGTCTCGGATATTTCATCAATAGTTCAGTTAGGCATGAAGCCAGTTATAGTAGATGTACAGCCTGAAAATATGGCAATAACTGCGAAAAATATTAAAGATGCAATAACTAAAAACACAAAGGCGATTGTTTTAGTGCATTGTTTAGGTTTTAATGCAATAAGTACCGAAATAATCAAACTTGCCAAGGAAAATAATATTTTATTAATTGAAGACTGTTGCGAATCACATGGAGCTAAATATAAAAATAAGAAAATTGGAACATTTGGAGATATTTCACTTTTTTCATTTTATTTTGGCCACCACATTACTACAATTGAAGGCGGTATGATATGCGTAAAAAATACTAAATTATTAGATTTAGCAAAATTATTCAGATCGCATGGTATGACAAGAGAATCGTCAATTAAAATGCAAAATGATTTTAAATTAAAATTTCCGAATTTAAATCCATTGTTTACGTTTGCTGTGGCAGGATTTAATATGAGAAGCACAGAAATTAATGCTGTACTTGGTATTGAGCAAATGAAAAGGATAGACTATAATATTGCAAAGAGAACAGAAAATTTAAAAATTTGGTTGAGTCAATTAGATCCAAATATTTATTTCACAAAATACAACATGATTGGTTCAAGCAATTTCGCTCTCCCTTTAGTTTTACTAAATAAAGACAGAAATTTATTTTTGAATATTTGTAAAATATTAGATAGTGAAAAAGTTGAATATAGAATAGGAACTGCTGGTGGTGGAAATCAAGCAATTCAACCATTTTTAAAAAAGTATAAACATAAAATTCATGGAAAATTGCAAAATACAAATCATATTCATGAATTTGGCTTATACATTGGTAATCATACAGATTTGAAAAATTCACAAATTAAATCGCTCATTAAAATTTTAAATAATGTTTCAAGATAAAAATATTTTGATTACAGGAGGTGGCGGAATGATTGGTAGATCTTTGGTTGATTTGCTTTATAAAAGAGGAGCCAATATAACGATTGTAGACTTAACAGAACCAATTGGGCTTCCAGATGGTATTATGTTTAAAAAGATAGATTTACGATATTTTGATCAATGTGAAGAAATATGTAAAGGGAAAAATTTCGTTTTTAATCTTGTAGGTATTAAAGGTTCACCTAAAATGTGTGCAGAGCAGCCCGCAGATTTTATGGTACCAATGCTGCAATTTAATACTAATATGATGGAAGCAGCAAGGAGATCAAATGTGGACTGGTATTTATATACTAGTTCTGTAGGAGTGTATGCTCCAGCTGAAATATTTTTTGAAGACACAGTTTGGAAAACGATGCCTTCTGATAATGACAGATTTGCAGGTTGGGCTAAAAGAATTGGCGAGTTACAAGCTGAAGCTTATTCGATACAATATGGTTGGAATAATGTCTCAATAGTAAGACCTGCAAATGTTTATGGCCCATACGATAATTTCAATCCTGAAAATGCAATGGTAATACCTTCTTTAATTAGAAAAGCACAAGAAAATGATACACTAGAAGTATGGGGCGATGGTTCTACCATTAGAGATTTTATTTTCTCCGGAGAAGTAGCAAGAGGAATGATCTTTGCAGTTGAAAATAAAATTACTGAACCTATAAACTTAGGATCTGGAGAGGGTTGTTCTATCAAGGAAGTTGTAGAATTAGTTGTAAAATATTCAAACAAAAAAAATGAAATAAAATGGCTAAAAGACAAGCCAAGTGGAGATAAAATAAGATTGTTTGATATGACTAGGGCAGCTAATTATGGATACAAAAGCTCATTTAGTCTTGAAGATGGTATAAGATTAACAACTGAATGGTTTATAGAAAATAAAAATACATTGGATAAAAGATATAATGCATTTGTACATCATTAACAATGAAATATCTAATAACTGGAATAAACAGTGGTCTTGGAAAATATTTGTTGAAAAATTTACCTAACTCATTGGGACTTGATAGGGACAATTTCAATGAAATTAAAAATGCAGAATTTGATATAATAATACATTGTGCTTTTAATAAAGAAAATGTCATTTCAGATTATAGAAAATACATAGAAGATAACATATTTCTAATTACAAAGTTACAAAATCTTCGTACAAGAAAGTTTGTATACATTTCTACAATTGATGTTTACAATGGACCTCAAAACACCTATTCATTATTTAAGATTTTCGCTGAATCTTTATTAAATAACAATGATTTATGTATTAGATGTTCAATGTTGGTTGGCGATACAATGAAAGATAATCATTTAACCAAGTTATTTAAATCTGAATCAAATATCACATTGTCTGGGGATTCTATTTTTAATTATGTATTAATGGATGATTTATCTAATTTTTTTTTAAAAGAAGACATCCTTAAATTAAGTGGCACAATTGATTTTGTTGCTAATGATAATTTAAAACTTGAAGAAGTTAAAATACTATTTAAATCAAATACAAATTTTGGAAATTTCATATATAAGGTTCCAGATTATTATAAATTTCCAATTTACAAAATCTATAAGGATTATAACCAATCTTCAATTAATAATTTAAAAAAATATTTTATATGAAAACAATACTAATCTGTGGTGCAACTGGCTTTATAGGTAGAAATTTACTTGAATATTATTCTAAAAAAAATGAATATAAAGTAAGGGCAACTCATTTTAAAAGACCTAAAATTGAGGAGTATAAGAATGTAGAATGGGTAAATGCAGATTTAAGAAATCCAGAAATTGTTAAAGATGTGTTAAATGGTATTGATATTGTACTTCAATTCGCTGCAACAACTTCCGGCTCAAAAGATATTTTATCAAAGCCATATATTCATGTAACAGACAACGCAGTGATGAATAGTTTAATTCTTAGAGAATGTTATGAGCAAAATGTTAAACATTTTGTTTTTCCTAGTTGTACAGTAATGTATCAACCCTCGCCAAATGCCTTATCAGAGAATGACTTTAATGGAGATGATGAAATATTTCCAACGTACTTCGGCGTTGGAAATACCAAAGTATATATTGAAAAAATGTGCAATTTTTTCTCAAGATTTGAAAGAACAAAACATACAGTTATAAGACATTCTAATATTTATGGACCATATGATAAATATGATTTAGAAAAGTCTCATATGTTAGGTGCTACAATAACTAAAGTTTTAAAATCTACAGACGGTATTATTAACGTTTGGGGGACTGGAGAAGAAGCGAGAGATTTACTTTATGTAGATGATCTTGTTAATTTTATCGATAAGGCTATAAATAACCAAAATTCATTTTATGAGTTATTTAATGTTGGATTAGGTAAAGCTATTAAAGTTAAAGAAATCGTTAATAAAATAATATTACACTCAAATAAAGAAATGAAAATTAATCATGATCTTACTAAGCCAACAATACCAACATCACTTTTCTTAGATTGTACTAAGTCTAAAAATTTATTGAATTGGGAGCCCGAAACTGACATTGATAGTGGAATCATAAAAACCATTACTTGGTATTTACAAAATATAAAATAAAATGAAAAACGTATTAATTACAGGTATTACTGGAATGGTCGGGTCGCATTTAGCCGACTTTTTATTAGAAAATACAAATTGGAAAATTTATGGTATGTGTCGTTGGAATGATTCTTTAGAAAACATTGAACATTTAATAAAGGAGATAAATTGTAAGAACAGAATTGAACTAGTATACGGGGATCTAAACGATTTGATATCCCTTTACAAAATTGTAAATATTAGTAAACCAAATTATGTTTTTCATTTAGCTGCTCAATCCTATCCACAAACAAGTTTTGATTCTCCAATAGAAACATTACAAACTAATATTATTGGAACTGCAAATTTACTTGAAGCGTTAAAAAATTCGGAGTATAAAAAATCTATCATACATGTGTGCGCTTCTAGTGAAGTTTTTGGTAGAGTGCCAAAAGAAAAATTGCCAATTGATGAGGAGTGCACTTTTCATCCTGCATCACCATATGCAATTTCAAAAGTTGGGACGGATTTGATTGGAAGATTTTATGCGGAAGCATATAATATGACTATAATTACGACTAGAATGTTCACTCATACTGGTCCCAGAAGAGGTGATGTTTTTTCAGAATCCACATTTGCGAAACAGATTGCAATGATAGAAGCAGGTATACAAGAGCCGAAAATTTATGTAGGTAATCTAGATTCATTAAGAACATACGCGGATGTAAGAGACGCTGTTGATGCATATTATAAACTAGTCACAATAAATCCAATAGCAGGTGAATATTATAATATAGGTGGTGATTTTACTTGTACAATTAATGAAATGCTAAAATATTTGATTTCCCTTTCAACAGTAAAAAATATAGAAATTGTAATAGATCAAGAGAGATTAAGACCAATTGATGCAGACCTTCAAGTACCAGATACAAGTAAATTTAAAAAACATACTGGGTGGCAACCAAAGTATAGTTTTGACCAAACAATGTTAGATTTATTGAATTATTGGAGAAATAAGGTAAAAAAAAGAGAAAACCCATTTTTGAAAAGATAATTTGCAATTCAAAATTACAATTATACACTTAGAATTATTGAAAAACTTCTAATTAATGAGGATTGCATTTTATATTCCGATTTTAAATGTTGGGGGAGCCGAAAAAGTTATAATTAATTTATTAAATAACTTAATATTAAATAAGAATAACTCTTATTTTATAATAACAGATAAAATTAATTCTACTTGGATTTCAGAATTATCCCCAGAAATTATAATTATACATTTGAATTCAAAGAATAATATCGCAAGAAGAATATTTCAATTAAGATGTATCTTGAAATTCAATAAATTTACATTGTTAGTATCTCATTTAACACATTCTAATGTACATTGTTTACTTTTAAAATTATTTTATAAATACAAATTAATAATTGTTGAGCATAATATTACATCAAAATACATTCAAGATTTAGGCTATACTAAAATTTTCTTTAATCATTTTATAAAGAGATATTTTTGTTTTGCGAATAAAATTATATGTGTTTCGAATGCAACAAAAAATGATTTGATACGTGAGTATGGAATACCTGATAAGAAAAGCATAGTTATTTATAATCCATTTGATTTTGATGCTATTTCAAAAAAGGCAGATATAATATTAGAAAATGATATTTTTTTAAACTTAATAGGCAAAAGGTACATAGTAGTTGTTGCTAGACTTGAAGTGCAAAAAAATCATTTATTTTTAATCGAAACCATTAAAAATTATTTAATAGAAAATAACATTAAACTTGTATTTGTTGGCGGCGGCTCAAATTACACTAAACTAAAAGATTATATTTTTAAAAGTCAACTTGAAAATTTTGTTCACTTAACAAATTACGAGACTAATCCATATCCATATATTAAGAATGCCTCTTTGTTGGTCCATCCAGCGAGGTTCGAAGGTTTTGGTTTAGTATTAATTGAGGCCTTATATCTTGGCATCCCAGTAGTTAGTATGAATTTTGATGCGGCTTTTGAAATTTTAGATAATTCAAAATTAGGTGAAATTGTTTCAGATTCTGAAACATTATTACTTGCAATTAAGAATTTTGAATCAATTCCGAAACCTGATAAACTTCAAATTTATAATAAATATAATTTATCAAATATTGTTGAACAGTATGAATCACTTTTTTTAAATGTCTAAATTAAAATTTCATACTGAAAGTATTAAAATCATTTTATTTTTTATTTATATTTCAGGTTGGTTATTACCTAAATTCACAATTTTTAATATAAATGTTGGTATACAAGAAATAGTAGGAGTATTAATTTTGATTTTCTTTTTCAAAGTTAATACTGGGATATATAAGTATTTCATACCGGAAATCATCTATAGTCTTTTTTTAATTACTTTAAGTTTTTTTTATTTCATTTATAATAGTGATATTCAAGGCTTATTAATTGGAATTCGAACTTTTTTGTTTGTCTTAGTTTCTTTATGTCTATCCTCAATAAGTTTACAAAAGCTTATTTCATTATTAAAAAGCATAATTAATTTATATTTTTTATTTATAATTGTAAGCGTCTTGCGAATTATATTGAATTTCTATTTTAATTCTTTTGATTTAATTAATATGTTTTATGGTTCTGATTCATACAGAGTTAGAGCTCCATTTGAAAATGGTGGTGCGTCTTCGCAAGTTCCAATTGGTTATATGATTGCTATGTTAATTGCAATTCCACAATTATATCTCGGCATTTGGACAAAAAATATAATTTTTATTTTAGGAGCTGTTGGAACAACATCAAGAGCATCTATGGCTTCTATTTGTTTAATATTATTTAAAAAGATTAAATTAAAAAAAGTACTTTCTTATTTCATTATTGTAATTATTTTCGGACTTTTATATATTTTTTATCTAAAGTCATTTTCTCAAAGTGATTCTGCAGAACTTGATGGCTCTGCAGATAAAAGAATAGAATTATACACTTATTCATTACAATTAATTAAAAATAATCCCAGTGCCTTATTTTATGGATTTGGAATTGGATCAAATTCTCTTGAAAATAAAACTGGTGAAAGTTTTTTTGAAAGTTTTTTTATAAATTCATTCATGCAAGGAGGGATATTATTACTTGTAATTTCAATTTGGATAATTATTAAATCCACTTATTTTAACTATAAAATAAATCTAAACTCAATTAGCTTTGTATTAATAATTGGAAATCTTGTCGGTGGGAGTAATTATTTTTCAATGTATGCTTATCCTTTGATGGTTTTAATTATTATTATAAAGTTTAAATCTAATAGCTTTATTGATGATTAAAGTTCTTCATTTAACTATAAGTTCTGATATTGGGGGAGGTCCAGAGCATATTATACAACTGATATCTGGAATGTCTTGTGTAATTGAAAATCATGTAGCATGTCCAGCGAATGGGCCATATTTTGACAAATTTTGTTTAATTACTAAAGGTAAGATTACTTTGCTACCTTACAGAAAATTCAGCGTTTATTATCTTTTTAAAATACTTAAATATATTAAGCGTAATAAAATAAAATTTATTCATTCACATGGAAAAGGTGCAGGAATTTATACCAAGATTTTGAAATTATTAACACCAGTTATTTTAATACATACCCCACATGGAATTAATCAAAATATCGAAAAAGGAATTAAAAGTAAATTATATTTAAAACTTGAATATTTATTTGAACACTTAATTGATAAAGTAATTTATGTTTCTGAGAGTGAATTTATGTATGCTGTAAAATTAAACTTATGGAGAAATTGTAATTTTAGTATAATTTATAATGGTACAAAATCATATTCCGTAAAAGAGCTTTTTATTTTAAAGCAAAATAATATTAGCAATAGAGAAAGTAGAACTAAGACTATTATTACAGCATCAAGATTTGACTATCAAAAAAATACTGTAGAATTTTGCATGATAGCTAAAGAAATTCCTAGTTATAAATTTATCATTATTGGAGATGGATCTGAAAAATCAGCTTGTATTTCATATTGCAATGAGAATAAAATAAATAATGTTGAATTTGTTGGATTAGTTAACAACCCAACTAAATATTTATCTTCTGCAGATCTTTATTTATCAACAGCGCGATGGGAAGGGCTTTCAATGGCTATCTTAGAATCTATGGCCCTTGGTTTACCAATTGTAGCTACAAATGTTGTAGGTAACACTGATTTAATATTTAGTGGGAAGAATGGTTTTTTATATGAGATTGGTAATATTGGTCAAGCAGTAAAATTGATAGAAGAAATTTTGTCTAACGATAATTATTTTAAATATTCTGAGAATTCTTTTGATATTCATTCAAAATTGTTCTCATCTGTTTCTATGTGTACACTGACTGAACAAGCTTATAGCGATTTATTTAAGTAAGTATGAAAATATTAGAAACTGTTAAATATTATGAACCATCTAATGGAGGGATGGAAACTGTTGTTAAAAGTATTGTTAATGGTGTTTCATTATTAGATGATAATATTCATTTTTCTATATACTCAAACCATAATTTTGTAAATAACAAATTTGAAAAAAGTTCATTTAATAATATTACTATAATAAAAGAGAGAACTCCATTTATATTTAAGAGCCAGCCTCTACAATTTTGTTACCCATATTTGAAGAAAAATTTAGATAAATTTGATATAATACATCATCATTATCCATTTCCTAATATGGAAATTAATTTATTAAGATTTAAAGAAATTATTAAAAAAAGAAAATTTATAATAACATGGCATGCTAATATTAATAATTCAAGATGGACTTTATTTGAGAAAATCTATAATCCACTGATTTCAAATTTACTTACTATTGTAGATAAAGTAGTAGTAACATCTGATCAACTAGTTCAGGAATCTAATTTATTAAATAAATTTGCAAATAAAATTGATGTAATTCCTCTGTCATTTGATCCGATTTTTGAAAACAATTCTATAACTGCTAAGTCATTTAGAATTAATGAAAAATTTAAAATTCTTTTTGTCGGGAAATTAAGAAAATATAAAGGAATTAATTATTTGATTGACGCTATAAAAGATTTAGATGTTACTTTAACTATTGTAGGAAATGGGGAAGAAAAGGAAAGTTTAATTGCTCAAGCAACTATTTTAAACATTTCTCATAAAATTACTTTTTTATCCGATTGTAGTAATTCAGCAGTAATTGATGAATATAGATCTGCAAATATTTTTGTTTTGCCGTCAATTAATGAAGCTGAAGCGTTTGGTGTAGTTCAACTTGAAGCAATGGCTAATGGATTGCCAGTCATTAATACTAACCTAAATTCCGGTGTTCCATTTGTTTCATTAGACTCTTTAACGGGCTTTACAGTAGAACCTCAAAATGTATATCAATTAAAAAATGCTATTTTAAAATTAATGAATAATCCTGTTTTGTATACTGAGTACTCTAAAAACAGTATACTTAGGTCGAAAATATTTTCTAGAGATACCATGTCAAAAAAATACCTTAAAGTTTATAAATCCATTTAATGGAAGTAATTATTTTAACTGGTGCAAACGGGTTTGTTGGAACTAATCTAATTAATTCATTAAAAAAAGAATTTGGTTTCAATATATATAAAAAAGGCACTTATATAAGAATATGTGATAAATTCGTAATTCATTTAGCAGGGAAAGCCCACGATCTAAATAATGTTTCAGATCCTGATGAATATTACAAAGTTAATACAGAATTAACTAAAGAGGTATTTGATGCTTTCTTGATTTCGGAAGCAAAAGTATTTATTACTCTAAGCTCTGTAAAAGCAGTAGCTGATGAAGTTGATGGCGAATTGACTGAAGATGTTATACCTAATCCAATTACTCACTACGGAAAGAGTAAATTATTAGCAGAGCAGTACATTCTTTCTAAACCAATTCCAGATAGTAAAAGATTTTATATTTTGCGTCCTTGTTTGATTCATGGAACTGGAAATAAAGGAAATCTTAATTTACTATACAGTTTTGTTTCTAAAAGTCTGCCTTGGCCATTAGGTTCTTTTATAAACTTCCGCTCCTATCTTTCTATTGAAAACCTCTGTTTTATAATCAAAGAATTAATTAATCGAGAAGATATTCCATCCGGCGTGTATAATGTAGCAGATGATGTTCCATTATCTACGAATAAAGTGATTAAAATTATTGCTGAATCAAGGGGAAAGAAAGCTATGATTCTAAATTTCAATAAGAACCTCATAATTTTGTTAGCACGTGTTGGTGATTTATTAAAATTACCTCTAAATTCTGAACGATTAAAGAAACTTACTTCGAGTTATGTAGTGAGTAATGCTAAAATTAAAGAAGCGCTTGGAAAGTCATTGCCTGTTTCATCGAAGGAGGGATTAATGCGAACATTTAAATCTTTTGCTGATAATGCTTAATCGTTTATTTGCCTTAATTGTAATCATCATATTGTCACCAATCTTTTTAGTAGTAGCTTTGACAATATTCATTGAAGACGGATCACCTATATTCTTTAAACAAAAAAGAGTGGGAGTAAATTATACTTTTTTCAATATATATAAGTTCAGGAGTATGAAGAAGAATACCCCTAATGTTGCCACTCATTTACTGACTAATCCTGAGCAATACCTGCTTAAGATAGGAGGGATTTTAAGAAAGTTGAGTTTAGATGAGTTGCCTAACCTTATCAATATTATTAAAGGTGAAATGGTATTTGTGGGGCCAAGGCCAGCCCTTTTTAATCAAGATGATTTAATGCTATTACGGGTAGCAACTGGAGTTGATAAACTTAATCCAGGGATCACAGGCTGGGCGCAAATAAATGGCAGAGATGACATTTCTATTGAAAAAAAAGTTCAACTTGAGCAAGAATATCTGTATAAAAGATCTATGCTTTTTGATATTGAGATCATCATTAAGACCTTTACTAACGTATTGTTTAGTAAGGGAGTAAGTCACTAGCATACTTTTAAAAGTTTTAAGTAAATGAACCATCACCAGATGGGTTTTGGCGTTTTCAGGCATTACATCATTATTTGAACCCTTTTCGTAACCCTTGATCTTAGCTCCCAAAATACCTAACCTTTCTCAATGGCTAATCTATTAAATGCAAAAGGATAAATTTTGGACCTAAACCAATAATTAGAAAATAACCTGAAATTCCTCTAATTTCAAAGCTGATTAATTTGTAAGAGTATTCTATTAAATTCTAAATATGAAAAAGAAAAGATTGTCAAAAGAAAAAGCTGCTGAAATTGTCAAGTTACTGGGCGAGGGAAGGGATGCCAAAGAATTAGCGGATACTTACAAGGTATCC
>Ga0169931_10007756_pt1 | contig 15832 bp, 14 predicted proteins | sample Kivu_15m_20L_FD_129675 | JGI IMG/M metagenome (GOLD analysis project Ga0169931, IMG submission 129675) | Freshwater microbial communities from Lake Kivu, Western Province, Rwanda to study Microbial Dark Matter (Phase II) - Kivu_15m_20L... | ecosystem: Environmental > Aquatic > Freshwater > Lake...
ATTCGACGATCTTCTTGACCATACCCTTATACACCTTGCCCACTTCGACTGTTTGGACGATGCCGCGGATGATGTCGATCGCCTTCTGGGCTGCGGCACCATCGTTGGAGGCAATGTTGACCTTGCCGCTGTCATCAATGTCGATCTTGCAGCCCGTCTGAGCGACGATGTCGCGAATGACCTTGCCGCCGGATCCAATGACTTCGCGGATCTTGTCGACGGGTACGGTGATCGTGGTGATGCGGGGGGCCCATGGGCTCATCTCGGTGCGAGGAGCCTCGATGGCCTTGGCCATTTGTCCGAGGATGTGGAGGCGGCCTTCTTGAGCCTGCGCGAGTGCAGTCTTCATGATGGCTTCGTCGACACCTTCGATCTTGATGTCCATCTGGATGCCAGTGACGCCGTCTTTGGTTCCTGCGACCTTGAAATCCATGTCGCCGAGGTGGTCTTCGTCCCCGAGGATGTCAGAGAGAACTGCTACGCGGGAGCCTTCTTTGATCAGGCCCATGGCAATACCGGCCACTGGCTTTGGATACGGAATACCCGCATCCATGAGGGCCATAGAAGCCGAGCAGACCGAGCCCATTGAAGAGGAGCCGTTGGATTCGAGTGTCTCGCAGACGATGCGGACTGTGTACGGGAAGGACTCGTACGAAGGCATCATGGCCTTGATGGAGCGTTCTGCCAGGGCACCGTGGCCGATTTCGCGGCGGCTCTGCCCACCCATGCGGCCCGTCTCACCGACCGAGTAGGGCGGGAAGTTGTAGTGCAGCATGAACTTGCGCATGGAGTTCTGGAACATCGTATCGACGATCTGCTCGTCGTCCGAAGTGCCCAGGGTCACAGCGGCCATCACCTGAGTTTCACCCCGGGTGAAGAGCGAGCTTCCGTGCGTGCGGGGCAGAAGGCCTGCCTCGACCGTGATTGGACGAATCGTCTTGGTGTCGCGGCCATCGATGCGGATCTTGTCCGAGAGGATCATCTCGCGCATCAGGTTGTACTGGAGGAGTTCGAAAGTGGACTTCACTTCGGATTCCATCTTGGCGGCAGCGGCTGCGTCCTTGGTCTTGATTTCGGCAGTGATGATCGCTTCGACCGTCTTTTTCTTGGTCTCGTCGACGAGGTCGTAACGGACGTGCTTTTCGCGCGTACGAAGTGCCTTCTTGAGGCCTTCGGTAGCAAGCTTTTCTACCTGGGTCTTGATCGAAGCTTCGACCACGGCAGGCTTGAATTCTCGCTTCGGCTTTCCGCACTTTTTGACGAGATCTTCGATCACGGCGCAGACCTTCTTGATCTCATTGTGGCCGCGTACGATCGCCTCGAGGCACTGAGCCTCAGGGACTTCGCGTGCTCCACCTTCGACCATCATGATGGCGTTCTTGGTGCCTGCGATCATGATTTCCATGTCGGTCTCGCCGGAGTCGATCTGCTTCCAGGTCGGATTGACGACGAATTGGCCACCAATGCGGCCCATGCGGCAGCCTGCGGTCGGACCGTTGAAAGGAATATCGGAGATGGCGAGTGCTGCCGAAGCGCCGACCGATGCGGCGACATCGACGTCGGCTTCAGGGTCCACTGAAAGGACAGTTGCTACCACCTGGGTGTCGCAGAGAAAGCCTTCGGGAAACAGGGGACGGATGGGGCGGTCAATGAGGCGCGCAGAAAGCGTACCTTCCATCGTGGGGCGACCTTCGCGCTTGTGGAAGGAGCCAGGGATTTTGCCCGCTGCGTACCAGCGTTCAGCAAATTCGACAGTGAGGGGAAAGAAGCTCTGACCAGGCTTAGGATCCTTAGCGGCACAGACGGTGACGAGCACGCGGGTGTCTCCGTAGGAGACCATCACGGAGCCGTCGGCCTGCTTGGCCATTTTTCCGGTTTCGATCGTCAGGGTTTTCCCGCCCATTTCGCAGGATACAGTGTGGATATTGAATGACATGGCTTTTGGCCTTTCTGGCCCAAAGAAATGGGCCTGTGGAAGACGGACCGATGCCGTACAAGATACACTTCGGGCGTCGGTCACACTTGGAATTGGGAGGAGTCCCTAATCACTTACGGAGTTCGAGGGTCTGAATCAGCTGATTGTAGCGCTTGCTGTCCGAACCTTTGAGGTAGTTGAGCAGGCGACGGCGCTGACCTACGAGCTTAAGGAGACCACGGCGTGAGTGATGGTCCTTTGAAAACTTGGCGAAATGTTGATTCAGTTCATTAATACGATCAGTGAGCAGAGCGACCTGCACTTCGGTAGATCCGGTGTTAGCGGCGCCCTTGCCGAACTTGGAGACAATTCCTTGTTTTTTGATCTTGGTTTCAGTCGATACGGACATTTGCTTTTCTCTTTCTTGATTTCTGTCTTTTTTATGTGCGGGAGGGTTAACACGGCGGAGTGAGGCCTGTAAAGGCCCGAAATCTGGCCCTAAGTCAGGTATTCTTGAAGGAATTCCTTTAGCTTTTCGATGACTTTTGCCTCGATCTGACGAGCCCTCTCTCGGGTGAGGCCGTACCGGTCAGCAATCTCCTGGAGCGTCTGGGGTTCGTCGGTCAGGAGGCGGCTTTCGAGGATCTTTTTTTCCTTTGGATTCAATGATTTAGCGAATTTTGGCAGGTTCTGACGAAGGATCGCAAGCCACTCCTCAGTGGCGAGACGGCTATCCGCATCGACGGAGTCATCTCGAAGGAGGTCTTTGAGGGTGGGGGAATTCGAACCCTCTTCATCGAGACTCAGAGGCTGGTCGATGGAGAGCTCAGCCCCGCCTCCTGACAGGCGCTGCTGCATCTCGATGACTTCTTTTTCTTTCACATCGAGCTTCTCAGCAAGGAGCTTGGGACCTGCAAAGAGCCCTTGGGCCTCGAGGCGCTGCTTCTCACGCATGAGGTGGTAGAAAAGTTTCTTTTGAGCTTGGGTGGTTCCGATTTTTACGAGCCTGAAGTTATCCAGCAGGTACTTGAGGATATAGGATCGTATCCACCAGCTCGCATAGTAGCCCAATCGCGCGTTTTTACTGGGGTCAAACTTGGAAACTGCCTTCATCAGACCAATGTTTCCCTCCTGAATGAGATCCAAGAGGTTGGTGTAAACACTCTGATACTCCATGGCGATTTTCACGACGAGCCTCAGATTGGCTTGTACGAGAGCACGAGCTGCGTGGAGGTCGCCTCGATCCCTCATCTGAATGGCGAGGCGCGTTTCTTCCTCGGGGCTTAGAAGTGGGTAGCGCTTGGTTTCCTCAAGGTAGCGTCGGAGAGCGTCGGAGAGAGACGACACGGCCAGGGCAGGCTGAGGAGCTTGGGGGAGCTGGCTTTCGGATCCGGTCTCGTGAGACGCCTCATCCTGAGCCAACTGCTCGATTTCGTCGTCAGAGGAGATGACTTCAGGCGTCAGAGCTTCCGGGGCTGAGGAATTTTTGGGTTTGACCGAAGCCGGTCTCGCCTTGCGCGGCATGGTGCTACACTAGCACAGAAGGAAGCCGATCCCACATGGCCATTCGACGAAGCACATTTCCGAACGGTTTGACGGTCATCACTGAGCGTGTACCCGGCTTTAGGGGTCTATCCATGGGGATTTGGGTGCGGGTAGGCACGCGTCATGAGCAGTCTCGTGAAGCAGGGATCTCTCACTTTTTGGAGCACATGTTGTTCAAGGGAACTGAGACGCGTACCGCTCTGGGTATTGCTCGCGAAGTGGATCGAGTGGGCGGAGAGTTCAATGCATTTACGACCCGTGAGTATACCTGCTTTCATCTCAACTTGCTCAGTCGGGATTACGAGTTTGGAATTCATCTTCTATCGGACATTTTGTTGAATTCGGTTTTTGAGCCAGCCGAACTGGAGCGCGAAAGAAAAGTTATCCTGCAGGAAATCGCGATGGTGGAAGAGACTCCCGAGGAGATTGCTCATGACCTCTTTTTTGAATGTGTTTACGGAGGAAGTGGGCTGGGTAAATCCATATTAGGCTCTTTGAATCGCATCAAGAAACTGAAGCGCTCCGATGTGCTTCGATTTTTCAGAAAGCATTACCAGCCAGAACAAGTGATTTTTGCAGTTTCTGGCAATGTCTCTCACGCGCAGGTGGTGCAACGTCTCAAGAAGTTGGGACGCGGTGTTTGGCATGGAAGAAAGAGCGAGGCGATATCTCAGCACGATTTAGGCGCACCTCGATTTAGACGTGGGACTTGGTGGGTGAAGCGAGAGACCGAGCAGGCTCACTTGATTTGGGGAGTCGAGGGACCTAAGCAGCTGAGTAAAGACCGGATTGCAGCCTATCTTTTGAACACCTATTTGGGCGGCGGGATGAGCTCCCAGCTCTTTCAAGAGATTCGTGAAAAGCATGGGCTGGCCTACACCGTGTACTCGAGTCTCTCTGCATTCATCGATACGGGGATGATCAGTATCTATGTAGCGACTTCGCCGGGCCAGGTCGGCACCTGTCTGCGTCTCATAGAAGAGAGTATTCAAAGGCTAAGGTCGGATCTGCTCTCCGAAGAAGTGCTCGCTGAGGTTCGAGATAGCGTGAAAGGGGGGCTTCTGCTTTCGGATGACAGTGTAGAGGCCCGCATGTCGAGCTTAGGGCGAGCCGAAGTGTTTAAAGAGCCAAGCCAGTCGGTCGAAGAGCTTTGCCGTCAAATTGATCGAGTGACCGTGCAAGACATTCGACGAGTGGCGCGAAAGTATTTCGTCTCTTCTCGCCAAAGCATTTTGGTTTTGGGTCCTGCTCCCAAACCCCAGACCAAACGCAAACTTAAACCCGTCTTTTTGAAGCGTTAATCTTCGCTCTGGCGTTTGCGCCAAATCAAGTAGCCCACCACAGCAACCACTAGCAGAATCATTCCCGTCGACATGCCATCACCGGAGTCACCCGTCTTGGGTTTCGACTCGGCCATCGTGGGCTGAGTGGGGAACACTGATGTGGATTCAATGTTGGATGGAATATTGGTGTTTGCAAAAAGGCTGGTGCCCTGAGGGGCGGCGTTGATTCCGCCTGCTTTTCGAAAGACCTTGAGCGTCTTGACCATGTTCTCGGCGTCAGCTTGGTACTGGGTGTACTTGTCCTTGTTGATCGAAAACGTAACCAGCACGCCAATGTCTTGCTTAATCGTTGCGAGGTAACGGGTGTAAAACCCCGGGAGCTCGGATTCGAGATGAAGAGAGTCGACCCAGGTATGCTCATTGATCTGCATCTGGTTAGCGTATCGCGCTTCTGACTTGACCATGCGTCCTTGAACGCTCTGATAGATCTTGGGTGCTTTCAGATAGTTCATGTACTGATCAATGCTGTCCTGGTCCCCTTTGAGCTTAGCGGCAAGGACAATGATCGCGTCTCTTTTTTTGGTCTCATCGGCACTCTGACAGACCCACTCCGCTCCCTCCAAGTTGCACTGCCAACGGGGAGGGAGTTCAAATTCGACAAACTGGTTTGCAAAGCGAGCGGCTTGTGCGCCTGCAGGGCACACGATCAAAGCAATCATGACAAGTCGAGCGAGGGTGGATTTCCGGGTCATTTTTCTGGTCATGGGTGGAGCGTTTCTCATGTTTTCTTAGGGTTTAAGGTTGCACTGGCTTTTGAACTGCAAAACCTTCTTTAATTGCGACTTCTCGATACACTTCAAGCAGCGTGAGTTGAGCTTGATCCCAATCGAGTTGAGTCACTTCGCCGCGGGCGACGGGCTGTCCCAAGTTCCCTTCGGGAGTGAGGGTAAAAATATCCACCCGGTCACCCAAAGAGAGGCCTTGTTGGCTCCCTTGGTCAATCAAAAGAGTCCGAGTGCTCGAGACGGCTTTGACTTTGCCTTGGCCCGAGTAAGTCACAAACTTAGGATCTTGCTTGCGAGCCCTGAATGAAGAAGCTGCAGTCCCTCGGAGCCGATCGATGTTCCATTGAAGTCCTGCATGCACTCCAAGGCCCTCTGCGGTGGCTTGACCCCAGATCGTCTTGGAGACACCCAAAGTCGCACTGATCTCTGGGCCCCAGCGATAGCCCGTGTCGACTTGAGCAACGGCAAGGGATGGGTTGACCGCATTCACAAGAAAGCTCCCGCCGCCGCCTTGCTGGCGCGAGGCAACATTGGGGTCTTGAGCGTTAGGGTCGGTCGCGAGCGACGCAAATCCCCAACCGGATGCCCGAAGGATCCAGCCGGATTCTGCAAGGTCTGGATTCTTGGAGAGTGAAACACTCCACGGGATGGCACTCGAGAACTGACCGGTCCTCAGGGTGTATCCTGAGCCGCCAGTGAGGTCCCAGGTCTGACCCAAGGGGAGGGTGACGAACCCCCCAACATGGACGTTGGTTGAGGCATCGCCGATAAAAATAAACGGATTCTGCTGGGCCGGCGAGTTTCCGTTTTGGTATGCGGGGAGATCCGCTTGGACCTGAAAATCAATCGATGCTTTGGAGTCGAGGAGTCGCAACGAGAGTCCGACACTCTGGTCAGCGAGGCCATTTTGGTAACCGCTCACGCTACTGCTGGAGACTTGAGTGATACTCCAGGACCCGCGCCCAAACAGGGTGAGGCGTGGATGAAGACCTGCTGCGAAAGTAGCTGCTACTTCTGTTCTCCGAAGACTCTCAAACCCGGCCGGCGTAACGAGGTCTCCCGAGGGACCGTAGTTGGTGCTGGTCCCAAAGCTTTGCGTCTCAATGCCTAGGCTCCAGATCCCAGCGTGTTGCCGGTGGAGCCGCCAAGGGAGCCGTTGAACATCAGCCAATGCCAAACCCGAGCTCATGAGCGACAAGACGGACAGAGCGGAGGCTGTTACTGCGGCTTTGGTGACTGGTTTGATCGGAATACTTGTCATTGCTTAAAGATTGCCACGGCTTGCGGTGGGAGCCACCTCTTTTTTTGGTTTTCCCCACCAAGGGCAAAGGTGTACCGTGAGACCCTCGTTAAAAGCCCTAAAGGAGCTCACAGGTCATGTCCATCTACGATCAGTCCCTGGAATACCATTCGCGCGGTCGCAAAGGGAAAATTGAAGTCGTGCCCACTAAGCCGGTGGCCACCCAGTCGGATCTGTCCCTGGCCTATTCACCGGGGGTGGCTGAGCCCTGCCGGATGATCGCCGAAAAAGAGGAGCTGATTTACGAGTACACCGCCAAGGGCAACTTGGTGGCGGTGCTGTCCAATGGGACTGCGGTCTTGGGTCTGGGTGACATTGGCGCCGCTGCCTCTAAGCCGGTCATGGAAGGAAAGGGCGTTCTCTTTAAAAAGTTTGCTGACATCGATGTTTTTGACATCGAGGTCAATGCCAAGAATCCAGACGACGTCATTCGAGCCTGCGAGATGCTCGAGCCTACGTTTGGTGGGATCAATCTCGAGGATATTAAGGCGCCCGAATGCTTTTACATCGAAGAGGAGCTCAAGAAGCGCCTTAAAATTCCAGTTTTCCACGACGACCAGCACGGCACGGCCGTGATCAGCGGCGCAGCTTTTTTGAATGCACTGGATATTCTCGGAAAGGACATTAGCAAAGTCCGAGTAGTGTTCTGCGGGGGCGGTGCAGCAGCGATTGCTTGCGCGAATCTGTACCTGAACTTGGGCGTGAAGCGCGAAAACGTCATCATGTGTGACTCCAAGGGGGTCATCTACAAAGGACGTAAAGAGGGCATGAACCCCTACAAAGAGCGTTATGCGGTGGAGACCTCAAAGCGAACCATTGCAGAGGCGATGGAGGGTGCTGACGCGTTTGTCGGCGTCTCTGTCAAGGATGGGATTTCCATCAATGACGTGAAGAAAATGGCCAAAGATCCAATTGTTTTCGCGATGGCCAATCCTGATCCAGAAGTCCTTCCGGAGGATGTGCTCAAGGTCAGGCCGGATGCGATCATGGCCACGGGGCGCTCCGACTACCCCAATCAGGTGAATAACGTTCTGGGATTCCCTTTTATTTTTCGTGGTGCACTCGACACCATGGCGACAGCCATCAACGAGGAAATGAAAATGGCGGCAGTGCGGGCGCTGGCCCAGCTCGCACGCGAAGATGTGCCCGAAGCGGTTTCAAGAGCATATGGCGGACAGAAATTTAAATTTGGCCGCGAGTACTTGATCCCCAAGCCGTTTGATCGAAGGGCACTCATCTGGGTGGCGTCGGCCGTAGCCGAAGCGTCCATGAAGTCGGGAGTGGCTCGAAAGAAGATCGATATCGCTGCCTACAAAGACAAACTGGAGACGCAGCTCGGTCACTCTTACACCGTCATGCGAGGAATTAAGAGGCGTGTGAAGAGCGGTGCAGCAGGTCAGGTGGCTCGGATCGCACTCCCAGAGGGCGAAAACGAAAAGATGCTCAAGGCCGCAGTGATGATGCGGGATGAAGGAATCTGTGAGCCGATCCTTCTTGGAAACGACCAGATCATCCGAACAAAGATTAAGGAACTGGGGCTTGAGGGAGACCTCAAGGATGTCACGATCATCCGCCCATCCACCTCGGAGCTCAGAGAAGGGTATGCTCAAAAGTTCTTTCAGCAACGTCAACGGAAGGGGGTAACCCTTCCGGTTGCACGAGCGCTGATGAAACAGGTTAACTTTTTTGGCGCCATGATGGTCGAAGAAGGGCAGGCCGACGGACTGCTCAACGGGATTACTCAGAGTTATCCCGAGACCCTCAAGCCAGCACTGCAAGTGATCGGGGCTAAGCCAGGCTCTCGTTTGGCAGGAATCTATGTGATGGTCTTCAAGCGCCGCGTGCTGTTTTTTGCAGATACCACGGTCAACATCGAGCCCACCGCAGAGGAGCTGGCAGATATTGCGATTCAGACATCTGAGCTTGCACGTCAGTTCTTGCAGCAGGATCCTCGAGTGGCTCTGCTTTCTTTTTCGAATTTTGGGTCGAACAACCACCCGTATGCGAATAAAGTGCGCCGAGCAGTGGAGATCATCAAAGATCGCGCTCCCTCACTGACGGTGGATGGAGAAATGCAGGCTGACACTGCCCTCACTCCCGAGGTCTCGAAAGAGAGCTTCCCGTTTAATGGGGTGCCGGGAAACGCCAATGTCTTGATCTTTCCTGACCTGCAGTCGGGTAACATCGCTTATAAGCTCATGCAGAAAATGGCGGACGCAGAGACGGTGGGACCCATCTTGGTGGGGATGAACAAGCCCGTTTTTGTGCTTCAGCAAAACAGCGACATCAATGACGTAGTGAACATGGCCGCCATTGCCGCGATGGATATCCATCAACGCAGGCAGCTTGAAAAAGGAGTTTGAGATGGAATCAAAAAAGGCAATTCTCACGGACCTTGCTCCCAAGCCCATCGGGCCCTATAGCCAGGCGATTCAGGCAGGACCTTGGGTGTTTTGTTCGGGGCAGATCGCACTCGACCCAAAAACCGGAGACCTGAAGGCAACAGACTTAGAGGGTCAGGCGAAGCAGGTTTTGGAAAATCTCAAAGCAGTGGTATCCGCCTCGGGCGCCACGTTGGAGCATGTGGTCAAGACTACGATCTTTTTGAAGTCGATGAATGACTTTCCAAAAGTGAATGAAATCTACGGGAAGTATTTTACCGGAGTCGCTCCAGCGCGCTCTACGGTAGAGGTCTCGAGGCTCCCCAAGGACGTATTGGTGGAGATCGAGGCCGTTGTCTACAAAGGTTAAAGTGGAATGAGAAAAGGACGATTCCTCAGCAGGGGAATCGTCCTTTTTTATTTAAATCGGTGCTGTTTCGGCTGATTACGCGTTGGCAGCTTCAGGCTTCCAGGTGCGCTTCACTGGGCGAACGACTTTTCCGGAGCGAATACAACGGGTGCAAGCGCGAACCGTCTTGGTCGTGCCGTTGATGACGGCCTTCATTCGCTGGAGGTTGGGAAGCCAACGAGTCCGGGTCTTGATGTTCGAGTGAGAAACCAGGTTGCCGGTCACTGGACCCTTGGCACAAAAATCACAAAAGTTAGCCATGACAAAATCCCCTTGAATCTGAAAAACTGCTCCAAAGCTTTGAAGAGTCGACAACCTAGAGGAGCTCAAGGGGTTTTGCAAGACCCAAAAAGTGCGTCATGAGGGATAGAGGCCGGAGAATCAGTCGAATTTACCATGGGGCCTTGGGGGTAGGGGGGGTCTTAGTGGTCGTGTTGGCTCTGGGTTTATCCTCAGCCGAAAGCGTTTATGACTACCAAGATACGGTCGATGGGGTCCGGTTGCCCGACGTTCAGGCCATTGTCGTGCTGGCGGGGGGCCGAGGCCGGATCGCTGCAGCCGGGGATATTTGGAATCGCTATCGGGAGCGGTCTGGTGCGGATTTGGGTCTGCCCGTCCTTTACGTGTCCGGGGTAGGGCCGCAGACCACTTTTAAAGTCATTCAGGGGCAGCTTCGACCTGGGGTAACGGAGGTCATCCGCCCAGAGCAAGTGGTCCTTGAGAATGAAAGCACCAACACCGAGGAGAACGCTCTGTGGCTGGCGAGGTATGCCCGAGAGCGTTCCTGGAGCAGGGTCTTGCTCATCACTTCGAGCTATCACATGAAGCGAGCCCGGCTGATTTTTGCGCGAGGGTTGGAGCAGGATGCCGCCGCTCGAAATGCGCTTCGGGCCAACGAGAGTCCTAGGGCCCCCTCGGTCCAAGTGGATACTCTATCGGTTTATCAGGAGCCATTCGAGCCGGGCGAGTGGATCACGAGCATCCACGGCGCACGGGTGACGATTGGCGAGTATTTTAAGTGGCTTTACTACACGCGGTTCTGGGAGCCTTAGGGCTTAGCGAACTGGATCCCTTTAGCCTTGGCGATCACCAAGAGCTCTGCCAGCGCACGAGCTCGATGGCTGATCGCATTTTTTTCGGCAGCTGACATCTCAGCCAAAGTGAGTGGTGAGCCTTTTGGAATAAAGATGGGGTCGTAGCCAAAACCATGAGTCCCACGCGGACCCTCTGCAATCGTTCCCTCGAGCGTTCCCGTGGCAGAGAGCGACACTCCTTCAATCACGAGAGTCACTGTGGAGACAAAGCGAGCTTGGCGCTCCGCTGCAGGCTTGCCTTGAAGCTCGGAGAGGAGCTTTTCAATATTGGCCTGATCCGGAGATTGCCCAGCTTTAGGGATCGCATATCGTCTGGACTTGATTCCCGGGCGTCCCGACAGTGCCGCCACCTCAAGGCCTGAGTCATCCCCTAAAGAAGGATAGTGACAGCCTCGGTTGGCCAATCGAGCCTTTGCGATGGAGTTCTCCAAATAGCTTTCGTGAGTTTCGACGGAGTCGAGCTTATCTCCGTTTCGGATGAGTCCCTCGATTGAGAGGAGTTCGAGCTCGGGATATTGGCTGAGAAGAGATCGAAATTCGAGGAACTTATGGGGATTGAGGGAGGCTAGTACCAGTTGATTGCAGACGCGCATGACTCGTTTTTAGCACGAGGTGGCCTGCTGTCCAAAGCTTTGGTCAGTGCCCACAATTTACCGTTCTAATGGCTCTACTGATAGGAGACTTCCCAGCCAAAACCCTGCAGCTGAGGGAGGTCGTCTAGGGTGAGGACCCCTTTAGAGAGATAGGGGTTGATAAAGTTTTGTACGGCGCTCTGTTCATCTTGTCGATCCTGGGGGGTCGCGCCCGGGCATTGATTCACATCGCTGTAGCAATTGCGCATTTCCTGAAGGTTGGGCGCACACTGGGTGCCCAGGGCCGTGAGGACACCTAGGCTAAAACACACGGAGACCGAGATTTCAAAATTGTTTTGAATCGGCTTACCAGCACCACCGTAGGATAGGATCTCCCCTTCCTTTTGGATCTGAACCTGACTCAGGCAAGCGGGGTCGGTCCAGAGGGGCTTTGCCTCACTCACATAGGGCTCAGCCTCAATCGCTCCAGACGGAGTCAGCTTCATTTCAAAAACAGAGTTGGTATCGAGTGAGTTGGGGACCAGGTAGGCTTTGGCTGTGAAAGTATTCGCTGCAACGTAAACCGGATCGGTCATCACCGAAGTGATCGAAGTGGGAATCATGGCGAGATCGGTTGCGGCGCATTGCGGAGATTGACCGCTCACAAAGGCGCAGACGGTCATGGCCTGGGCTTCTGTTTTATAAAACCCGCTCATCGCAGTGGGGTCAGCGGCTTTGACCACTCGGTTTCCAATTCGACAACCGGGGAGTAAAAGAGCGGTCGAAGCCATCAAAACGACGGCGAAAAAAGTTTTGTTAGAGTCAACTCGCATGGCCGTGGCCTCCTTGCCTAGTCCTCGGGATGAACCCAAAGTTCTCACTTAGGTTTCGGAGCAAAGAGAGCGGCTCTACATGGAACAAATTTGCCTAGGGAAGGGCCTCGAGTTCTGCCGCGCTACGGCATTGAAAAGGCGGGCTTTCTTGCCACTCCTGACCCAAGGTGCTCCACCACTCTTCGCGGTAATGGTGGCCTGGTAGGAGGATTGTCTCGGCAGGAAATTGTCGGTAGCGCTGAAGGCTCTCGAACATCTGTGCGGTGCTTCCGGTGGGGAGATCAGTGCGCCCGCAATCGCGAATGAAAAGGGTGTCGCCCGTGAGTAGGAACGGGGGGGCTTTGCCGTCCGAGGGGATCTCAAAGCTGAGCGCTCCGGCCGAATGCCCGGGCATATGCCAAGCGCGTATTCCCTGGTTACCCAGAGCAATCTGCTCTTGGTCATGAAGGAAGTGCAGGCGCTCCTGAAAAGAGGGGGAGAGTTTGAGCCGAAACGCCTCTTTTTCGTGCAAGTAAACAGGGATCCCTGGAAATTGCCCCATGAGCTCGGCTAGACCCGCGACGTGGTCGGCGTGAGTGTGAGTGAGCCAGACGGCCTGAAGGCTGAGTTGGTGCTTTTTGATAAGGGCTAGCGGCTCGCTCAAATCCTTTTGGGGATCCACCCAGGCGGCTTGCTTCGTGCTCCAGTCCACGACCAGGTAGACCAAGTTCTGCATGGACCCAATCTCGAACTGGAAAATTCGAGAAGTCTCGGGCGAATCAGGCGGCCTAGGCCCGGTCCAAGTCCAAGTCCAAGTCCAAGACGTGAGTCGTGGGTCAGCGGTCTTCATGTGGGTCACTGTCCAGTTCACCTCTCCTTTCATCAAGAGTGCATCCGTTTTGCAATCCAACTTGAGATCGTGGCTGTTTTTTGCGTTCAAAAACAAAGGCTCAAAGAGGCAGGTGCTGAGGCCTTGAGGTGGATTCAAGAAGACCTAGCCCCATCAGAGCTTGCTGAGAAACACCCCTGGGTTCTTGCAGCACTCTCTGCGGGAGCCGCAGCTCTCATCGCAGGTGGCGTTGGCTATTGGTCCGGTAAAAACTCGCGAGATTAGCGCTTCTGGTCTGCTGACCAGCTCATCGCATATCCAGAAAATTCGACTCGAGATGCCGCAGGCGTGGGATGAAGAGGGTTTCGAGTATCCACCATGACGGCGATTTCCTGAGTGTGAGTCTTGTCGGCCGCGTTCTTTGCAGCATTGGGATGAGGCCCGTGATGGATCCCGATGGGATGCCAGGTGATCGCTCCAGCCGAGATGCCTTCGCGAGAAAAGAAGTTACCTGCGTGGTAAAAGAGGACTTCATCAAAGTCGATGTTGCGATGGTAAAACGGAACCTTCATCGCCCCATCTTCGCTCTCAAGAGGTCTCGGCAAAAACGAGCAGATCACAAAATTCCTGGCTAGAAACGTAGTGTGCACGCTCGGGGGCAAGTGATAGCCAGGAGAGATCACGGGCTTGATCTGATCCACATGGATAGCCCAAGGAGCGAGATCCCCTTTCCAGCCCGCCGCATTCATGGGGTTCCAGGGGTAAAATACTCGGGTCCATGCGCCCAGACGCTTGATGTGAAGTTCATATTCTCCGCAGGCATTGGCTCCCGCTTTGCGTTCATCTGCAGGGAGTACGGGGATGCGCATGATCATGGGGTCAAATTGAGCATGACGGCCGAGCATACCTCGATCTGGCAAATCGATCTCGGTAGCTGATTCAATGACAAACTGGGTCTGAGGTCCTGCCTTTGGAACAAACCGGTAAGTCGTGCCACGCGGAATGACGAGGTAATCACCGGCACTGTAATCAAGATCGCCGTAGTCGGACTCGAGACATCCTGAGCCCTCATGGATGAAGCGCACTTCGTCGCCATCCCCATTGCGTGCAAAAACTTTCATCTCAGTGGCGAGCTTTGCGATCCCGAGTTTGACATCTTGATTTTCAAGAAAGAACTCCGCCTGACCATGAGGCGCGCCCTCGAGTTTTGTGGCTTGATAGGCTCTGGGTTTGAGGTCTCCTTCGATTCTGAGCCAGCCCGTGGGCGGATGGCGGTGATAGAGGTGGCTCACGCGCCCAAAAAACCCGTTTCTACCGTGTTCTTCTTCAAAGGTTCCCTCAGGGGTGTGGACGTGCGCTTGCGCCGAAACACTTCCTTGGGACCATCCAAAGCCTGAGGGAATATTTTTATTCTGAGCCATGGCCTTCGATACCACGCGGTAGAGGGACGCTCAAAAAAAGAAAGCGGACCTCCCGGGGGTGGGGAGGTCCGCTTCTAGAGAGGCCTATTAGAGGGCTTTAAACAACCCGTCACCGCGCACGTAGTAGCTTGCTGACACTCGTGAGGTATTCAGGGGAGTCTTGACCGTCGCATCGATCAAGAGCTCCGCTGCGGCAATGGGATTCTTGGTAGATCCCGCATTGGTGATGCTGGGAACCGACGCCATCACGTCGAGGCTGAATCCCCAGGCGACGTAAACATACTCCGGAATGATGGTCACGTTTTGCAGGAACTCGCCGCGATCCTCAAAGCGTCCTCCTGGAGTGTAGAGGATCCGGTAGCGCAGGATGATCACCTTCATTCCGTAGAGGTTTTTGAGTGACCACTCATAGCTCTTGGAAACTGGAGTCTGCCAGCCGGTGAGCTGCTGCCATTCGGTGATTCCTTTGGGAACCACATCAGTTCTGTGCACCGTGGAGTTGTAGACCGGTTTGCCGGCATCCACGATCTTGTAGATTTTTTGACCGATCCGAATCAGCTGATCGAGAATCACTTCGACTTCATCGAGGGGGCTAGCTTGTGGGATGACCGGTTTTTCGGGGCTAACCGGCGTCGCGTTGGGTTGGCTTTCGGCTCTCCGCCTTCGGCGAGGAGCGGGGTCTTGGGTGACGGGGATCTCGCCTTGATCCAGCTTGAGACCGTCTAAAGCGCCGTCTAGGGCACCGGGTAGGCCCAGGTCAATGATCTCGCGGGTTTCGCTGCCACTTGTGATGAAGTAGGCGGGATCTTGGACGGGGACCATTTGAGCGTGGGTGCGGGTTGAGGCAGCAAGTGACAGGACGCTGGTAGCCAGGATCGTATAAAGCTGGGCTTGGCGATTCATCGAATTCTCCCTCCAGTAGGAGTGCCCTTGGGCGGTTTTGTCAGCGCGAAAGGGGTATCGGATCAGTACCGGAGTGCGCAAGTCAGGCTTTGGTTAGGGAAGTGTTGGCCTAGAAAGTTCAAAGATTCCAGAGGTTTGTCCGTAATCTAGGCCTCCCAGGCGGGAGAGAGGATCGAGAACCTGACATTGGATTCGTCCCTGGTGAAGGAGGTGTTCTTGGACCTGGATGGCCACGATCCTTCCGATCACCAGAGTCGTGGAGCCTTGCTGTCCTGAGCCCAGCTCCAGCTTGGCTTCCAAAACACATTCAAAAGCCAGTGGGGACTCCAGGACGCGAGGAGGTTTAATTTTTAAGGAAGGCGCCGGTGTGAGCCCCGCTTTTTCGAACTCGCTCGTCCCATGAGGATACTCGGCCGAGGTTTGATTGATTTTTTCAGCAAGTGAAACAGGGGTGGCATTGACCACAAACTCCCCAGTCTCTTCGATATTCTTGAGAGTGTCTTTTTTTTCGCCTTTGGAGTTCCTGGCAATCGCAATGGAGAGGCAAGGAGGATCGCTGGAAACTGCGTTATAAAAGCTAAAC
>Ga0169931_10007757_pt1 | contig 15832 bp, 12 predicted proteins | sample Kivu_15m_20L_FD_129675 | JGI IMG/M metagenome (GOLD analysis project Ga0169931, IMG submission 129675) | Freshwater microbial communities from Lake Kivu, Western Province, Rwanda to study Microbial Dark Matter (Phase II) - Kivu_15m_20L... | ecosystem: Environmental > Aquatic > Freshwater > Lake...
ATCTAGATTGAGTGTAATGCCTATTACAGAAGAGCAATTCATGAGGATTATAGATTTGTCAGAAACCAAGCTTTAGAATAGTTCTTTGATGATGGTTTGAATGATATCATTAGAGAATCCTTGTCGGAAAAGGTGATCCTTCACTTGCATTCTCTTCTTTGTATCTTCTCGAAATGATATTGCGCGTAGTTTTTTTTCAGCAGATTTTCTTCCTATTTCCAATGCAATGTCATGAGGATAATATTTAGGAAGATAGGTTTGTATGATCTCCTCATGTATTCCTTTCTCAGCCAATTCTCTTCGTAATCTTATATATCCATAGTATTTTCTATTGATCTTTGCTTGAATAAAGTTTTCTGCAAATACCTCATCAGAGAGATATTGAAAATCTTTTAGAAATACAATCACAGCATCAATGATCAAAGAGTTGTACTGTAAATCTCTTAATTTCATTCGAACTTGTTTCTCAGTTCTTAGTGCATATGTTGCATATGAAAGGCCTGATTTTTTCGCATTTATGAGATCTTCACGAAATTGTAATTCTTGTAATACCTTTTGTGTGAGTACCATATTCTTGGAAAGTTCAAATTCAAACACCAAATCTCTTTCCAAGAGCATATAACTTCCATCAGCAAAACAGACAAAGCATTTACCTCTTTTTCTAGCTGCAGTTATTTTGATTATGGTTTGTTCAAAATTCTTGTCGAATGATTGTTCGATGTGATCCATCTGTTTCAGGAACCAATAGGATTGAATAATTTTTCCCGAGAGAAATCAACACATTATTTAATGAAGCATAGACCAATGGGGGATTTTGCCATTTAAGTAGGGAAAATGACAATCTTCTCTCCCGATCTATTGTCATATAATCTGAGGATTGCTTATATGTAATACCACGAATCAGTGAATTGAAATCTCTGGATTTGTCCCTATTCAATGTATCATTATATAGTCTGCTATCATAATCCAAATATAAGTCAACCTCAGCTATCGGACTGAGATTGATCACACGAAGTTTTGTGAGCTTATTGTCTAATTGACTGCGATTATAGGAATAATCCAAGATATCTTTCTTTTCATCAATGATAATATAATAACGTTGATTTGAGTCCAAGGCAGTGATATTTGCCGAGGAAATACCGGTAGAAATGAGCGTAGTTCTATTCAATGGAATAACTGTTGTACATACTCCATCTGCTTGCAATTGAACATTTTGCACAATTGAACCAATAGTTATGGAATGCGATGTTTGTTTCGATGCTCCATGAATGAGTTGTAGAATTGCTCCTGATTCAAAACGTATGATTTCTCCTGTTTCTTCTTGTATTGCCGAAATTGAAGTAGGTGAAATTACCATTATATAATTATAACCATTAAGAATACTACCAATGGTATTTGAAATCAGTAATTGAGGTGTAGCGCTAGTTTGAATCAATATTGGGAGTATTCCTCCCGGTACAGTAATTCTATCAGATATATCATTATTCAATAATGAAGAATAGAGAATTCTGCCTGCTTCAAATTGATTGCCAATTGATCTAGCCGCAGAATTTAATGCTAAAGGGTCTGTACTTAATACATTGATTGCTCTAATACCTGCTATAGATCCATTAGTTTTTTCTCGAATATTCTCAGTTATAAATAAAGAATATCCATTGGCTGAAGATATATTTTTCGAGACTATACAGGAATATTTTCTGTATGGAGAAATGACGATTGGTTCGGAAGCCAGCACATTCCCTTTATTGTCTTCGATAATAATAGAATCACTTGCACTGATTGAACATGTGGATACAACCATTGATTGCGATGAAAATGGAGTCTGATTGTTTTGAATGTTTATTGAAGAACCGCCCCTTTTTATAGAAGATTGAATATTGAATGAAACAAGATTATACACAGAGATCATAGCACTTAGATTATTTGCCTTTGGTAAATCAGTGAAAGACTGAATATCTCTAGAGTATTCATTTAATGAAAATACTCGAATGGTACCTATTATGGGATCTCTGCCAATGATAATGGTATAGATTGAATCTCCGGAAAAAGTATAGCCCGATTTATCAAATGTTCCAATGAGAGAATTATCGACAGCATTCACAAGTGAAATCGCATTCGAACCGGGAAGAATATCATGTTCCGCTGATATTTGACCTCGCTGTAAGAAAGAAGCCAGCATTTCTCCTTGCTCACATCCAAGATGTACATTCAATGGGAGTGAATCGGGCAGAGTATTGACAATCCGAATCTTAGATGTATTCTTTACCGCATCTGTTGTAAATGTAGATAATTGCAAGACATATGTTGAATCTTTGCCCTGTATTCCTGCGCTAATAAAAGTTTGAATCGTATTTCGAAAGAAAGACATTTTTGGTCTTTGCAATGACTTTGTAGAATAAATATCCTGTCCATTTTCAGCAATAGTATAATGAGCGCTATCAATGGTATTTACTCGTAGAACAGAACTATTTCCGAAGTTGATATTTGTAAATGTTGGACAACCGTCAATTGTGAATGATTGAGGATTAGTACGGTTGGACATATTAATGAAACGAACGCTTACACTGCTATCACGTAGGCTTGGATCATATAATACAGGATTTTCCTGGGTACAACCACTACAGAGGAGAAATAGAAAGGTCATTCCCAAGAATAGAGACTTTATGTCATAGATATGAGATTTTGTGATAATCATTGTAGTTTTGAATATTATTAGGCAAAAATACAAAGTTCATGGCTAAAGATGGAAGAGAAGATACTTGCAATAAAAGAAAGATATGATACAGTATTACATCAGTTAAATGATCCTGACATTATCTCACATAATGACTTGTTTAGAGTATTATCCAAGGAATTGACCCAACTCGAACCAATCGTACAATTGGGAAATTCCCTTTTGGAAACTATTCATGCCTTAAAAGAAAATGATGAGCTCATTCAGCAATCTCTTGACTCAGAGCTTAAATCCCTGGCTTATGAGGAGAAAGAAGAACTTCAAATGCTTTTACATAATCAACAAGAGGCATTGACTATACTATTACTACCAAAAGATCCAAATGACAAAAGAAATTGCATAGTGGAAATCAGAGCTGGCACAGGTGGTGATGAAGCCGGACTATTCGTTGGTGATCTACTTAAAATGTATATGAGACTTGCAGAACAAAAAGGTCTCCAGCTTCAATTATTGGATATACATGAAAGCGAAATAGGTGGCTATAAAGAAGTAATCTTTGAATTGAATGGTGATGATGTATTTGGCATGATGAAGTATGAGAGTGGGGTGCATAGAGTTCAAAGAGTTCCTGCAACAGAGTCTTCAGGTAGAGTACATACATCGGCTGCAACTGTAGCAGTATTGCCGCAGGCAGAAGATATTGACATAGATATCGTTGAATCAGATCTTGAATTGAATTTTTCCAGAGCCGGAGGCAAAGGTGGTCAGAATGTCAATAAAGTGGAAACTGCGGTTCGAATAACACATAAACCATCAGGGATAGTTGTTCAATGTAGGGAAGAACGTTCACAATTGGCAAATAGATTAAAAGCAATGAAATTATTGCGAACCAAACTCTATGAATTGGAATTGGAAAAACAATCGGAAGCCTTATCAAAGGATCGAAAAGAACAAATCAGAACAGGTGATCGATCAGAAAAGATTAGAACCTATAATTATCCGCAAAATAGAGTCACAGATCATCGTTTGGAAGGTGAAGTGAAAAATCATCCATTGCGAGAAATCATGGAAGGGGGTCTTGGAACAATTATTGAACAATTGTTGGTTCAAGCAACATCGAAACAATTAGCTGAAGGTCAATGAATGTTCTCTCCATAGTCAGTGTTTTCCTGTTCATTGCATGCGATGCTTATGCATCAAAGCAATCTATACACGATAAGCAAAGAGTATCTTATGGGGTATCAGTATTACCGGCGCTTGCACTTCACAGAGCGGATATGCTCCCACCGAAACCTATGTCTATTTGTTGTCCGAAATTCAAACAAGGAGAAGGCTTAGGAATTGACGCTTCTGTATTTGCAAAATATGTATTGGACTATCATCACTCATTTGCTGCATTTTTTGGTTATAGAGATATCGGAGCAGTGCTTTCTACAGAAACAGTGGGTATTCTCAATGCGAGAAATGATATAGGTACTATACGATCAGTATTGGAAACCAATTTATCTATTCTCCATTTTCAATTGCTTTATAATTTTATCCCTTTTCACCGATTTGAGTTGACTTTTGGTTTTTCAGTGGGTGTGAATGCTTCCAAAAATTATACTTATCAGGAGAATATCCTATCCGGTAATCAAGTGTTCGACAATGGCACGCAACAAAGAAATACCTCATTGGGTGCATTGGCAGGTATTAATCCAAGATATTTTGGTTTGGTACTTGGAACTTCATATCGTATTCCAATCATCAAAAATGAATTCTTTATACAACCCCATATATCATTCACCTATGCACAAAGGCCAATACAATTTGGAACTCATTGGTTTGCTGATGCTATAACTGCGGGTATTGGATTCGAATATTTCCCATTTGGTGAAATACAAAAACCTAATGTCATACCAGATATAAAGCGTGAAGAAAGTATCTCAAATTCGAGTGAAGAGCACATACGCATAGTACAAACAAGTATCATTCCGGGTTCATTGACTGTATCACCACAAATTCAATACATACCATTTCTTGATATAGTGTACCCAGATATCATTCTGAATTCAGATAAACATTCTGTATCTGGTTTACAATGTATCGATGATGATGGATCTTGTCATTATCCATTAATGATGGATACACTCTTAAGAAGAATGCAAGAATTGTCATCTACCATACTTACAGTTGAAATATCAGAAGGAATGGACTCCATTCATTACAAACAAGTAATATCGGATATAGCAAATATGGCGAGGATTGATTCATCTCGAATATCTTTTAGAGTTTCTGAAGATCCAATCACTCAAAAAGTATTAAGAATCAAAGATGATAATCTGATAAAACCATTTCAAATAGTGTTAAATGATACGCTCATATATGCTCCAAAGATTACTTGGGTTTGTGAATCAAAGAAGCCGATTGAATTTGATTGGGCTTTATTGGACCTGGAAACTGATACAATACTCAAGAAGGGTAAGGGCATTGCAAACTCAGAAATTTTGATTGATAGTATCCCTATGGAAAGTACATATGGATTGATTAGGATAATTGTGAATTCCGGTGAACAGAAAAAAATGTATCAATCAGAGATCACCGTGCCAAAACCTCTTAGGTATAGTAAACCTGCACTCATACGTGAAATAGCCGTATTATTTGATTCAAATGGCGATAAACTGAGAAGTATTGATATGAGTACCATTCAAATATTCTCTACAAGCCTCAATGAAAGAGATACAATCACTATTGAAGCATTTACAGACTTAAGTGGTGATATAAAATTAAACTCAAATTTGGCTAAAAGAAGAGCAGATTCAGTTGCTGCGCATTTTCCAATGGTTCATAAGGAAATCATACTTTCACCATTGAAACCGAGAAATTCAGGTAAAAAAGACTATCAAAGAGCATATAATCGTATTGTCACTATCAAGAGAAAATAGCCATAAGAAGGGAAATATCAGCATGATTTTATGTTGGAATATTGTATCTTTGCAACTTATTGCAAACATTATTTTGACGGTAACGCTATGTTTACACTCGCGATTATTTTGATGATTATTCTCGGTTTATTGCTTATAGCTGCAGTTTTGATACAACCGGGCAAAGGCGATATGACGACATCAATGTCCGGATTTGGTAATCAACTTGGTACTATGTTTGGCTCTCGCAGAGCATCTGATTTATTGACAAAAATTACAATAGTCATTGGTGCCACTATAATGGTTATAGCATTATTGGCTAATAAATTTTTGTTGAACCCTGGTGATATAACAAGAGATCCGGCTACTGTTAATGCTGCAAAGCCGATTGTTCCACCTTCAACTCCAGTTCAAAAGCCAGCGGCTCCACAAACCCCGCCTGCTCAACAGCAACAAGCTCCGGAACAAACCAAGCCATAATTATTAAGCCGATCAATGATCGGCTTTTTTATTCTTGTCTTAATTGCTCACTTATATTTGTTTGTGTAGCCAACAATGAAGGATATATTCCTGCAATTCCAGATACGACAATTCCAAGTATAATGCTGATACAAACAATTTCATATGAAAGTGCAATCGGCATAGTTGGAACTATGCTATTGGGAAGGGAAATCCATCCATAATATTGTTGCCCATAACAAAGTACAGTACCCACGCATCCACCCAAAACAGAGCCCATTGTTCCGATTATCAACCCTTGTAGTAAAAATGTCCAGCGAATGTCTTTCTCATTGGCACCCATGGACAGTAACATGGCTATATCCTTGAGTTTCGACTTTACCATCATCCACATGGCAATCAAAATATTGAATGCAGATACAAATGAAATAATACCCAATATGATAAAACTCATATTCCGTTCAAATTCCATGGTAGAATACAAGTCCTTATGTAAATCCTTCCAGGTTTCAATGTGTAACTTTTGCAGTAATGGATCTTGTTGCAGTGAAGATTTAAGTCCATCAACATCATCAGGATGTTCAATATATAAGTCTGTATATTTTTTTCCAGCAATGCCATTATTAAGAAGAAATTGAATATTACCCATTAAAAATGAATTATCATATTGCACTCCGGAACTAATTTGAAAGACGCTATCAATAATAACACGAATTCCCACCGGTATTGTCATCCCTGAAATTGCAATGTCTAACATACTCGGAGTTGATAATGAAATGGTATCTCCAATTTTCACTCCAAGTTTATCCGCCAAACCTATTCCAATAGCAACTCTATTGGGTTCTTTTGCATTGAAATATTGGACTCCTAACATCATCCCTGCTTGCGTAATTTCTTTATGGTTGATAATAATCTTTGTTGAGGTACTTTCCTGTACTTTCAAAGTTTGTGTATAATATTTCAAACGTTCTGTAATATCGCCATGTTTCAACTCATCATTCATTGTAATGCGAATATGTGGATCAATGGTTAATAACATATCCCTAACCAATAATCTGAAGCCATTAAAAATGGATGTTACGCATATCAACGATGCAATACCAATCAATAAGCCCAAAAATGATAGTACATTTATGAATGAAATAAATGAATGATGCTTAATCGAAAACAAATATTTCCGAGATAGAAGGAAAGGAATATGCATTTAGAGTGTCTTCAATTTAGCGGGAATAGTCTTGAATGAGAGTAATTCTCGAAGAAAATGATGTTGCGCATTGAATTGTACATTTGTATGAGTAGGTCTTGTATACTCACCGGTTGATGTAAGTAACCAAGAAGATGCATTATCTTCTATATACGTGGATAGTATATGTTCCAATAATGAAAAAGATTTTTTATCCAAAATAGGGAACATGATTTCTACTCTATTATTGAAATTTCTTGGCATCCAATCAGCTGATGATAGATAAATCTCAGGTGAACCATTATTCGCAAAATAAAATATTCTGCTATGTTCTAGAAATCTTCCTATCACGCTTGTAACCGTTATATGTTCACTTAAACCGGGTATGTTTGGAATGAGTGAACAAACACCTCTGATAATGAGATGAATTTTGACTCCTTGTTGTGATGCTTTATATAATGCATCAATAACATTCCGATCAACCAAAGCATTCATTTTAGCAATGATTCTACCAGGTTTTTCAGGAGTTGAAGTATTTGTTTCTCTTGCTATCAAATCTACAATATCATTACGTAAATGATCAGGTGCTACAGAAAAACGATCCCAATGTTCATGATGAGAATATCCTGTCAACATATTAAACAGATGAATTGCATCATTCACAAAATCTTCACGACAGGTAAAGTATCCTATATCAGTGTACACTCTAGAAGTTGAAACATTATAATTACCTGTGCTCAGATGAAGATACGTTCTGATCTTATGCTCTTTTCTCACCACCATTGCAATCTTACTATGGATTTTTAGACCGAGTACACCATACACAACATGAACACCGACATTCTCCAATTCCTTAGCCCAATTAATATTGTTTTCTTCATCAAATCGTGCCCTTAACTCGACAAATGCTGTGACTTGTTTACCATTTTCGGCTGCAATTTTAAGAGCTTCTATGACTGGAGAAGAACCACCAGCTCGATACAATGTGATTTTGATCGCTAATACATGATCATCGGTTGATGCAGCTTGTAGAAATCGAACGACACTTGAAGTAAATGAATCAAAAGGATGGTGAACCAATAAATCCTTCTTTTTGATTTGATCAAATATGTCTGAAGAGGTTCCCATAAATACCGGGTATTGCCGAGAAAGAAAAGGGGTATCCTTCAATTGTGGTTTATCTACTTTATAGAGGGTATAAAAATCACTTACATTCAATGGAATATCGGAAAAATAGATATCATCCGGATTAAGCTCCATTGATTTGCATAGCATGTGTACAACGTCTTTGGAAGTAGATGCCTCTACTTCCAAACGTACAGCATCGGTTCCCCAGCGTCTATGTCTGACTTGTTCTGCAATTTCTGACATTAAATCTTCTGCTTCATCATAGGCTATGTCCAAATCTGCATCTCTTGTTACACGGAAACAATGAGATTCTGAAATGGTGAAACCGGGGAAGAGAATATCTGCATGTTCTTGTATGATTTTTTCCAAAAGAATAAATGTCTGCTGGGTTGGATGTACATGTATATTGACTAATCTATCAAGTATAGGAGGAACTTGAAGCACTGCTACTTTTGAACCTGATTTTTTATCATCCTTTAAGAGAAACACTATATTCAGTGATCTATTTAATAAACGAGGGAAGGGATGTCCTGGATCTATGGCTAGGGGAGTTAATACAGGTAGAATATCTGTTACGAATAGTGCTTTGACATATGCCTGATGTGACTCATGCAAATCTTTCAATTCCACTAATCGTATTCCTTGTTTCGATAATGCAGGCATGATTTCATTCTTATAGCATTCTTCATGCAGTGATAATAGCGGAAGAAGCATGGAACGAATGGTCTGTAATTGTTCAGATGGTGTTAGTCCATCAACTGATAGCTCGATTGCATGTTGCAATAATTGTTCTTTCAAACCACTGATGCGAATCATGAAAAATTCATCAAGATTCGTTGTAAAAATGATCAAGAACTTTAATCTTTCAAGGAGGGGATGCGATGAATTATATGCTTCATGAAGCACTCTTTCATTGAATCTTACCCACGCTATTTCACGATTTATATAAGTAGGACCTAATTGCTCAATCTGTTCCAAGATTTTTTCTCAAAATATGATCAATCTATATGGAATATAGGATATACGGCGTTTCTTAACAAGTCAATTTCTCTTAATAAATGGCGTAATTGCAATAAATGAATCAAAACCATAATAATCCCTGACTCTGTGACGGAGTATATAGATAGAAGAATTCAAAGAAGGTACACCATCAAATGGAAAAGTATGATCTGATGTAATAATCTTATCCATGATGATTGATTGTAGAAAATATCCATCTAATGTGAATACATCACATGAGTATACTCCAATACTGTATGGATGTTGTATCGTGATATCATGACAATTAAGATATACATCTTCGCAATTCGAAAGATTAATACGAAACTCATTTGCTATAGGTTGCTTGATAGAAGTATTTGGCATTCCGGGCGTTGCACCGTTTTGATGTAAAGAAATGAACCATGGCCTAGTTTGTGATGAATCAATATACTCAAGTGAATGAGATCGTATATATGCTGCATAAGGTTCAATAAGTTGATGTGTATCAATTGAATCCATGATTGTACCATTTGGATCAATGATCGTGATTGTATTTCCTTGATCTGACAATCGAAACCCTTGATGATATATACATGAAGAAGTTGATAATTGCTTATGATGGGTTTTCGTGATAAGTATATATTCAGATGTATCGTTGATAGTTAACGGAATCGTATCCGCATCAATGATACAAGCATAACCATCTTGATATTGGATTGTATTATCGTTTTTTTTCAGTTCAAGAAATTCAGGATATATATGATCAGTGACATTGATTTCATTGATACGAATACTTCTTCTTGGATAGGAATGATAATAAGTAATCAGATCATTATTATTATAATCTCGAGGATCTTTCTTTGAATGTTCAGAAAATATGGAAATGATATTCATACCGCGTACAATATCAAGTTCCGACAAAGGTATCTTCAAACACTCAATTTGTTTCCCCATAATATTTTCTAAATTATAGACACTCGATCGAGTATTTAACATGATGGTGATTTCAATATCATCTATAATTACATTTCCGAAATTCAGAAAACATATTCTTAATGAATCTTCACGTATTTGTATTGAATACAATTGAAGATCGTGATTCAATGGCATATTCGAATTAAGATAACCACATGTATTTCCAAGGGGATGCAGTGTTATGGATAGCATTGAATTGTTGACCGTATCGTATATTCTTTCCAGACTCTTTCCTCTATATTCCTTTTTAAAGGTATACGATATTGAATCAAAGAGTACCCCATCGACAGAGCGGATCTTGATATTATCTTTGGCATTATTCAAGGTTGGTAACTGAGCTTGTATATATTGACAATCAGAGCTAAAACCCATCTTCTTCAATGACAATGTGTCCTTCGAGATAACAACATATTGATGCGGAAATATGGTGATATGTTCTAGTTTCACTTTATGTGTTGCATCTTCAATCCAGATTTCATGAGTTGAAAATACTAAAAGTGAATCCGAATTATAGAGTTCGATCCATTCCGGTGAACCAGATAGAGGATAAGGCATACATTCATTAATATGAATCTGGCCAATTGCAAAAACAGGAAGGAAGAAGAGGAAAAGATAAAACATAAAAAGCTACCTCATAAAACATGGGGTAGCTTTAAGAAAAGGGGATTTACAACTATTATTTGAAGGCTTGGATGCCGGTGATATCTGCACCTAATATCAAGGTATGAATATCATGAGTTCCTTCATACGTACGTACGGATTCAAGATTTGCCGAATGCCTCATAATTGGATATTCATCGAGAATACCATTTGCTCCATGTATGTCTCTTGCAATACGAGCACATTGAATAGCAATATCCACATTATTACGTTTTGCCAATGAAACTTGATTTGGATTCATTTTTCCTGATTCTTTCAATTGACCAAGTTGCATGCAGATGAGTTGTCCTTTTGTGATTTCATTCAACATCCACACCAATTTTTCTTGTACAAGTTGAAAACCGGCGATGGGTTTATCGAATTGAATTCTACTTTTTGCATAATCGAGAGATGATTGATAGGTGCCGATTGCACTGCCGATTGCTCCCCATGCAATGCCGTAACGGGCTTGTGTCAAACAACTAAGAGGACCTTTCAATCCTTTGATGTTTAACTTGTTTTCTTTAGGTATTTCAACATCTTGAAAAATCAATTCACTGGTGATAGATGCACGGAGCGAATGCTTTCCTTTCATCTCCGGTGCAGAAAATCCTTTCATTCCTTTTTCTACAAGAAATCCATGCACTTCACCTTCATATTTTGCCCAAACAACGGCGACATCAGCAAGCGAGCCATTCGTGATCCACATTTTTGCTCCATTGAGCAAGTATCCACCATCAATATCTTTGGCATTAGTAATCATTCCTGAAGGATTTGATCCAAAATCAGGCTCTGTTAAGCCAAAACATCCAATTGCTGTTCCTGATGCGAGTTGTGGAAGCCATTTTTTTCTGATTTCTTCTGAACCATACGTATAGATGGGATACATGACAAGTGAGCTTTGTACAGAAGCAAAAGAACGTACTCCAGAATCACCTCTTTCAAGCTCTTGCATTGCCAATCCATAACTGATATAATTTGCACCTGCACAGCCATATTCTTGGGGAAGAGTTATACCAAAAAGACCAATATCAGCCATTTTGCCTACTAAATCCATAGGAAATGTACCTGCTTGATAATGTTTCTCGATGACCGGGAGGACCTCATTGTCAACAAAATCAGCAACTGATTCTCTGACCATCTTCTCTTCTTCAGATAATTGGTCATAAATGTTATAGTAATCAACTGGTTGGAAAGCCATGTAAAAAACCTTGATAAATGTAAAATGGCAGAGTATAATTGAATTCGATGCAAAATTACGAATTTACACATGGTCGTAAAAACTGTAAATACCCCAAAAGTTCCATGATTGCTGTCAAAAATAAACATATCCCATTCTTTTCTGTGATTGTGACAACTCATAATCGTGCTTATATACTCGAAAGAGCTCTGCAATCTCTGCAAAATCAAGAGTTTACAGATTGGGAATGTATCATTGTCAATGATGGCTCGACTGATGAAACCGATACGTTAGTTGATATGTGGCTCAAAAAAGATGATAGATTCCGCTATCTCAAGCATTCACATAGAGGTCAAGCCTTGACGAAAAATGCCGGTATTCTTGCGTCTTCGGGATTATTTATCACATTTCTTGACTCCGATGATGAATATACATCGGATCATCTTTTGATGAGAAAAGCAATGTTGGAAGAGTATCCACATCTTAATCTACTCCATGGTGGGACTGAAATTATAGGTGATCCATATGTACCGGACATGCATAATCCAGATTCCATGATTCATCTCAGTGACTGCATTATTGGAGGAACATTTTTCTTTTCACGTTCTGCCATACAAGAATTACATGGATTTGATGATATTGCTTATGGAGATGACACCAGATTATATGAGAAGGCAGAATTAGCAGGAATGTCTATTGCAAAAACTGATTATCCAAGTTATGTCTATCACAGGGATATTCCTGATTCATTGTGCAATATCAAAAAGGGTGAATAATGCGAGAATCGAAAGTCAAGAAAAAAGAGCGTATGCACTCAGTATTGACCCTCCTACAACAAGAATATCCACATGCAGAATGTGCACTGCATTATTCTACGCCCTTTCAATTATTGATTGCAACAATTCTATCGGCACAATGTACTGATGCACGAGTAAATATGGTCACCCCCATTCTCTTTGCTGGATATCCAGATGCGAGTACATTAGCTTCTGCTGAAATAGAGGACATTGAAACAATCATACATTCCACTGGATTTTTCAAAGCTAAAGCCAAGAATATCATTGCTTGTTCAAAGAGAATCATGGATATCTATCACGGTGAATTACCACTTCACATCAATGAATTGATTACATTACCAGGAGTGGGAAGAAAAACCGCAAATGTCCTATTGGGAAATGCCTTTGGAATCAATGCAGGTATAACTGTTGATACGCATGTGACTAGAATCATGAATGCATTGAAATTTGTTTCAACGAAAGATGCAATCAATATCGAACAAGAACTCATACCATTGATTCCACAGGAAGAATGGACAGTATTTACGCATAGAATCATTGAACATGGTAGGGCAGTGTGTATAGCAAGAAAACCGCAATGTTCAAAGTGTGCAATATCCTCATATTGTCCTTCATCAACTTGTGGAAAGTAAAGTTTCCCATTCTAGAAATAATGTATCTACACTCTTTTGAACTCCATTTCTTGACTGACTGAGGTTTTTCATTGCTTCAGGATTTGAATATGTTGACTCATGAGATAATTGTTCATCTATTGAAGCAATCTCTTTCTCATATATTGCTATTTGTGCCTCAATTTCCTGAATTCTCCGAATCTTCTTCTTTTCTTCTCTTTCGAGATTTTTCTTTTCTTCTCTACTGTACTGTGATTGATTATCAATTTTAACTTGAGGAATCACTTCAACTTTTGCTTGAGCTTCATCCAATGAATTGATTGCAAACTTTTCCAAGAACTCTTCCAATTGCAATGGATAATGTTTGATACTACCTTGCGAAAAATGATAGATATTATCAATAAGGCCGGAAAGGAAATCTCGATCATGAGAAACAATGATCAATGCACCATTATACTTATTAAGTGCGGCTTTCAATATATCCTTTGCAGACATATCCAGGTGATTTGTCGGTTCATCTAGAATCAATACATGAGACTCTGTCAATAAGAGCATAGCTAATGCCAATCTAGCTCTTTCGCCACCTGACAATACACGTACTTTTTTATCTACTGAATCTCCACTGAAGAGAAATGCACCAAGAATTGATCTGATTCTTGTTCTGATTTCACCCACTGCCACTTGTTCAAGAGTTTCAAACACAGTTTTAGTTGGATCTAGTGAATCTGCATGTTGCTGAGCAAAATATCCGATTTTCAGTCCTTCGCCCACTGTGAGGGTTCCTTCATATGATTCAATTCCGGCTAAGATTCTTGACAGTGTACTTTTTCCTTCTCCATTTTTTCCTACAAATGCACAATGCATACTTCGTTCAATGTCAAATGAGATATGATTCAGTAATGTCTTCTGATCATATTTTTTCGTTAGATCTTCAGAATGGAATAAGACTCTTGGTGCTCTCGGAGCGGGTGGAAAAGAAAATGAAATCGTCCTTTCGGTGGAATCATCATACGTAATGCGTTCTTTGGCTTCCAATTGTTTAACTCTTGATTGTACCCTAGATGCAAGATTTGCCTTAGATCGAAATCTATCAATGAATTCTTGTGTTTTTGCTATTTCTTTTTGTTGAGCCATATAGGCCTTCTTGCGATGTTCTTCTCGTTCAAGTCTTTCAATGACATATTTTGAATATGAGCATGGATAATCCTCGATTCCACCATTTCTAATCTCAATAGTTCTTTTTGTTATGGTATCCAAAAATACTCTGTCATGTGATACAAGAATGACTGCACCATCATATTGAGCCAGATATGCTTCAAGCCAACGAATGGAATCTATGTCCAAATGATTCGTAGGTTCATCAAGTAATAATGTATGTGGTTTTCTTAATAATAACTTTGCTAGCTCCAATCGCATTTGCCAACCGCCGGACAAATCGCGTGCAGGTTTATTCATTGTCTCATGCGTGAAGCCAAGTCCTAATAGGATTTTTTCAATAGTTGCTTCAATTGCATTTCCAGCAAGAACTTCATGTCTGGCATATAAATCAGCCATTCGTTCACACAAAGCATGATAACCGGGATCTGAATAATCTTCATGATGTTCAATTGCATGCTGAATCTCAACTAATTCATCTTCAATTGCCAAAACTGATTCAAATGCAACTTTACACTCTTCCTTGACAGAATCTGTATAATTTGCATGTAATTGTTGTTTCAAGAATCCAATGGTATGATGTTTTGAAGTGGTGATATTACCTGATTCAGGTTTGATATCTCCATATAATACATTAAGTAAAGTGGATTTTCCTGCCCCATTTTTTCCAACCAGACCAATCTTGTCTTGATCACCAACCGTAAAAGTGATTCCATCAAACAGAGGAATTCCATTAAATTGCATCGTGCATTGAGAAACTGCTATCATTCAGTATAACCGTGTAAATTATGGCTCAGTATCATTATCATATCAATAGTCAAGGCATCATAAGTCATGAAGGAATCATCATTGATGATGAATCATTGATTGCATTGATCTACAAAAATATGGACTATACACGTATGGGACCTTCAGATGAACCAACTTTTTGCGCGAGAATAGGAAATGAAGAAGTATTCCTTCATTATGAGGATACACCAATTGTATGGAAATATCTCAGTGGCGATTGTATACACATGAATACAAACATTTCTTTCCCATTCTCTTTGAATGATTTACGATTTTCAGCTGATGGAAATCTGTATCATCGAGCACCAAAGGGGAATTGGGCACGTATTTCATCTAGATTACTTATAGAACTCAGAGA
>Ga0169931_10007759_pt1 | contig 15829 bp, 10 predicted proteins | sample Kivu_15m_20L_FD_129675 | JGI IMG/M metagenome (GOLD analysis project Ga0169931, IMG submission 129675) | Freshwater microbial communities from Lake Kivu, Western Province, Rwanda to study Microbial Dark Matter (Phase II) - Kivu_15m_20L... | ecosystem: Environmental > Aquatic > Freshwater > Lake...
AGTGGCCGGTCGTGATGACCTTCACTGCAGATTATACCGCGGGCAGAGTGGAAAATCTGCCCGGTGCCGGACCAGAGCTGCCGATCGGCTGGACGAAGATCGACGTGCCGACGGATCACCGCAAACTCTGGCCGAAAAACGTTCGCTTTTATTGGCCTGCACAAGATCTCTGGTACGCCAAATTTTTGATGGTCGCCATCGACGCTCCCGGTCGGCGTCGCGTTGAGAGTGAGCTTGACGCTGGTCTTGAGGTGCTCACCCGGCGCATTTCCTTCTGGATCGATCAATCCGAACTGTCGCACTTCGTTTCGGAGATGAGTTTTCGCGAGCACATGCGTGGCATTGGGATTGACGTGCAGAAGGTGATCGATCACGAGATTCGAACGCCGCTTGCGTCGATATCGGGTTACGTCGCGATGCTTGAGCAGGAAGAGATGGCGGGAGACAAATCGCACAGTCCGGAAGTGCTGGCGGATTTCCGTCGGGTGATGAGCGTGCAATCGGCGGCAGCCATCGAAGCAGTCAACAAGCTTTCGTTCTCGCTGCAGTCGACTGGAGTCGATGCGCGTGAGGGATTTGCGACCGCTCCAGTGAACATTGGTGATGTGGCCCGGGAAGCTTGCCGGCGACTTCGAACCGAAGCAACGGATCTGCTTGGTGTCGAAGCTGGGCAGAAACTGCGGGTGACCCTGAAGTTACTCAGCGACGATCCCTGTATCGTTCAGGGTTCCGCAGAAATGCTTGGCTGGAGCATCTGGGAAGTTCTGAAAAACGCCGCGATCTATGGACGCGGCGGTGACGTTGCCGTTGCGGTGTATCGCAGTGATCGGATGATCGTTGTCGATGTTGATGACGACGGTCCCGGTGTATCGCAAGGCGCCGAGGAGCTGGTGTTCCTCCGCTTCTATCAGGATCCAAACGTACAGTCGCGTCGGCGCGGGAAGCGTGGTCTCGGGCTTGGACTATTCCTGGCGCGATACCTCACGGAAAGACATTTCGGCGTTCTGACGTTTGTGCGCAGTAAGGCAAAGGGCGGAGTATTCCGGTTCATTTTCCCGGTTGCAGAGGCGAGCTCTGGGAGCGGGGATGAGTCGGGAAGGGTTGCTTGAGGACTGAACTTGGGAAGTTGGACTTCGCGAGTGAATGGATAGTCGGATTTATTCGCTGCAGGGCATCGACGGATAGAAGAAACGTTTAAGTGGTTGAGTTGGAGTAAGTCATGGCAAAGATTCTGGTGGTCGAGGACGAGGTCCATATCCAGCGTCTCGTGCGTCTTGTGCTTGAAAAACAGGGCTACACCGTCAGCGTCGCTGGCAATGGTGACGAATGCCTTAAGCAACTCGGCGAAGGTCTGAATCCAGATCTTGTGCTTCTCGACATCCTGATGCCAGGTATCGATGGGCTGCAGGTTTTGCGCACGATTAAGGGCAATCCATCCCTCAAACACCTTTCTGTCGTTCTGCTGACGGCACTTGCTCAGGAGAACGTGGTGTTGCAGGGCATCAAGCTCGGTGCACGTGACTACATCCGAAAGCCGTTCAGTCCCAAGGATCTCGTGCAGCGAATTGCCAAGTACTTGCCAGCGGCGGATGGCGGAGAAAAGAAGGTTGTTTAGCAGTTGTCGGACAACGGCAATTCGCTTGGGTTGAACAAGCGTTTCACAAGCAAAAGGTCGACCGCGAAGATTTGCGATCGACCCTTTTTTCTGACCATTGATCAGGGATCTCTATGCTCCGTCACCTAAATCGGCGACGGCCGCCCTGACGTTACTCAACCGCGAGAAGCGAAAGCAGATCACTTCGGCGAACTTCAAGCTCACGTCCCTGAATTCGAACCGAGATCCAGGCGGACTTGCCTTGCGCTGTTGACCCGAAAGAGGTGAGCTTCGGAGCTTTCGCTGAAGCGCCGCTGCGGCCGTCGGCCTTGTCTGCACTCTTCACGATCCATGAACGAACGGTGACGAGACTCACTCCGCATGCATCAGCAATCTCCGCATAGGTCTTGCCGGTTTGCTTGATGGCGGTGGCGGCGCGGACGATTTCCTTTGGAACTGGCGTGCGGTTCGATTCGCGTGATTTCGAAAACGCTTTGTACATCTCGCCGATTTCTTTGATGTTCATTCGAAGTGAGCTCCACATTGTTTAATTTGTGGATGTTTAACTAACACTTTGGGTTCACTTTGCAAACGATTTCTTGCCAGACCATCCAGAACCGACTGAACAATGACTTTCATCGTGAAAACAGCCTGTTCTGGTGGTCGGACGGATCACAGGGGCACTTCATCCACTGCGGGACTCGGTGCATTCCCACCCGTAATGTCGTCATCGCTCAATCGAGATTTTTTGGTCGCCTTCGACGCTTTCGAACTTCCGCGCAGACCGAGGCCCCCGTCTCCGCCGCCGGAGGTTGTCCCGGCAATACAAAGATCGGCACCCGGGCGACCGGCTGCGATCCGACTCAAGTACGCCGGCACATCTTCGCCGCCCATTCGTGAACGCGCAGCGTTGAGAGCACGCGTCATGTCGCTGCAACTTTCGATGTCGGCTGCAGACATCTGGTAGGTTTGACGATACGCCCACTCGGGTGCAATTTTCGCGAAGGCCTTGCCGTTGTAACGCGCGTCTTCCGACGTAATCACGCGATCGCCGGAGGTGCCTTCCCAGACTCGTGCATAGAACGACAAGTGCGCGCGAGGAATGTCGGTCATTCTTGCGGAGAAGCGCGCAGCAGAGAATCCTTCGACGGCGTTGATGGCAGGCATTGCTTCTGCGATTCCGTCGGCCGTTCCAGTCCCGGTGCCGCGCGTGACGTTGACGACTGGTGCCGGCGGCTGCGTCACGATGCGGGCGAACTCGCGCGCAGCATCGGCGCCATCCGTGATGATGAGGCGCGGTCGAACCGATTCAAACAATTTCGTGAAGAGCTCTTCACGGTAGCGACTTGTCTGCCGCATGATGAGCTGCCATCCGTCTGGATCGGCGGCATACCGTGAAAACGGTGCGGTCTTCAGCACGAGATAGTTTTCACCAACACCCATGCTGTCCATCAATGTCTGAAAGTATTGGCCCCGAGCTCCGGTGAGGGCGCGCGCTGTGATGATGTCATCTTCACCATCAGGATCGGCGATGATGACGACCTGTGGGTTTACGAATGTTCCACGGTAGTGGGCGAAATCACCGTTGATCGCAAAGCGCTCCACGAATGCTTCTTCGCGGGAGAGACCAGTTTTCATGAGTCGCGCCCATTCTTCGCCTGGACCTGCATCAAACGTGTAGCGGCGGTTGGCTGGACCTGGATTGATCGTTCCATCCGTCAGACTTGGACGTGTGATCCACTGCTCGCTTGCCGGCGGCATCGCCGATGGGCGTGCACGAGTCATTGTACGCACCACGTTGCGATCAAACGGGACGCGATCGCGTGTGCCGAAGATGATCACGTTGGCGCCGTCGCGAGATGCGGTCGAGACGTTCACCATTCTGGAGTTCGGTGCACCAAAATCGTAGTACTCGGTACCCATGTCAGCTCGCGCATAGCGATAAGGTTCGCCTGCAGCAAAGCTGTTCGTAAAACCAGGATCCGCGTCGATCGACCATCCAGCCTCCACGTACGGTCGAAACGCCGTCAGTCCCTGGGCGACCGCGCGGGATGCTTCTTCTCCCGACATCATGCTGAGCGCAGTCGGGTGCGGCAGCTGGGTCACGAGAACGTCGTTTTCGAGGGTGACGTCATCCGAGATGCGCAGTCCCTTCAGAGAGATTGTGCGCTGCCCGTTGATTTCCATTCGACGCGCGATATCGTAGCCGCCAATCTGAGCCGGGTTGATGACGCCACTCTGACTCACGCCGCTGTTTATGATGACCATCTTTTCCATCCACGTGTCTGGATCGGCGTTGAATGCCTCGCGGAATCGGCGTTGCAGATCCTGGCGCGCGGCTTCATCGGTGTAGTTGATGGCACGACCGCCGTTGAATTCTGCGTAGATGTCGCGACCGTCCTTGTCGAGCGCGATGGCCGTTTGCTGGTTGCCTCCGGCACCTTCGAAACCGAACTCGGGGATTCGGATGTTGGCGAGATCTGCTTCTGCTGTGCGCGGTCCGACGGTCCCTCCATTCGCGATAACAAACGATGCCGCCGAGTCGCGAGCTGCACCGCCGAACAGGACGATCATTCTGAGTGAGTCTTTGTTGTTGCGGATGATCCAGCGGATCAGATCATTGCGCCACTTCACGATCGGGCTGCGGAGATCCTGCGAGAGAAGCCACACCTGGTTGTTCGTGAAAGAGCCGAAGGAGATTTGGGGCCGTCCAGTGCCGAGACGGATGATTGGCGCATCGAAGACGCCGTACTGCCAACGAATTGTGAATGCATACGCGTTGATGAATGCGGCACTGGAACTCACGCCGAAGTATTTTGCGAGATCCTGCGCGCGACCACCGAAACCAGCAGTCGCCGGACGACCGGCAGCCTCAGCGATGTGCGTGCCGTCCTGACCGATGAACAGAATCTTCACGCTGTTGGGTTTTTGCATCATGCGCCACGCGATGGGGCCAAATGGCGGTCGAAACATCTGCGAGCCGTAGATCGCATTCGAGAGGTTTGGAAACGATGGCACGCGTGCATTGAGCTCGATGAGTTCTCGACCCATGGGAGTCTGTGGATCCGGACCGCCATCGTATGACCAAATGGGAAAGGATCCGTTGCCGCGCCATTCCGCCTCGGTAGTGATGTCCTTGACGACTGATTCGCTCAGCGACCGTCGTTTCATGCAACCAGTCGCGAATGCGCCGGCGACGGCAATGACAATCAGCGTTGATGCGACGCGCGGGCGTCCACGCAGCTTCGAAATCATGGACAGAATCATGGCGACGGGTTCTCCCTCTTGCGGGGTCGGTTTGCGGCGAGGCGCAAAGACCCAAATGGACCAACGAATTCAGTGAAACGATTCCGTCAGTTTACTGTCCGGTCGTTAAGATTTGAAGCTTTGGAGGTGGGCTTCGAGCTGGCCCAGTTGAGTGGGATAACTTCGTCTGAATCGAATCGCATGGATACGAAAATATTAAAGAAAATCAGATGATTTGGGTTTGAGACCAGGACGTGCGCGATGTTTTGGCTACGCTTGTCCCTCGGGACTCTGCGGTACGCATCCAAGCAATGGCGGGGCTGGCCTCGCTGCACGATTGCTGCTCACTTGTCCCACTCAACTGTACCACCTTGAAGATCCCTCACTTTTCTCCTCCAACCTCCGATATCCATGGGTGAAACGGTGAAAAAGTTCCGGATGTCTGGAGGCGGCTCATCAGCGGCGTCGGTGAACAAAGTTCTGGTAAGTGGCGCGAGCTGCGCGGCCAAGTCAGTCGCTGGCTGGACCGCGTCGAGATCCGGATTTTCGGTGGGGATCGCAAACTCGCCACGACGAAGCGTGCCGAAGACGCGGAACGGCGCAAAGCCCGCGCCGGCATCAGCTGGCGCGATCTTCTGGTCGGGTCGCTGAGTCTCGGTCTCGTTGTGATGTTCGTCGTCGGCGTGAATTGGTTCTCGACGACGATCAAGCAGATTGAAAGCGACCCTCTCGTCTCCAAACTCAATGCCGAAAACTTCAAGGTACGCGTGAGTTTTGACTCGTCCCCGTGTTTTGGCGCGGAAGCTGCGTGCTTCACGAGTCCGTCGTTTGACGACTCGTCGTGGCCAGAACTTGGTCTCCTGCGAATCCCGCTTCAGCAGTTTCCCGGCTACAAGGCCGGCGAGGTTTTCTATCGCTTCCGGGTCCCAGTCTCGGAATCCCTGATCAACTCAGGAAAGCCGTTCGCATTCACACCGCTCTACATGAGTCACGAGCGCTGGCAGGTCTACGTGAACGGCCGACTCGTCGATCTCGCGATGGGTTCCGGGCTTTCGCTGACGGTGTCCATGGTGCCACTGGCGCCGTCGGATGTTGTTGATGGCTTCGCGCAGGTCACAATGAAGGCGTCGGCGTCGAACTCGGAACGCGGCATCTTCCACGTCTTGTCGATGTTCGTTGGGCCTCGCGATACTTTGAATCACTCCTACATGCTGCAGGAACGCGCGGGTCGTTCCTACTTTCTCTTCTATCTCCTGTCGAAGGGTTCAATCTTCGTTGCCTTCACATTGTTCTTTTTCTTCAGTCGGGATCGTCGCGCTCTCTTCTACTACCTGATCTACGCATTCTTCGTGACGATCGAGAATCTCATCGCCGGCGAGTTCTTCTCAAATGTCGATCGACTGATTCGTGTCCCGACATTCTACATGGTCAAGGTCACAGCGTTCGTGGCCTTGCTCTCGTTCTTCTGCGAGTACTTTCAAGCCTATCGTGCACGACGCGCAGTCTTCATTTTGAATTCTATCTTTGTCGCAATCATCGGCGGTCTGTGTCTCGATTACTCGGTTGGTACGCAGACGATTGTCGGCATGACAATCTTTCACACGACCAGCGTGATCCTCGTTGTCACGCTTCTGGTGGGTCTCACGTTTGGCGTGATGGCATTGCGACGCTGGAGATCCAGCGCGGGTGATCCAGGCCGCATCGGAACTCTCAAGCTGTTTGTGGCGGTGATCGCCCTCTACCTTGCGCTCATCATTTGGGAGTTCGCGTTCAAGCAATATCTCGGTTTCGACCGAAGAGCACTGTTTGATCTCCTCTTCTTCTATTTCGTCGCCTTCGTGACGGCCAAGGAGTTTGGCTTCAATCAGGGTCAGGTCATCACGCTTGAAGGGCACATGCTCGAGAAGGCGAGGATGGAGCAGGAGCTGGCCGAAGCAGCCGAAATCGCCAAGGCGTTTCTCCCCGGCGCGGCTCCCAATTGGGAGTTCTGCAGACTTGAGGTGTTTCATCGTTCGCTGTCAGAATCCAGCGGTGACTGGTTCACGTTCGAGCGCTCGCCGTCCGGTCGACTCTTCCACATGCTGATGTGCGACATCACCGGTCATGGGGTTCAGGCCGCGATTGTCGTCTCGACGTGCAAGACGGTCTTGAGTTCGATGATTGCCGAAAGACCAGATGTGACAGAGTCGCCGGATTTCATTCCGCACTACGCGGCTGCGCTGAATCGGATTCTGCACACGCACGGGTCGGGTTCGCATGTGTCGACGCTTCTGGGACTCACGTTCGAGCCTGGTCAGCGCAAGCTGCACTACGTTGCTGCCGGTCACCCGAGTCCTCTTCTCGTACGTTCGGCTGCGCAGATGACGATCAAGCCGCTGCTGTCGCGCTACAACGTGCTTGGAGTTCGCCCGGAAGCACAGTTGGTGATGACAGAAACCACACTTGAACCGGGAGATGAAATTCTCGCGTTCACCGACGGGTTGCCGGCGAGTTCACACGTTCGTGCTCTGCGCCAAATTCTTGCGGATCTGCCCGCTGGCGACGCTGCGCGATCGGGCGAGCTGCAGGGGCGAAATCTGCAGGATCTCTATCAGCGCATCTGGGCCGTCGAGACGGCCAAGTCGAGCACGGAACCCAACGACGACGTCAGCATCGTCTGGTTCCGCATGGCGGCGTGACGACAGTTGTTCACGCGCGCTCGGTATCAAAGCGCAGGGGCAATTCGTATCCCTTGATGAACTCCATGATCTGCGCAACTTTTGTCTCAGCCACGTCTCGTGGAAAGATTCCACATACGGCGCGACCCTTCGTGTGCGCGGTCATCATGATGTTCGCCGCGTCCTGCTCTCCGACCGCGAAAAACTGCAACAGTACCATGACGACAAATTCTCTTGGCGTGTAGTCGTCGTTGAGGAGAAGCACGTGCCAAAGATCCGGGCGTTTGATCGCTGTGCGATCGATGGTGTCGAGATGCCCGCGCTCGTTGTCATCTGTTCGCGGCGGTTCGTCTCTGCTACCAGAACAGTGTGGCGAAATGCGCAGTGACGATCGGGGTGACATGGACACCATTCGAGTAGAGGTTCTGAACTCACTGACCGGAATACCGGCCTCGGCCTGGGATTCCACGTGTCATCCCTCGTTTCCGTTTGGGCAGCATGCATGGCATCGGGCGCTTGAATCAAGTCGTAGTGTAGGTCAGGGGACCGGTTGGCATCCCCGCTATATTGTCGCCCGCGATGGCGATCGACTCGTTGGCGTCACACCGCTCTACGAAAAGATGCACAGCAATGGCGAGTACGTCTTCGACTGGGCCTGGGCTGACGCATGGCATCGCAATGGGCTGAGATACTATCCGAAGCTAACGGCAGCGATTCCGTTTACACCGGCCACCGGCGCGAGACTCATGTGTGCCCCTGGTCTTGACGAAAGTGTCGTGCGGAAAGAACTTCTGCGCGGGGCGCTGTCCACCATCGCAGAGCGCGACGCGAGCGGGCTGCACTATCTCTTTGTGACGCCGGATGAGGCTGAGTTTTTCCGCGGGTTGGGCTTTGCGATCCGACACGGCTTTCAGTTTCATTGGAAGAATCGTGGCTATCGCGATTTCAAAGATTTTCTTGCCGCGCTCAAGCCGCGTGCAGCCAGGCAAATTCAGCGCGAGCGGGAGCAGTTCGCGTCGAGCGGCGTACGGGTCGAGATACTGAACGGCGAGTCCTTGCGTGTCGAGCATGCCGACGTCTTCTATCGCTTCTATCTGGCGACCATCACGAAGATGCACGCGTTGCCGTATCTGACGCCGGCCTTCTTTCGCGCTGTCTTTGCGGACATGCCGGAGCAGATCATCCTGATCCTTGGTCGAGAGGGTGACACGGAAGTCGGGGCAGCCCTGTTCTATTGTCGCGGTGACGCACTCTACGGTCGCTACTGGGGAGCGACGAAGGATGTGCGCAACATGCATTTTGAGCTCTGCTACTACCGCGCGCTGGAGTGGGCGATCGAACGAAAGATTCAGCTGTTCGAGGCTGGGGCACAAGGCGAACACAAGCTGGCTCGCGGGTTCCTGCCGGAGCTGACTCGCAGCGCGCATTGGATTGTGGAAGGCGGATTTCGGGATCCAGTTGCGCAGTTCGTTGCTGAAGAGGCGCAGCAGATTGCAAATGCAATAGGGGGACTTTCGGAAAAGTCCCCCTACGCGAATTGAGCAGATTCAGTCGGTGCGCGATGTTCGATCAGCGCTTTGGCTTGAAGTTGGTGATCTTCGGTGACTCTTTGTAGAAGTGCTGCTGAATTTCGGCCGAACTCATCGGCTTTGACGCCCAATCATACATCCACGAATTCCAGTCGATGCTGCGATAGTTGAGCGCTGCAGCCGGCGAGTAGATGATGCCGAGGTAGCGCATGATCGGCATCATTCGCATGGTTTCGAGCACCGAGCGGCGCAGATCCGTGCTGCACGAGTCCATCATGATGATCGAATATTCTGCGTGGTGGGTACGACCCGGCTTGCTCACCGTGCGACCAACGAGTCCAAGCACCTTGAAGTAACTGTCGTTGCTGATACCAAAGTGGTTGTTGGCGCCGAGACCGTCGTTGCTGAAACCCAGTCCATCGCCACCGATGCCAAGTCCGTCAGCTCCTGCGCCGAGTCCTTCAGCCGTGCCACCGAGTCCCTCAGCCGTGCCACCGAGTCCCTCAGCTGTGCCGCCGAGTCCTTCAGCCGTGCCGCCAAGTCCGTCGGCTCCTGCGCCGAGTCCTTCAGCCGTGCCGCCAAGTCCGTCGGCTCCTGCGCCGAGTCCTTCAGCCGTGCCGCCAAGTCCGTCGGCTCCAGCGCCGAGCGACGCGAGCGCGCGTTGCCACGCTGCCAGTCCGTCCGGTCCCTTGCGCAGCTGACCGAATCCCATCTTCTGCAGCTCGCGCGACAGCGCGAGATTGTTGCCGAGTCCAGCTTCGCCGTATTTGATCGCCATTACGTTGCTCAGACCAAGTTTCGCGATCTTCTCGCTTTGCTTCTTGGTCTTCTCCGTCAACTGTTCTTCCGTGAGACCAGTGAGCGCGAAGTTTTCACTGCCGTGTCCCTTGGTGTTGATCGCGTAGACGAAGTCCGTGCTCGGGAAGACTTCGGTCATGGCGTAGAGCATGATGCGATGGAAGACTTCCGGGTGAACGAACGGATTGTCTGCATAGTGCTTGTTGAGATTACTCGGATGCTCGACCGCACTCTCGGGAGCAAAAAGTGCCGTGCGTGAATCGACAGCGCTTTTCAGTTTAGTGTCGAACTGCGGATCCTTGATGGCGTCAACGATTTCGTCGAGTTTGTCGATTTTCATATCGACCATCGAGATCTTGCCGCCAGCACACTTGATGTACTTCTTGCGCGCCAGATAGTGCGAGTTGACGAATGCGACCCAGTTGATGTGCTCACTGCGGCTCGCACAGGCTTCGCGCAGCGAGCGAATCTCGTGCGCGATCGCAGCCTGAAAGTAGGGTTCTTTGGTGTCCGCGACGTAATAGATCAGAGCCGTCTTTTTCTTGCTTTCCGTCGCGACCAGGTTGCGCGGTATGAACGGCATGTTCTTGACGATCTCGTACTTGCCGCTTGCGGATCCCGGCCCGATACCGGTCAGGTCGTTTTGCTTCTTTTCGTCGTTGGATGAGCCGCCGCCGCCGAGCTTACAGCCGGAAACAGCGACGATGAGGAGGACGACTTGAATAAGCCTGAGGCCAGTTGAACTCTTCATGAGTCACTCCTGAACGACTTGATGGCAAAAACTTGCTTCTTTGGCATTTAAGCTGCAAAGCGCGGTCCACAATTTCGAATGGCAATTAGTCTTCGGTAATTATTGCACTAACGGGCGGACGAAGCGAATGTCGCGCGGTGGAGAAAGTGTCGTGAAAGTGGACACAGGATCGGTCCAATTGCGTGAATAATGGCGTGTTTTCGAGGGTTTGAGGGCGGCGGGGGAGGGGTAATCAGGGCCGACCAGCGGTTGGTCGGCCCGAACGTATGCAAGGGAATCAGGGCTGGAGGATCGTCTCGGTCGGGCCTGCGGCGCGCCCAACGTCCGCAGCGCCACCAAGGGCCGAGCGCGTTTGAACCACCACGGATTCTGGTGATGCACTGCCGTCACCGGCTGCGATTCCGTCCGTGGCAGTAGCCGGAACAGTCACATCAAAGCCGCCTGCGGCCAGAAATTTTGGAACGTTGGTACTCAGGAAATCACGGAAAAATCCATTGAAGAACGGGTCGTCGAGTAGAACTTCGTAGTAGCGGAGCGGGTTGGCTTCGCTGAATCGATTGGCGCGCGAGATGTTGAAAAGCAGGTTTCGGTCTGGAAACTCATCGCTGATGTAGGCCTTCCAGTCCTTGATCGACATCACTTCGCCCACGAAGTTGTCCACCACCCAGAAGCCAACGTCGGCTTCCTGCGCGAGCACCAGCGTCGCCACATGGTGTTTCCACTGATCCATCGGGCCGGTCACCCAGATCTTGCGCACCGGAATGTGACGCAGTGATTGCTTGGCGCCCTGTTCGTCCGTCCGGAATGCCTGACGGGCGAACGTGTGGACGATCATGGCGCGACCGAAACAAAAGCCGATCGAGATCTCAGGATCGAAGCGGCCGTGATCCGTTACTTGTCGCTGGGTGACCAGAGCCCCATAAAGCTTTTCTGCTTCGGCTTTGGAAAACCCTTCTTTTGCAGTGGCTGGACGCGCCAGGAGGTTGGCGAGACGAGTGTTTTGCCACTTGATCCGGCGCTGCGACATCGTGTCCTGCATGGTCACATAGTTACTCGACTCGCGAGCTTCGGCGAAGCGATCGATGGCATTGAGCCAGTCGCGGTGCTCGGGATCGACCCGCTCACCATCATGCTCGCCGGTGCGGGTGTAGACCGGGTTGACGATCTGTTCGAAGGTGATGCCACCGTTGAATGTTTCCGGGTTGAACTGACTGAGGTCACGGAGACTTGCAGATGAGCCTTCGCCGCTGGATGCGCCACCAACACCGCATGCAGCGAGTGCTGTGGTCAGCGCGGCCACGCCGAGGATTCGCGTCATTCCGAATCGGGCGGGAAGCGTCGAGGTAAAGCTCTTCAGACTCGTGGGCATCGTCAGCATGTGGGTTCCTCCAAAAATGCTTCAGCTGGGTGCAGATGGCAGGGATTTAGCAATTGTGATGCCGAGCATATTCGAGGGGTCTCTGTCGAATTTTCTGAGCAATTGCGGGGTGGTTCACTGGCTGAACAGCCAGATTCGGTTCGACGGGTGTACGGAGAATTGGCAGCAGACCCGAGAAACTTCAGGCTCAGTGGAGGGCTGTTTCCGCAAGTCCAAGTACCGGGATGCTTGGGCAGGTGACACTGCCTGAGTCGACGTCTTGCCGGCATTGCGCCCAACCGCGGCAGATTTCCCCGTTGTCCTGACTCCGGTAAATCGCCGTCATCGCGTCACCTTCAACGGCGGAGTCGAGTCCTATGGTCGACGTGACGATGCCGGCAAGGCTTCCTGTTGCAGTATCGAACATTGGCGCGCCGGCTGAGACCGCCGATGGCGCAACCGCAATCTTGGCGCGGGTCGTGTCGTGTTGCCCCGCAGCCACGGTCCCACGAACTTTCGGCTGCGAGATCGCCGTGAGTTCATCCGTTATCTTCAACGGCAAACCGAGTGGGTGGGCCATCAGCGTCAGCTTGCGCGGCATGTCTCTTGTGATTGTTGCCGGCCGGACATCACCGCCCGGTGCATCATCCAATTGCAGAATGACGTAGTCTTCCGGCGCCGCAGTGCCACCAATGCGACCCAAACTCGTTCCCGGGTGAAGAAGTCGGACACAGCGTCGCACCTGCTCCCTGGCGGGCGTCCTGAGATCAGAAGAGCGGGAGTCCATCGCGTAGCCAAAGACGACGAACGTGTCGGCGCAGGGCACTCGCGCAATGCATGAGGCAGCCGTCAGCAGTGCTGCGCGGCTGACAAGAATCCCCGAGCAATGCCCCGCTGTCTTCTGTTCAGTGAAGTTCGCCGCCGAACACCATGGCGTGCGATCGCCCACGTTTTCGCGCAGGGTGAGCGCCTTCAGTCGATAGACGCCACGCGATACTTCCTCAACCATACTCTGATGGGTGAGCAACGCCGTGGCGGCGGCAGCTTTCCGCAAATGAGCTTCGGTGGCATCCGACACCTCGAACAGTTCCCGACGCGTTTCGATGGTTCGCGACTCAAGAGGCTGACTCGGTTCCGGCGCGTGCACGCATCCTGTGCCGAACCACACAAAGGCTCCGGCCAGCGTCACGATTTTTGTGTAGGGAAGCATGCGGTGCCTGGCCTTGAATCTGCGGCTTCGACGCGAAGCCGGGACCTGTGATCATACTGCAGCCCTTGCGCTTGGGACACCTTGAGGGCTAAGTTTTGGCGACTGGGTTGTGGTGGCGTTTCGGGATTTGTGAAAACTGCAACTGCCTTACTGTTCGCCGGCTTCGAGGTGTTTCTTGTCCGAAGGTCGCTCATTACCGTTCGTACCAGCACATCGGGAGGTGCTGTCGCGCAAAACCTTTGGGTCGGGCGCGGCAGAGATCCTCGGAACCTTCGGCACGGCGCTGCTCAGGACGCTTCCGGCGGAGGTCGCCCACGACTTCGGACTGAAGCTTCTCCGCTCCGGCCTGCTCGAGCGACTGCCGCAGCCGTCCGGTGTTCCAGTTCCCAGCGGATGTCGCACCCTCTTGCCTGGTATCGGGGAACTGGCCCATCCAATCGGGCTGGCGGCGGGATTTGACAAAAACGCAACCGCCCTGCCCGGATTCGCCAGACTGGGATTCTCGTTTCTCGAAGTCGGAACTGTCACACCACGTGCACAACCGGGTAACCCGAAGCCGCGAATGTTTCGCCTCAGCGGCCAACGTGGTCTCGTCAATCGAATGGGTTTCAACAACGATGGCGCACTGACCGTCTCGCGGCGACTGCGTGCGCTCGGATGGCCGTTTGCTCGCATGCCGCTCGGCGTGAACGTCGGGAAGAACAAGGACACGCCACTTGAGCGGGCCGTGACGGATTACATGCAGGGGATCGAGACGTTTCGGGATCTGGCGTCATACTTCGTCGTGAATATATCCTCACCGAATACGCCCGGCCTGCGCGAACTGGCAAAACCAGTATTTATCGACGAACTGGGCGATGCGATTGCCCGCGATGTTCATCGAACGTGGATCAAGCTGGATCCGGACATGGAGCGCGCAGATTTCGAACGCCTCATCGCGGCGATCTCGCAGCGCGGCTTTGCCGGAATCATCCTGACCAATACTCACCGGGTCGAGCGTCCTGAGGCTGGTGGCCAGAGTGGTCATCCGCTTCTTGTGCGATCGACAGCCATGCTTGAGTGGGCCTGGCGCGTTCACGAAGGGCGTTTGCCTATGATCGGCTGTGGCGGTGTTTTGTCCGGCGCCGACGTACTCGGCAAGATCACGCGCGGTGCGTCTGCCGTGCAAATCTACACGGCGCTCGTCTATCGCGGTCCCTGGGCCGTGGTCCGCATTCTTGGCGAGTTCATCGAGGAGCTGCAGCTGGCTGGATTTGCGACAGTGCAGGACGCATTGGGTAGTCACTACCGTTAAGCGGCTGGGGACATCGTCCCGGGCCATCGATTGAGGAATCACGTGTCGCAACTTCACATCGTTCGTCGCATCCGGGAAAACGTTCACGGCACGGTTGACATCACGGCGCTCGAAGACCGCGTGATCAGTCATCGCATCGTGCAGCGTCTCCGTCGGATCAAGCAACTCGCGTTTCTGCAGTTTGTCTTTCCGGGAGCCTCGCATTCGCGGTTTGAGCATTCCCTCGGCGTTCTGCATCTCGCGGGCGTGGCGTGGGACAAACTGCGCACGAATCAGCTGCGACTCGCACAGGGCTCCCAGCGCTACGAGCGTTTTGCCGAGCAGGAACTCCGCGGTCGTGATGGCACGAGTGTCCATGGTCTGTTGGCACCGACGTTTGCAGAGATCGACAAGATTTTCGGCTCAAATCCGGACGCAGACTATGTTTTTCAGGCCTTTCGCCTGGCAGCTCTGCTGCATGACATCGGACATCCGCCGTTTTCGCATAGCGGTGAACTCTTCATGCCGACCTGGACGGACGTCACGAAGACCACGGCTGCGACATATCCGAAGGATCATTGGCTCACGTCCTACATGCAGGCCCAACTTGAGCGTCTGCGTGCATCCGGCAAGGATCCGGCGCGAACGCGCGTTCGGCACGAGATCTTCACGCTGCTCCTTGTCGATCGTCTGATGACCGAGGTTCAACAGGAGGTGTCACAGGAGCCAAAGATCAAGGCTCAGGACATCGCCGCGATCATCACGACGGACATTCCGCCAGCTGCAGGCTCGCCTTTGGCGCGAGTTGGGGCGCAGAGACTCTGTCACGAGTTGATTTCCGGCGAGTTCGACATCGACCGCATGGATTATCTCCTCCGTGATTCTCGCGAGTGTGGCGTCGTCTACGGCATCTACGATGCGAGTCGGATTCTCAACTCGTTGGCGGTGTACTGGAACCCGACCGACAAAGTCGTGCATCTTGCGATTCATTTCTCGGGTCTTGCTGCATTTGAAGACTATTTGCGTGCGCGCCACTCGATGTACCTCCAGCTCTACTTTCACAAGACGTCAGTCGCCGCCGAGGCGATGATTCAGCACCTGTCGGGGATGCTCTCCGGTTGGACGCTGCCGACGGATCCAGCCGCTTATGCCGCAATCGACGAGTACAACATCGGCGCCATTCTGGTGCGTGCCGCAGAAGCGCAGATCAAGGACCCGGTCCAACTCGGTCGCTTCCGGACGATGGTCGACGACCTCCTCTACGATCGCCGACTCTGGAAGCGGGTCTATGAAATCTCCGGTCAGCGTCGTGCGGTGCGGGGCCGAGCTGACGAGAGCGACGATGCAGCGTTGAATACGGCGAGATCAATTCTTGGCGAGCATGGGTTTGCGTTCGAGCAGGTTTCGTCGCGCA
>Ga0169931_10007760_pt1 | contig 15828 bp, 12 predicted proteins | sample Kivu_15m_20L_FD_129675 | JGI IMG/M metagenome (GOLD analysis project Ga0169931, IMG submission 129675) | Freshwater microbial communities from Lake Kivu, Western Province, Rwanda to study Microbial Dark Matter (Phase II) - Kivu_15m_20L... | ecosystem: Environmental > Aquatic > Freshwater > Lake...
AATGTGCAATTTCCTGAAAAAATCTGCTGCGCAGCACAAGGGGAACCCTTCCCGTTCCCCCTTGACCCCCACCCGTGGCCAGTGGGAGGCTAGCCTGCCGGCTATGTAGCCTGACGAAAGTCCAGCGCCTGCCCGGCGCGTACTTTCGTCAACAGGCTCGGATCCCTAAAAAAGTACCGTTGCCGAACCTCCTGAAGTGCTGTCATGCTGTCATGGCATTTTGGTTTTGAATCTCTCAATTGTGCCAATGCTCGCTTGGCTCACCATGACCTTTCAAAGTGCTCTCTGTCCATAGCGCTCCCATGTTTCATTTTTTGTGACAAGAGATGATTTACTTTTTCCTTTTGTTGCATAATCAACATCGTTTCCTACAAGAAAACAACTCCACCACATCTACGGATGAGAACACGAATCTTCATGATTTTATTGTTTTTATAGTAGTATCCTTTTTCAGTATCTTCTTTACCATTTGCGCAAGTCTTTTAGCGTACTATAATTGGAGAGAAAATAAGCTAATGAAAGATTATATACATAATGGAGCTGTAGTGGATGGCATCATCCTTGATAAGGAATATTTACGAATTATTCCTACTACAAAACGACGAGATAGGATAGAGACTGAATTTTCAGCTCTATGTGAATATGAACAACAGCAACAACCAGTAGATGAGGACCATAATTCTATTATACGTGTTCGTAAACAAATTCGAATACGAGATAACGACTTGCTTTATAAACCAATATCTCTATCCAAAGTCATGCGAACACAAGTTGTATTGGATCGGAAAAAGTTGGGTAACCAAGTTTGTGTCGTGCACTTGTTTGTGCTACCAGGGCTTCCTCTTTCGGGTTATCCTTGTAAAGCTGCAGAAAGGGCTACCACGATGCGGTATCAACTATCGACAACGTTTCTTGTTGTGGCGTTGTTTTGTGTTTCTTTATTTTGTGTAATCATATTTGCCGGGTTTATAGGAGACATGATTCAATGGGATAAAACTCAATCTACATGGTTTGGGATTGGATTTATATTGATACTTATTATTTTTGAATTAACAATCATTCATGGATGCTGCAAGTCTAAAATTGATTTAGCGCTTCATCATGAATACAAGGTGTCTGGTGAATATGAATATCCATATGAGCAATAGATCATAATATTCTATTGTATATTTTTTCTTAATTTTGAATTTGTAATACTGGGCAAATGTGTTTTATGCGTGTTTCTGGATAGGGTACTTGTTATTAGTAGTGTATGAAATTAATATACGTTGATTGTCTAGGAAGTTTATATACAATACAAAACTATCAATTACATTATTAATGTACCGTACCTTTTATCAAGCCGAGTTTGTTCGTGTTGAACGTATATGTTTCTTGGTACAATCTGGATTTTCACAGTATCCAAGGCGTTGAAAGGAGGTGCATATTGGAGCTGAAGCACTAACCTTGACATGACGGAATGGACACGTATCCATTTTTAAACATTGACCATTCTTCTGAAAGAAGGAACAGAGTGGCATCGCAGCTTCTGGGGGTATATCATGTCGAAAGGTACAAAGTTCGTTTTCACATACTTTTCCATCCAAGAAACAAGGACAGATTGGAGTTTGGTCTTGAAGAGGTTTCACACGGACCAATCCCATATTCCGTCGTGCGGTTGATTTTACAACATTTGAAGAGATTTTATTACTCTTCGATGAAGAGGGCCTCACTCTACTTGTTTCAAGATAAGCGAAGTCAGTCATCCCTTTATTTTTCTCAAAATTCTTACCCGCATGAAACTCATTCGGATGAATATCAGGGTTGTTTTTATCGATACGGTCGGGTTGTTGGTGAGATTCCATCAATCGTATTCTTTTGACTAATGGTCGTTGATAGGACATATTTTTTTCTTGATTTGATGTAGGTTGAGCGATCGGATTTGTAGTGGATACATCTCGTTTCGACCATTTTCTAGAAGTCATTGACGGATTATTCTTCAATGTGAAATGAGTTTTAGGTTGGAGACTTGTTTGCTGTTGTTGTGCACTCGTCGATTGTTTCCGATTATGCGTCATAGAAAATAGATCGGTATGCTCATTTGAAAAGCTTGGTATGTCCTCATTCCGATGTCGTTTCCATTTCAGTTTACTTACTGTTATTGGTATTGGATTTTTCGGATACTTATTCGCAACCAAATTCTTAGAGTGAAGGTTGACAGATGCATCCGCTTCATCACAAACGTTCATGTTTGCCAACAATGACTTGTCAGAATCACTTTGGCTCGGAATCAAGCATGTCGTTTCGGGAATTTTATATCCGAGTTGAAGCGAGTGTGATGACAATCTATCATCATTCAAACGTGAAGGTTGTAATTGATCGGCAGATTGTCGATCTGTAGAATCTGCTGTATCTATGGGCGGGCTTTCTCCTGAAATTTTCCTATCAAGTATATTGGTCTGATCAATCTCTACCGGTAACGAGTCTTCCTGAAGAATAATTCTTCCGGGTTGGCTTTCAGTAACAAACTTTTCATTCTTGTCCGATAAAGACGAGTCACACTTTATCCACTTCATTGATGGTTTTGATAGAATGGTCGAAGGATGACCTGAGGTCCGACGAGGAATGCCATCTGAAAGTTTGGATGTAAGACTTTGTTCCGAGTACTTCATAGATCTTTTCCATTTCCGGGATGCCATCATCTCAGAACATATGAAGACATAGCATTCCTTGCGATTATTCACATAGGTCCAGATGTTCAACTTTTGTTCTTTACTGAACTGTACGATTTATCAAGCGCTTTCATTTTTTCCAGTGTTGAGTTATGATGATTCTTATTCTTGCTTGATTCTAGTAATAATTAGAACATCAGCAGAATGACAGACGCACGCACGGCGGCTGTTGCGAAACCCGACCACAAGAAAAATCTTGTACCGCTGCTGTTACTTGTACACAGCAAGAAAACGCATCCAATAGTTACGGACTTATATGATTACATAGCAACCTCTCGAACAAGAAGAAACGAGTATCAATTATGAGATTCCTACATCTAATACGCCCGGTGATGTGGGTCTTGCCGGAGGTTGCCGCTCCGGATCGTAAGGTAAGACATTACACTGCGCAGAAAGCTAATATTGTAATCACACCGTAAATTTCTCTCGGGCAAACTCACATTGCAACGTCTCGGCGTCTATTATAGATTCCCTTCCGAGAAAAGCTTCTTTGGACAACAATAGCTCTTTTCATCTTCCTAGTATGTTGTCAAATTCCTATCTATGGAGTCCAAAGTGCCAAATCCTCGGATCCTTTTTACTGGATGCGTGTCATTCTTGCATCGAATCGTGGGACATTGATGGAACTCGGTATCTCACCCATTGTTACATCAGGTCTTGTTATGCAATTGCTTGCGGGATCAAGAATTATTGAGGTGAACTATAATATTAAGGAAGATCGAGCACTTTTCATGGGTGCTCAAAAATTGTTTGGTATCTTGATAACCGTCGGAGAAGCTGTCGCCTACGTCGTCTCAGGAATGTATGGTGATTTGAACACCATTGGTGCCGGTAATGCCCTGCTCATCATTTTCCAGCTATTTGTGGCTGGTTTGATTGTCCTTACTTTAGATGAACTCCTTCAAAAGGGCTATGGTCTTGGAGGTGGTATCTCTCTTTTTATTGCTACCAACATTTGTGAAAACATTGTTTGGAAAGCATTCAGTCCCACAACGATTAATACTGGTCGTGGAACGGAATTTGAAGGTGCTATCATCGCCTTGTTCCATCTCGTAATTACTCGCAAGGATAAGTTTCGGGCCATCAAAGAAGCTCTCTACCGTCAAAATCTCCCCAATGTTACCAATCTTGTTGCTACCGTTCTCGTTTACGTAATTGTGATTTACTTCCAAGGTTGGCGTGTGGATCTTCCAGTCAAATATCAAAAGTATCGAGGCCAAGAGGGGCGCTATCCTATTAAACTCTTCTACACATCCAATATGCCTATTATCCTTCAAACTGCCTTAGTTTCAAACTTATACTTTGTTTCCCAGTTGCTTTACAATCGTGCTCCCACCAACGTTCTGGTTCGTCTCTTAGGCAAATGGCAAGATGTGGAGGGAAGTGGTCAGACCATCCCAGTAGGTGGTATTGCGTACTACATTTCTCCCCCCACGTCCTTTGCGGAAATTATTTATGATCCCTTCCATGCAGTCTTCTACTTGTGCTTCATTCTCACTGCCTGTGCATTATTTAGTAAGACATGGATTGAAGTATCTGGTGCATCGGCTCGCGATGTTGCCAAACAACTACGAGACCAGCAAATTGTCTTCAAGGGACATCGTGATGCAGCAATAATCAACGTTTTGAATCGATACATCCCCACAGCCGCAGCGTTTGGAGGCATGTGTATCGGTGCTTTAACTGTCATCGCCGATTTCTGTGGAGCTATTGGTACAGGAACGGGTATCCTCATGTCTGTCACTATTATTTTTTCCTTTTATGAAGCATTTCGTTCGGAGGTATCAGGTGGCATGGCTCCTGAGTTCTAAAAAAATAAAAACAGGACATCATTATCACACAAAGGTAAAAGAGTTGACGTATTTGTGGTTTTAGAAAATAATCGCGGGGAGAGAGAAGAATGTTTAGCTGTTGGATTCTATACTGATTGAGATTTGTGAAATCGATATTAGCATGGTCGCGTTGGAAGTAGCGTAAAAGATGTATCTGTGATCGGCTCGTACGAGTCGGTGATGGTTCGTCGTCAGCAGTTTTCTTGTTGTGCTGACCAAGACATCACTCCTTCTTATAATGCGGAAATCGCATAGAAAGGGGGAAATCATGGGCATAACGCCGCAACCGTAAGCTGATAAGTTCATTTATTTCAGTTGGTGTCTTTCTTCTTGTTACTTTAGGGGATTTTGATTTGTTTTCTAAAAACAGAATAAGATACTTGATTATAATTGTGGATATTGTCTATTTTGATTTCATTTTAACTGTCTATGAAGTAAATGACCTTTCTACTCGTTTGATCTCTTCTACTATGTACTCGTTCGCGTTCATGTCAATGCCATACTTCCTTCCAAGCATTACAACATAACCGTTTAAGTAATCTACCTCGGTGATTCTCTGATCATCGACATCTTGAAGCATGGATGATCGATTGTGGGCTGTATCCCTTATAATCCCTTGAACAAAGCCCAATAGGTTGTCAAAGGAAAGGTATGTTTCCGGACTTTTACTAAAAGATTCAGCTTGAGCTACTTGACTCAACTCGTAAACAAGCTCAGAAAGTATATTCTTATCCATATATCGAGGTTGAGTAATATTTTTTTCTGCATAATCATTCATATTATTTGAAGATACAGCAAGCTGTCCATTCAGGACCTTTCTCAAAGCAGTCAGGGGATTAATAGTACAATTCGCAACTAGTTTCTTCCAATGCATCATATTCATATGTTCCTCTGGTAACAGGTAGGCATTAAGTCCTGCACTCTGTAAAACATCCAATATATCAGCTGAACAATGGTTTTCTATGTATATAGAACCGATTCCAGCATGAACAACATGGAAGCAATTATTACGTTCAAAGATTGAATCGATGTCATGAAAATCATCTTCACTGCCTCTATTCGCACCATGAGTAATTGATGCTGAAATTAGGTGTGCTTTGAAATGATTCGTTCTTAATTCATCTAGTACTGCAAGTGTACCATTGCATAGAACAATGATTTGGCTTGTAGGTTCAACAAATCTGTGAGCAATAGAGGAAAGAGCTTTACGAGCATCTATTGCTTTCGTTGTTAGGAGTAAATTTCGTATACTGCATTCATTCTTATCATTTTCATTTTGTATGATTTCAGCTGGAATATCAACGAGCGTTATTGTGTTATCACCCATAGACTTCATCGCAACCAAGACGTATGTATTATTGTTTGAGCTGTAATGCTCTGTTTTATCCTTAGATTGAGCGTGAAAATCATAATCCAACTTACTTTGTATTAACTTTGAAATCCTAGGATCCGTTTGAATTACAATTTTATCATTTATATGATTGATTTTCAACTCTCTACCATATGTCTTGATTTTATTCTTATGTGTCGATCGAAGTAATAATCTCACTGGAAACGTAGGATTCTTGAGCCGAATCGATGAAGCTACTAGTAAACCGATCGAGCCTGCACCAAGTATATAGAGCGGTGTAGTAGGTGGTGAAATCATCCTGTATCATGTTGAACAGCAATCTACATTCCCATATCTGTGATTCTATGGTCATGATTGTAACTACTGTACTATTGATGTCTCTCATAAAATCGTACAGCGTGTGGTGCACTGGTGGAGGGCGACTCGTCGAGGGTCGACACCATCAGAGTTGCCAATTTCTCGCCCGTAGCCTACATACACACGCCTTACTGATAAGTTGCTGCACTTTATTGGACTACGAGTACGATGCTGTAATTTTGTTGCTGTTGCATTGAAAGTTTCAAGAGTGTCGTGTTGGTCAGCTTTCGCATCGTGAAATGAACCCCACCGATCGAGTCTTTTCATCTTAAACAACGCAACATTAAACCAAGAACGGATAGAGATGAATCTAAAAGAAACTACGGGTAAAAGACGCCAGCTCACGTCTTCTGGAAAGGATGATGATTCAGCTGTAGAATTGCAACCTCTTGTGCTCCAAAGTAATACGATTACGAAGGATACATTAGATGGACATCATCTCACGGATGTATCGGATCATCATAAAAAACAATCGAATAGTTTCCGATCCTATAGCTTAACACCAATTAAGACAAGGTTCACCTCACTTTTCGTTTCGGATAGAGACCTTTCACCAAAAGATCATAGTAGGGAACAACAAGAACATTGTGATATAACAACCAACGAATCATCTAGGCTCAAACAGTTACTTCCAATTAATACTATACTCAAAAATCCAAAAGGTTTAATCTTTAGTTTTCGATCAAAGGATAGACGGGATGCGACTGGAAAGAAAGGTTATCGTGTAGACATTCCAACTCGACTCATTATGTATATCTCGATCATCTTTCTCTTCGTCCCTTTATTTGTAGGTTTCATTCTTCTGATGAGAACTCTAATAGGTATGCATATTCGAACAGAAGTGTCTGTGGAAGTAATCAGTCATAGTAATGTGACTTTAAGTCTAGGAAATACAACAAATTTGATAAAAGACTTAAATCCCACCGTTGATTTTATGACAAATGCCAGTACTGTGGGCAATAAAAACAGTTCTTTAGAGGATGAAATCTCAGAAAATTTAGATACCTATACCCAGAGATAGCCTTTTTTGGTATTTCCCATGGTAATGAAGACTGCATAAGTTTTAACAACGCGTACTGTTGCTCTTATTTTAAAAGACTACATACCTATTATTATGTAGAAGGAATAGCAACATGTAACCCTGTTTTTTAATAACAATTTATAACCCTACTGTAGAAGGGTTTCCTTTTTCACTTTTTTTTTTTTTAAAAAAAGCTGATGTAAGATGTGAACATACAGTAGTACTTAGTCCTATGTAGATGTAGGAGGACCCCTCACCTGGGTAGGTAAAGTAGCAACACGCTAAGTAGGTATCCTACGTAGCTACTACGCAATACGTATGCATAAGGACGGAAAAAAGACACCTCATCGGCCTCAGACATACAATGCTCATTGCTGCAGCTGTTCTTTTGCTCTTCAGGCTCGTTATACACATAGTCGACTTATCAAGACTAGCTGAGAATTCCATGATTATCGCGATGTTCTTAACCTTTCTATTGATTATTCCGACTTACTCGTTCCAGTCACAACGAACAATCGGCTACCTATCGCTTCACAAAGCTAATAATCATGGTGTATCTTCAATGCCATTTATAGCAAATTTACGAGCTCAAAAGGAAGATGAAGTTGAATTTGGAGAGAAGTATGAAGGACAAATTGACTGGGATGGAGAATGGAAAAAGGTTATGCAAAATAAGGATCAACCGAAAGATCGCCCTGGAAGAGACTTTTATAAAAGTGATGCCGAGAAAAAGATTATCAAGGTAACAAGGTCAGCACAGGAGAAAATAATTCAAGTTCAACAGAATATTCCAAGGTTGGACAGTTTGGATGTGAGATCTCTACAAGGGAATACATCATTTTGGCTTGTTGTTCTTGCAATCATCAGTGTAGGCGCAGCTTTGATCGCTGCCTCGGGTCAGACTTCATCTTACACTACTGATTCATCATACTACATATAATTTATTCCCTGTAGGACTTTAACATAGTTTACAATTTTATCGAACACATGATATCGTAAAGATAAAATGGAGTCCCGATGAAGCCTCCGTCATTACCACCAGCTACTCCTATGTACATTTTTCCACTCTCTTGGACTAATGAACTAACATCAGCGGCAAATAGTGGGTACTCTGGTTTAGATACTAATGTTTTAAGCGGAGAAGAGACGTTTCCTTGGTCATCGGCAGCCCACAAACATAGGATACCATCAATACCCCAAGATAATATCATATCCTTGGTCGAGAAAAGCGAGGTTAAAAGCGATTAATCTGGATAAATCGATAAGGCATCAGATCTATTTTCTCACCTGTGTCCCAAACCCCATATACCTTACTCCATACAGTGGACGCCCCATCGTATGTCCCCCTTCAAGAATAGCAGAGCAAGAGGCTTCAGTCCGTCCACTTTTATCACACAGTATCGACCATAAAATTATTTGTCCAGTTCCAACGCAACTAGCAATTCTTTTGCCGGCTGAATCCCAAGCAAAAGAGGTCAAACGCGCTTTACATTCTGGTAACTGCAATACGAAGACGCAGCTACCACGAGCATTCACTAGGCGAAGTGATCCATCGGAGAGCGCCACACCCAGAAGACCGTTCGCCGGGCAATAGGAAGCATCAAATACGTATACCAAGTTATCTGGATTCCTGGGTCCTCCATAGGCTTGTTTGGTTGTTACTCCTGATGATGATGATTGATCGATCTCAACATTTGGATAATGAAATGAGTTGGGACTTTCCTTAATATCATCACCAGTGAATAATACAAAGACTCCCCCAAAGCCTAATTCTAAATGAGTGACTCGAATAGACATAATACGACTCATGAGCAACTGTTCTGTATTCATTTCGTCATTTAATTCAAAAGATTGAGGCTCCCAAAGATGAATAAAATCGTCTGATGTTGTGAGAATGCAGTAAGCACAATCAAAGTTCTTTGAGTTAGATGGATTATGAGAAGGGTTCCATCCATCGATGAATTGGATGGAATAGATTTGTGCTTTTTCTTCCTCTGTAGGCTCCTCGTCTGTATCATCATTTTCCCTTGTTTCTACTTTATTTATTTCAGGTGAAAAATGATGTAACGTAGAAAGGGATTTCCAAGTCTTGGCATCATCTATTGAATACCATAGTTTCACAACGCCGTCAGCTCCAGCCGAAGCCAAAATGAGTGATGATCCTACCGCATCATTATTCTTTGTCCACCAATGTTGGTAATGATGGATCCATAGCGTTGATGCCCATGCAACTCGTAGACACTCATATTTAGGATTATGACTTTGTAACGTACTCAAACATTTATTCACTGAACTACTCCAAATACGGATTGTTGAATCTTGACTCGCCGTGGCAACAAAACGCCCGCAAGGAGAAAATGACAATCCAAAAATAGTTTCTTTATGTCCTATATAAACTCTCTCGTTTTTGATTTCACTTGTAAATGATGATATGATTGAATGATACAATGCTACTGAGTCAGCATCGTGAGATGGATCTTCGTAGTCAGGATGTTGTAGATTCATGGGTAGAGAAAAATGAGTCTCGGAAGGATCCGTAGCTTGAACAATAGGAATCAAGCAAGTGTCTGTAAAGGAAGTTTCCAAATCTGAAACAGATGATAAATTTTCTTGACACGGCTGACAATAGGGATGAATCTCAAATTCTGTGTTAAAATCAGTCTCAGTCTCACTGATATTAGGTTTTGTCAACTCTGGATTATTATCGTCTAAATCTAATTTACACAGTTCAGCCAAAAGCTCTGCAGCGATATCAATATCATGAACCAATGCACTGTGTTGAGATGCTTTACTACCCGGATGGCTATTTGTTGGATCTTGGGGTAGGAAGATGGATTCGTAATCCGTTGGATCAAGTGTGAGTAATTCGTCTAGACCTTCGTGTTCGAAGGACTTCAAAGAAAGTATGTCAGAGAATTCAGTGGGCGTATCTTGTCCGGATCGAATTAAGTTCCAGTTGTTGGATATACTACTGTCGAAGGTAATTCTGTCGATACCCTCTGGTAGCAATGACGAAACGCCTGTATCAGTATTGCGTTCTTCCAAGGGTTCCAGTAAAGTATCCAGCTCCGATTCAATTACCAAAGACGATAGCTGCTCAATTCCCTCTAGATTCTCGATCTTGATTGGAAAGAGTTCCTCATCCATGTCCGAAAATATGTACATATGTGCTTTCCTTTTTAAACAGGCACCATGGCATGGATGTTACTATCCTACTGTATGTACTAGGTACTGTGTGCTGTACTATAGGCCGAAGTCGTGTTTACGAAGTGGGGTTGTAAAAATGAGGGCATTAAAAATATGCCTGGGTTTTCATGCCAACTACAATCTACTGGAAATGTCGGATCTTCGTCGAGATAACGATGACTACGAGGATGAGGAGGAGGAGGGACAGGTAGAGGAGAACAACAGTTCCCAGGATGATGAAGTGCTGAATGAGGCTGAACGATGGAAAAGTGTTGGGAATAAGCATATGGCCTCCATGGTACGCAACATCATTCGAAATTTCACTTCCACCTTTGTTTGCTTATTACATTCTTATATATTCCATATGTAACCATGTTCTTCAGGAATATAACAAGGCATATAATGCGTACTCTACAGCGTTGAAAATCTCTCCCTTAGGACCATACTCACATGTATACCTGTCGAATCGGGCTGCTGCACTTCTTTCGCTAAAAAGATATTCAGCTGCCATTATTGATTCTCGTAGAGCCATTGCGCTCGCACCAACATTCGGGAAAGGACACGCTCGTCTTGGTCAAAGTCTTTATTTCTTAAAAGATTATGCTGGAGCCATTGAGGCTTACCAAATCGCTTTACAATATGAACCCGATAATCAGGTTACCATGATTTACTTGACGAAAGCAAAACGAAAGTTGGAACGTGCAGAGGAAAAGGCCAAGCGGCGGGAAAGCGTGGATAATTCAGATCTAGTGAGTGTGGCTGAAAGTACGGTCATATTCTCACCCGAGTCACCTCAACGGGATCATTCTGCATCTATTTTGACCGGTCGGAGGAATACAAATCTTGCAGAAACTTTATATCCAGCCATTGATCATAAATATCCTACATATCCAGAAATTCTAACACCAGGAGACATAGAAACAGTGGATGATATAAAACCATGGGTCAGGCCATCTACTTCATCGACTGTTTCGAAATCTTCAATGGATGATGCACCGTATGATGAGTCATCCAGTATGAAGAAGCCAAAAATACAATGGGCACAAGATCAAGGAGTAGAAGATCACGACGTGAAAGACGACGAGGAGGATGACGACGATGATGATGATGGACCTGATCCTGATTTCGATCAAGCCTTAAAACTACAAGATCGTGCAAGTGCTCAGCTAACTAAAAAACAATACAAATCAGCTGTGGACCTTTACTCGGCCGCTCTCTTCTTAGTACCTGATGATTTCAATCTCACCCCTCACTTATTTGTCGGCCGGGCGAATGCGTTGAATGGACTTTTACGTCATGAAGGGGCGTATAACGATTGTAAGATGGCCTTGAACCATAACCCAAAACTAGCAGTGGCGCATTCAACCATGGCAAGAAGCTTATTTTATCTCAAGGATTATCGAGGTGCGATTGAATCATTCGACATGGCGATATCATGTCTTTCGTATGGAGAATTTTTAAGTCCTTTGGATGAACTATATTATGAAAAGGCGGTCGAATTATGTAAAGACCAACCCAATGACAAGGTCGATGAGGATGATGCTGTTTCGGCAGTATCATCCTCGTATCATTCCATCCGCAGTATGGGGACTAGCAAGCCTATACCGAAATTGAACCCTCCTCGTTTCGTTTCACGTGTAGAGGTATGTCTATATTCATGTCTAGTGTATTGCTCCGACACAATATTTTCTTTAGTCTACAGTTCATTTTTTTTTTAGGCTCTCAATACGTCTCCAACTGTACCCGCGTTACCGAAACAATGGGCCGAGAAAATTCCGCATGCATTATCTTCTCTCAGTATAGGCCCAGAAAGGAATGTTGTGTTTATTACAGAACGTCTTGGAGTAAAACTCAATCGTGGTCCTGATGGTATCGTCAGAGTGCTTAATGTATCAGATCAAACAAGTGGAGACTCCCCGATTGTCAGGAAGGGTGACATTGCTGTAGGCGATATCGTTCGTGAAGCAGTAGGTGTTGATTTACGCCGTCCAATCACCAGGGTAATGTGGGCAGATACAGTTGCTCTAATGAAAATGGCGGATCGCCCAATCACGTTAACGGTTGCAATAGAATTGAGTAATCCTCCACCAACTGTTATCGAAGAAATAAATCGTCATGCCAAGCAAAGGAACAATCGTATCGGCTCAATCTCCTTGCCCAAATTGAAGAAAACCATAGTTCGCGGTCAACAACAATATGATCATAATCACTACGATCCCATGAATCCCTCCTATGCAAACGGAACCGAACCGGTTCGGAAAAAGACGAGTAAGAACAATAGCTCTGGAGATGATGTAGTAGATGTGGATCAGGCCCTCGCACAAGCTACCGCTGTCTTCGCAGATGTTTTTAAATCCAATGACCATTTCGCTTTGTTAGATGAAGAATCGGAGGTCATCTTAAATGCGAAAAATAGTCCTGCGTTTGAAATTTCCGAACCTGTGACTGAACAAGAAGGAGGAATCGATCGTGATGCATCAAAAGACAATCACGATTCTGAAAATTCTAACTTTACAGAAGCGTCCGTCAAGGAAGATACCTCAGCAGCGTCAGTTGTCGCAGAAAACTCTTCAAGGCGAGGTAACGAAAAGTTTGTGAAGAAAGATCGTAAGATACCAAACATCAACTTATCGAAATGGAATCCCCTTGCACAGGCCGGTGCTGTCTTAAATCCTATTGCTCAAGCTACTTCTGTCTTTGTAGATGTACTCAACCCCAACGACAAGGCTTCTGAAAGGTCTTATTCCAAGGTGAGTGACGACCATGAAATCATCTTCCCTCGATCCCTCTCTTCTCAAGGTTGGGATCAGGATGCTTGGAATGCAACTGAATGGTCACGACGGCTCATTCATGGCGGTACGGTCCGTCGTTGGGTCAAAGGAAATGACCTTTGGTCTGAAGATCCGACCGCCGTTTATTCCATGGCACTTTATTCTGAACCGAACATCATTGTTCTCATGCGCTTTCCGAAAAACGCTGCTGAAGTTCGAACGTTGCTCAACCTTCCTTCTGATGGCGAGCAACTGGGTAAGACTGCAGATACGTTCTTGATAGCTGAGGAAGTAATTGATCTCAAGACTTGCAAACTTAAGCTGTCGAAGGTCACTACTCCGACATCGTTATGCGAAGACAATAGACGGGCGCAGTTTTTTGATCTCATCACTCCTGCCGAGACTTTTTCGATAACAGCTAGGTATTCGAACTCTGCCTCACAAGGTGATATTCTCATCGCAACATCGGAGTGGGAACAAAAAATCTCGGAGGCCTTATTCAGCACACACGAACAAGAGAGATCGACCCCACCACTACTCGGTTGGAAGCATCATTTAGTAATAGGTTCTCTGCATTCGTACATCGCACACAAGAAAAACACCTTTTTACAGCAAGCGTTGTCCTCTGCAAAGGATACCTCTATTGTCGACGGCATAGATGACGATGGGCTGACACCACTTCTTTTCGCTTGTCTCCGCCGTAATAGTGATGCCGTTTCTATTCTTCTCTCTGCAGGGGCCGATCGCTTTCAAGTTACGCCTGTTGGAAGAAAGACTCTATTTCACGTAAGTGCAGAACTTCTTGACGATAGAACACTATCAGTACTTTTATCATCAGCTCGCGGTAAGCCGAACGCTTTGGATGACCTTGGGCGTACTCCTATGTATCTGGCAATCGTGGATGGAAAGAATGTCGATGGTTCTTATGACATCCAACTACTCAAAAGCTGTCTTAATGTACTTGAAAATAGTGGCGGTCTCATATATTTTGAATCGAATGGTTCCTCACTACCTCACCCTATACCTTACTTGTCTTCAAAATGGAAAGGAGCTGTGCTTTCAGTTGTTCTTTCACACTGTAATTATCGATATTCTAAAAAAGTCACTTTCGATGGATCGCTCAGCTCATTTTATGGATATCCTCTGCATGTTTGTTTTGTTTCTTTGAGAGATAAAATTATTGGCATGAGTAAAAGCGAACGGAAACGTGAAAGATCACCGGCTGCGGAAGACGAAGATCTCATGGCGTAAGTTTTAATACATTTCTTAAATTGTTACCCTATCTACGCCTACAAGTTCTCATCACTTATTTGTTCGGACTTAGGACCTTACAAGTATTGCTCGATCATGGTTTTGAGCCTAATGAACGCATCGAATATCTGCAGAAAGATGGAGTTTTTGCTGAGGAGCTCCGCGACATGGCCGGTTTTGCTCCAATTCAAATCTTAGCCGCCGCATCATTAGATCTCAAAGATTCGGCACGTATTGGGACAATCAAACAATCAGTTCAAAGTTCAATCGAAGATTTGATCGCTACAGCTGCAGAGGTTCTCATACGGAATGGCGCGCGAATTACTTTAGAAGCTCCACCAAAGGCCCGCCCACAAAGATTTACACCTTCTTCTACCGATGCAATATCCATAGTTTCTACTCAGAATCAGCTTTCTAAGGTTGAGAGATCAATGTTTAAACTCGACAAATATAAGGAATTGCTGGAATCCTTTGGTGCAGACGAGGACCTAAAAGACGATGTAATTCATTGGATTGAAGCAAAAGTTGTCATGGCGACTGATAGGATTGAAATTCTGGAAAAGGACAAGGATTTGTCAAGTTTCGCTGATTCTAAAGGGCCTGGAGGCAGTGATGTCAATAGTTGTGCTATCTGCTGGAAAGCATTCAAGAAGGGTTTGATAGGTTCTGGCTCTAAGAAAAAGACCGTATGTATCTTGTCGAAACGCGTTTTGTGTGAGGATTGCTGTGGCAAAAGTTTGGAAAAAGATGGTGCAGTATACAAGATTTCCGATGGCCAATTCAACATGGCAAGAAAGGATATCACTCGTCAGGAAGACGAGGAGAGAGAGGCTGAAAACGAGAGGATAAGACAACAAAATTTAAGGGTCGAAATGGCAAAGCGTGCTAGTGAGAGAGAAAAACAAGATGATCTTTTCGGTGGTGCATTCGATACGGTCAAGGGGTTTATCAACAGTAACGTTAAGGAAATCAAGGACTTGGCAGAGAAGATAAAAGTAGAAGGAGTTGACTCTGATGCTGAGGAAGAATATGAAGGTTTAGGAACAACTTTAGCCGGTACAAGAGATGCTTTCAATGAACGAGGTGAACGTTTGAATGTTTTGCGGGATAAATCGGCCGCATTGAAAGATGGTGGCCAGGAATATCTTCGACTTGCAAAGGAGCTAAGACTGCAGCAAGAATCTAGAGGCGGAGGTTTCTTCTCTCGGTAAAACGTAAAACTCTTAGATGTACATTCTGTACGTACAAGACAAGGAATACATTTTACTGTACCTCAGTTTTACGATTTCGTTGAATTCACTGTCTGTAGTTACAATCAATATAAGATAAGCTAGTTCCTTTAAGCATA
>Ga0169931_10007761_pt1 | contig 15824 bp, 13 predicted proteins | sample Kivu_15m_20L_FD_129675 | JGI IMG/M metagenome (GOLD analysis project Ga0169931, IMG submission 129675) | Freshwater microbial communities from Lake Kivu, Western Province, Rwanda to study Microbial Dark Matter (Phase II) - Kivu_15m_20L... | ecosystem: Environmental > Aquatic > Freshwater > Lake...
AATATTTACATTATACTTACCGTAAATGGGGATTGGGGATTGGGGATTGGGGATTGGGGATTGGGGATTGGGGATTGGGCCCCAATCCCCAATCCCCAATATACTAATTTATGTTAAGTACTTTCTTGGAAAATTTTTAATTTCTTGAATCAAATAAAAAAAATAAATAATACAATTATATTAAATGTTCCTTTTAAATTATATGCATGATTCGATTGATATTTTAATATATAGTTATTGTAATAGGACTGATATATTAATTTCCCTATCTTGCTGAAATAAGCAATACATTATTTAGTAAGACTAATGTGTGGAAATAATTAAGTCCTCCTAGTTTTGCAGCAAAATTTCAAGGGCAAATATTATTTAAATTTCAATCATTTGTCAATTCTCATAAAATTAAATATAATAAAAGTTTTTAAGATTTTATATTTTTATTCGGGTTTTTGTTGGAGATATTTATGCTATTCAAGATTTTATAAATTTAATACCTTAAACATTTAAAGGTACAAAATTTATGTGATTTATTATTTTAGTGTTATCAAGTTTTCATTTATTGAAGAAAGAATTTTGAAATCAATTTCTTCTATTTTGTGATATTCCATGTTCTCAGATTTTTCCAATAAATTATCATAAAATTTGTTAAATATACTTCCAGAATTTCCAGAATCTAGCATAATATAAGGGTTAGTAGGATCTTTCATATCAGAAATAATTCTCATTCTGGGGGATTGAGTCGAGATAAATTGCCCTTTTTCGTGATTAAAAGTGCCTCTCGAAATTTTTACAGTGTTTCTGTTTCCTCCAGTGAAGATGTTCCTTGAGAAAATTTTATTCAAGAAAGGAAATGAATCAAACGGAGCGTGAGGGTAATGATTGAATTTTAATTCACCCCAGTTTAATATTATTCCATCTATAGATTTAAATCCTCCCTCTGTCAAGTATTCATCGAGATTAGCAAAAATATAAACCAAGTATTTCTCGCAATTCATATTTCCAGTGAGTAGAGCACATTGTTTAATTTCTATTTTTTCTCCTATGTATATTTTGTCTATCATACCAGATACAAAATTCCAATAATGTAGCATAGAAATAAGTCCTTTTGCTTTACGTTCAGTTACTTTCTTTGGAATTAGGTGCATCCCAATATTTAACTCTAAAACAGACCATATTGTAGGAATGTTAGATTCTTTTGACATTATAAAATCCCAATCAGATAGTTCTTTGAAATATTTAATTGTCTTAGCATCTGATTTTGAACTTCTTTCAACTATTTTTAAAAGCTTTGGCAAAATATTCTCTGCAAGAGAATCTTTCAAATCACCCGCTATCTCCATGTTGTCCTTTATACTTAATTTCTTATTTGTAAGAATCTTTTCCTCTATGAGTTGGCGTATTCTATAGGCTCTTACATGATTATGAAAACCATGGAGATTATATGTATAATTGAAATGTGCAAATTTGTTATTGGCTGTTACAATGAATCCTTTTTCCGGGTTTTTAAGAATGGGCAAGTCTACTCTTTTAATATATTTTATAATATCATCTTCTTCACTGTACCCTCTGCAAAATCTATTCTTATAATTTTTAACTGGAAATAAACCAACGGGTGTCCATCCGATTTCCTTATTTGTAGTAGCATATATCAAATTTAAATTTGGAGAAATCAATTTTCTAGAAACATCCAGGAAATCTGAGGGTTTTTCAGCGTAATTCAAAGCGTAAAAAAATTCCAAATTTGTGTAAGGAAAATAATAAAAAGGAAGTCTTAATGAAATCGGAGTATCAGGTTTGTAGTTTAAATTAATAGAGATTAATTCCTTAGGAAGTTGATTTTTAATAAGAGGCCCGTTTCTTGTCCATTTAACTTCAATTATTTGAGGATCTGAATTTTTAATGAAAATAGTTTCTTTTGTCGTAGTTATCTTGGTTTTTTTATTTTCGTAAATATAAAAATCGTCTTCTATTTTTTCTTCACATATATCTACCGTATCTGAATTTTCTGTTGTAAATCCCCAAGAGATATTCTTATTGGAACCGATGAAAATTAAGGGATTTCCTGGAATTGTAGATCCTACTAATGTATAGTTAGGTAAATATAATTTCAAATGATAGAACACTCCAGGAATCGAATTACTTAAATGAGGATCATTTGCGAGAATGGGAAAGCCTGACTCAGTGTATTTTCCCGAAATAACCCATGAATTAGAAGCAGCTTCGTTATTAAACACTGTTGTAATCATTTCAGCCATAGTAGCTTCAAACGGATGGGCTTTATCTTCTGATGGATTATCAATTTTAAAATCAACCTTGATTTTTTCTTTGATATTTTCGTCTTTTTCTTTTAAAATAAAATCATTTTCATCTAATTCTTCATCTTTTGTTTCAATTACAATATTAGATTGGTTTTTTGATTGGTTTTCTACGGACATTGAACTATGCATTTCTCTCTCAGCTTTGATTATTACATCATTTAATTTTCGATGTTTATGAAGATTTAATTTTATTAATTCTTCATCATTGACTATTGTCTCATTCCAGAAAGGGTAATTAATATCTCTAAAATTGAAAACTAAGTCTGCAAACTCCTTACCAATATTTTCTTCCAACATTTTATACCAAATCTCCATATTCCAGTCATGGTTTAGGGTTAAAGTCATAATATTGAATATACCTATGGTATCTGCTAATACCCAATCGTCCCATTTGACATTCATCATTTGATATTCAATTGGCAGAATGAAATTATTCGCAAAGTAATTAATACCATCGATGTAAGATCCAATTTCATTAATATGAGCAAAATTGCTTTCGATTATGTCATTTTGGAATCTTAAACTCATTTCGTTCAATCCGATTGATCGTATGAATGAGTCAATTGGCAGAGATTTCTCACCAAAAATTTCACTTAGTCTGCCTCTTCCAACTCTTCGGTTAAAGTCCATCTGCCATAGTCTGTCCTTCGCATGGAGAAAGCCTATTGCGAAAAATCCGTCCCTTCTAGATTCTGCTTTTATATGGTAGAAGCCATAAGAATCAGTATAAATTTTAACAGGATTGTCAAGACCTCCCCATTCCTTAGGAATTGTAAGTTCCCCTCTATAGAGATTTTGGGACTTGTAATAATAAAATAAAAAAGGGAATGCAATTAGAATAATCCAAAACAGAATTCTAAAAATAATAGACAAAACTTTTAACCAACAATCAATTTGCTTATCAATTATTGATGTAAATTTACTCTGATGATCTAAATAATAAAACTTTAAATTGCTTTCATTTCCGTAATAAACTTTGACGTAGCTTAAAAAGCATACATCATTTTTTTCAGTTATATAACATGTCTTAAATCCTGGTATGAAATGCTCTGCTTTTTGAATGGTTTTAGGATTTTCTTTATCGTTTAAATCTGATACTTTTCCTAATTTGTAATTTTTATTGTTAGTTTTTATTTTCAAAGCAGTAATTTTCTTTTTATCATCATCATAAGATGCGACTATTCCTGTGATTTCATCTCCATTCAAAAGGTTAATAGTCAGCACCTGCAATTTGTCTTCAGGATCTTTAAACTTTTCTATTAATTTAGGTAGATATGTTTGTTTAAAATCCATATAAAAAGAATCTTCCAATTTTAAAATCTTCTTGTTAAGGGTTTCGTTTTTATAGAATGGAAAGAAGCCATATATACCCTCCTTCTCACTATAATAACATTCAATTCTATCAATCTTCACATAATTGTTAATTTGGAAAAAATTGTTATGATCAGAATCATGTATTTTCCCGGTAGTATAACCAACATAATCTTTTTTCATAAATAAATATAATAAAATTCATTTATTTCAATATTCGTATTATTAATATTTAATTGAATAATTAAAATTTAAAGAATAGGTTCGTCTCTCTCTTCTTTTAATCCTTGGCAGCAGCAACAAGACTTTAACCAATTAGCACAGAATTTTCTTCCGTAGGGAATATATGAAAGGACATACCATAACAAGGCGCAGAATTGAATTGCACTGAAAACAATTATCAAAAGATTTGATTTAAAGAAAAATACAGCCAGTAGAGTTGCAGCGATGGATGAAATAAGAATGATAGAAACAACGGCTCTAGTAGGTTTCAACATGTTTTTGCACTGCTGTTTAGGACCGACAAGGAAAAATGTGCTAAAATGGAGTTTAATAAATAGATATACGCGCTGAGAGAGGTTAGGTTTCCTGTTGTGTATAACAATGCAAACCATGATGAACTTCCTAAAAACACACCCCCTAGGGCACCGAGCGACATGAAAAACAAACATATTCCAAGAATAAATGTAATACTAAATCCTATTATTCTTGTTTTTAGATCAAGATTAGGACAGCAGCTAGGGTTTTGAGCAATTTGACCAATAAAGTCTTTCATTATAAAGAAAAGAAAATATTATATAATTATAAGTTTTTCAATGTTCAATTTGTTAGTGATTAATATATTTTCATAAGTAATATTATAAATTAATAGAACAAATATGTATACGAAACCATATTCTCATAATTATCGAATATAAATTTCAATTTAAACTTTCTTCTTACTTTAAGAATTCTTATTAAATGAACCATTTATATGAATTGATTTGAATTAGTGAAATTTACCAATAAGAAATTATATTCTCTCATTTACAGATGAGAATATATATTTTCTGAAATCAATCTGATCTTAAAACTACTTAAAATTTATTGTAATATACAAATTGCTAAAGTTAAAATGCTATAAAAGTAATCCCGAGATGTTAAACATCATTCATAGTTTAATTTGAAATAAAATTACAAAAGAATATAATAGGTATGTATTAACATTTATATTTATATTTATATTAAATCGATTTCGAGCTCTTTTTATTCGACTTAGTCTGAATTCTGTTACTTTTACAGAGTACATTAATATTAATATTCTCAGGTGGCATAATTGTATGATTAAGTTTACAGCTCTAGTTTAAACATTTCTAAAAATTATTATACCTCGTAGCACTCGTACAATTCTTCTATAACTTTATTTTTTTCTTCGATTTCGTTCCTCATTTCGAAATTATCTGTAGTTAACATCTCTACCTGTACCCTAAGCTAGAAAATTAAAATTTCATAAAAGGATAGGATAAATAGGGGGTTGTTTAAATTAAAAATTTTCGAAATATTAGGAATTATTTAAATATTCGTAAAAAATTAGAGAAACAATTTCGAAGGGAATATAAACTTACTTTTTCATTTTCATCGATTGCTTCTTTCAAGCACTTGATTAGGACCTTGGAATACTCGATGTTCCCCATTTTTTCTTCGTTTATATCAAAGTCTTGAATTTTAGGTTCTTCTTTATTCGTGTTTCGTCTGGTATTATATTTATGTTGATAAACTTTTAAATTCGTAGGGCTATCATTAATCATTTCTCTCTCTAATATTGGAATTTATGATCAATAAGTAATCAATACCTAAGTTTTTGTTTAAATTTTTAGAAATCAGATTTTCGTTTTTCTTTTTAGCTAGATGAATTCCTATTGGCATTCTTTTGGTTTGTGACATTATTATTTTAATTTATTCTAATTTTTCTGAACTAATTGTTTTAAATTTTAATAATCTATAAATTAATTACAAAAATATATTATATAATTTTATTATAAATTTTAAGAAAAATTTTTATTACTAAATAATGGGGGGTAAAAGTTATGATAGAGGGGAAATAAATTTTAGCATATTATATTCTTCTTCATTTTGTGGAGTAATTTTGGTCGAGTCTAATTCATCAATATTATAAATATGTATGATCTTATTATATATAATAAATGGACCAAATAAAATTATTTTATATTAAATACCCTGTTCCATATATCTCTTTTACTTTTACTAATTATTTAAATAAATATTAGTTTCTTCAAACGTATTTCTATATTAGTTAAAATAAATGAATATTTAAGCAGATTCGTAATTCTTACAAACTTCTGTCTGGCATTTATTTCTTTCAACGAGATGCAACTCTCCGAATTCGTATTCACAACAATATTCGCAGAATATTTTTGCATCGTCTTTAAGTTTGGCGTTGAGACAATCTGGCTGATCTTCAGCTTCGACGTGAGTTTTGCAGTACAAATCTCTCTGAGAGTCGCTGTCGAAGTTCTTGCAGTTATTTGTGTCTCCCTTCTTAGAAAGATTACGGAATTTATTAGACAATTCAAGTCTGATGCTCATAATTTGTTTTTGCAATTGTAATTTCTTTCTTTCTTTTTTAACTCTCATTTCAGAAAGTTTCTTTACCATTTTTTGTCTATTAAGGGTAATTTCTCTTTTTGCTTTTTCTTGGATTTGCTTCATCTTAGCATCGGCTGCTAATTTTTCAACATTCATTTGGTCGATGATTTTCTTTTCATTTACTGCCTTCATCAAGCATTCTTGCTTTTTCTTTTCCTGATCGATCTGCACTTGCAATTCATCTTCTTCTTTCTTTTGTCTTTCTTCTTCTTCTTTTTCTAACATTTCTTCTAATTTCAATTCCTTTTGCACAGCCTCTAAGGACAATTTTTCAGTGCTTTCAACTTTTTTTTGTAATTCAGTCTCTTCAGTTTTTTGAACTACCTTTTTAGTACTCAGAACCTTCTTCTGGATCATTTCTTGTTGGAGTTTGCCTAATTCCTCCTTGTATTCTTTCTCTAATTTTTCTTCTTCGTATTCCGCAGTCTTTCTAACTTGTTTGCATTGATGTTTAAAAAGATTGAAGTCATATCCCCATTCATCAACAAAAGCTGAGGCGTTGATGTCAAGTTGGCAGAATTTTAATTCCTCATTAAGGCCTTTAATGAAGAAGCAGTGCTCATTGTCTAAAACCCTTTTAAAATTAGTAGTTTCAAGTAAAAATGTTTTGATATTTGATTGAAGAGTATCATCGGAGAAAATGGCAAGAGATTTGTTGTTGAGTACAAGTCTAACTGGGATATTTGTCACATTTCCTGAATCACGATCAACAGTTTCCATGAGGGCATCTCCATCTTTCAGATAGCATTTATCGTATCTTTGAGGTCTGCTGGACATTGCCATTAATTTAACAATTGGCTTTTCAACTTTTTCTCCCAGAGCAGAGATTGTACCTGAGCTTCCACCTTCTGGACCAACAAATTCGTTCAACACTTGCATTTCAGGACATGGTTGTTGATTACATAGTTTTGTTCTGACACTTTCTCCTATACACTTTTTACCATTTTTTTTAGGAGGAACACAGAGTAATTGAAGAGTTTGAGTTCCACCCCCACACTTAAGTGTACATGTGGACCATCCTTGTAGGACTTTCCAATATCCATCGTAAGGGGATCTATTAGGGTCATTAATTTCTTTTTCAATAGAGAGTAAAGACTGATCGAAGGTTTGATTTTCTGATTTTGTTTCTGGTTCAGAAGTGGACCCATTTTCTTTTTTACCAACAGTAGCGAAAACTCCGTATTGATGTTGCTTTTGTACTTTCATATTAATAAGCAATTCCAATAAAAATTCCTTATCTTTTTTATCATCCACACAAATGAACCAGGTTCTTTTTTCTCCATTAGGGGGGTGTGTATTCTCAGAAGACATTTTGAAATATCCTCCTGGTACAATAGTTTTTACTTGAAGGCAAGATCCTTCTTTCATTTCACCGAAATTAAGTACACCTCCCTCATAAGGTTTATTTTCAGGAATGGTTCCTATAAAGTCGATATTGATAACATCATGAGCTCTTCCTGTTGCATCTTTTCTACCAGTAAAGAATTGGACAGAGTCTTGATAAACGACAAGATAGAAATATAAATCTCCTGGAATGCTAAGAGATCCGTACTAAAAAGAAATTATGATTTAATTTACCTTATCCTTTTCTCTGGATTCTTTATCTTGGATACTTTGGTGATCGTATTCTTCATTAACAAAGAAATTATTTGGTTTGTTATGGCTATTTTCAACATAATTGAAGTATTTTGCCCATACTTGAAATAATACTGGGATATCGGGAACTAATACTTTCTTGGATTTGCTAACAGACAATCCTGATCCTGATGCTTGGAGGGTGTAACCTTCTCCCGAGTTTTTTGATGAGTTAGATGCTGATTTGTCATTACCTCCTCTCTTTTTCTCAAGCATGAGTTTATAATTAGACTGGAATGAAGCTGACATCTTTGTATTTGAACAATTGGCTCCGAAATTATCGAATATGTTTGAAATTAAAAATACTATTATCAAACATTTTAAAAGCTTGAAATTCATCTTCATTTTATTATTATTTATTAAATTAATTCAGTTGATATTTCAATTAAATTTAATTAATTACAAAATAATTTAGGAATAGATGAGTGTTTTGTGTGTTGGAATAAATTCATTTGACCTATTTAGGCAGATCACACATTAAAAATTTTTTATATTTCTTTATTTTTATACATTTCATATAAATTTACAGTTTTTATTTTAGGATATCTACCACCATGTCCGTAACTTTTATTCTTTAAATAATCATCATAACTTTCAAAATTTTCCTTATTTTGATTCCTCACATTTTCCTTGATCTTTTTCACCTTCTCTTTTGAATTTAATACATGAAAAGATTTCATAAAATTATTTTCAAGGTCATTATAAGTCATTTTGTAATTTGGTTCCATTGAATTTTTATCGATGAATTTCTCTTTTAAAATATCAAAGACATCTGCTTCTTCAAATAGATAAATTTCTCTGGTCAAATAAATGAATAATTCTATAATAAGGTTTAAAATTAGGAACAGTAAAAAGACCTTATGAGAGTATTTTATAGCTTGATACCACTTCATCATGTGATTTCTTATCAAATATCTATAATGCATTTTACTTAAACAATACGCCAGTGCTGTGTAATTAATCCAGAAGTTTGTGTATATCCTATGAAAATTTGTTAATGAAAAAATAAATTCATTCCCTGTATAGAACATAAATGAAAAAGCAAAACTCCCTTTAAACCAATTTTTTACAAAAGAAAAATCGAACCTGCGATATTTAGCATGAGCTAATGCATAAAAAAGTGATACTGTTGTTGTTGTAAATGTGCCTAGACATATTCTTAAAACTGCAGATTGACGTAAAATATTTTCTTTCGAAACGTCCTTGAAAGTTTTCATGTCAATTAATAAATTGTTGTCATTTTCGGTTGATTGAATTGTTTTAATCATCATAATAATATTTAAAAATTTAAATAAATTATCAAATAAAAATGAAATTTTCTTAAACATAAAAAAACTGTTTTAGGTTAAAAATTTATTGTCTTTAATTAAAATATTCTAATTCCAATATTAATTTGTCATATATAAATTATTTAAGTTCATAAATATTTTTTATATTATTTAATAAAATTATTTTTTCTTTTCGACTGATTAGTAGATCTATTATTCGAACTAAAAGCGGCGTTATTGTTTGAATTATTATTTTTTTCAAAAATCATTTGTTGATTCAAGGCAGAAGATTCGTTATTGGTATTATTGTTCTTTAATAGATCTTTGTTTTTTAAGCCAGGGACAGTTTTTTCGATTACTTGAGGCTTATTTATATTGTTATTACTAGTACTATTATTATTTATATTTAAATCGTTCTTAATATGGGAAGGATTCGGGAGGTTACTATTTAGACCGTTAGTATTATTCAACATTATGTTATTCAAATTTATATTATTTTTCACAAATTGCAGATTGATATTCATATTTAGGGGTGGTTGCATATTCGTTGGGATGTTATTTGGAAAGTTTAAAACTTGATTGTTCTTAAAATTAGATTGCATATTATGTGATTTAGAAATATTTTGGATATTATGCATAGTAGGAATATTTTGGAATCTAGGGTCTATACCAAATGGGAATTGATTCATCATATTCATATTCATGTTCATGTTTGTATTCATGTTTTCTTCTCTCTCAGGTACTCTCATCATATTAGGATTTCCGTTTTGAATTATATTCATAGGAGGTGTAACTCTCAACATATTATTATTCATATTTGACGATGAGATGCTTCCTCCATTGATTCCTTCGCTCTGTGTGTTTATATTCATCGCTCTTATGTTCATAGGGGGAGGGAGATTGAATTGAATAGGACTAAAATTCATATTAGGATTAATATTCGGACAAAAATTAGGAGGATTAATAGGGCCCCTGTTTGGATTCGTATTCATGTTAAATTTGCCAAAATTAACCTGCGGGACTTTATTTTTGTTGATTGTATTTCCAATAATATTTGGTATTATCTCTTTTAATATTTCATATAGATTAGAAGGGGTAAAGTACATGTCTGTCTCGTAATCTGTTATCCAAGTATTCTCAAAGACCCATCCTTCATAAATCTTCTTATCTAAGTATTTAAACAATTCAATTGAATTGAACTGCCCTAGAATTTTATCGTTTAGCGTCATCAATAGCCATCCTTTGATAAACATATTCTTCTGAACTATTTGAGTAGGGTTTTCTAAGAAGATAGGATTGATTACAGGTCCTTGATTTATTTGATTGTTTTTCATCATTTGATTTTTCAAAAGAGGATTTTCTTTTTGATTAAATTCTTCGAAATTTCCAAAGTTTTTCATTATGTTAATTGGATGAATAGGAATTGGGATCATATTCGGATTGTGTGGGATATTAAACGGCATTCCAATTCTCATGTTAGGATTAATTTGTTTAGAATCATTATTAGGATTCATTAAATTTTTGTCTTTGGTAAAAATTGGATTCTGTTGGTTTAAATTTTGATTAAATAAAAATTTATGTTCTTCCTCCTCATCTTCACCATATTCATCAACCATCATCAAATTTTTTTGAAGTTTTTTCACATCGTCTAATTGTTTTTCTGTTTCATTTTTATTGGCCTCTTTTTCGAATATATTATTTTCAAATAAAATATTTGTAGACTGTTCTATTTGGTATATTTGTTTTTTGTTATCATTATTCGATATTTGGAGGTTACTTAAAATTTCTTCTTCATTTTCAACATTATTATATTTTGTGTTTTCTCTTTTCTTCTCTCTATTTTCATCATTTGATTTAAAAATAAAAGTAAAATCTTTTTCGAAAAGAGAATTTTTTTCTAAGGTGATTAGGTCCTTTCCTTTTTCATTGTTCAAAAGCATCTGGAAATTTTCTATAGGCTTTTTATCAACAAACAGGTCGAAATTTAAGTTAAACAAATTTTCAGTATTCAAGGACATTGGTAATTCCTTTTCGTCTTTTAAAATGATATTATCATTTGTTTTTTCATCTTCGCTTGTTATTTGAAGTCTTATAATTTTTTCAAGATGGTCATCATTGGACTCATCTTGCATACTGATTTCTTCTTTTATAGAAAAAACTTTTTCTTTTTCAAGAGGGATCTCTTGGAGTGCTGCTTCAATTTTAAATTTCTCGGATGCCTCTTCAAATTCCTTACCGGGAAGTGCCTTAAAAACCATTTTCACATTTTCAAATTCTGTCACATCAACGTCGACCCATTGCGGCTCCTCATCCTCATCATAGGGGTCATAACTAACATTTTCTAATTTCTTAAGTTTTTCAAAATCCTTTTTGTCATCTAAGGCAGGGACTTCGGTTTCTTCTATTTTATTGTTTTTAAAATTATTATTCGAAATCGAAGTACTTGAAATTTCTTTCGTTTTAGGGGCTGACTTATAAAAATATATATAATTACTTTTGCTTTCCCTAGTCCTAGTAAAATTACTTTTTCCTTGTACATTCGGTGGCTTGGCTCTTAAAATGAATTTAAATCTAAAAATTAAATAAGTACAAAATTTAATAAGGTATGAATATTATTTAAAAATTTACCTTGGAAAGGAATTATATTCCTTAGTCTCTGCCCCATAAAAGCATTCATTTTTATTAAACTTTTTGTTCCAAATTACTAAATCTGGAATAGCCGACTTATTGCTGACTATGTATTTGGAATATTCTCCTGTTGCTTCATACATCTCCTCTCTTGGATCCACAAACTGATACTTGTCCAATGAATTCTGTATAAACTCATCCAGGCCTTTGTGGTTATTAAATCCTTTTGCATAAGTTTTTCTTTTGAATTGATTATTTGAATTTTGATTAGACATTAAAATATAATAAATGAAATATTATTTTATATTAATATATGGAAAGTATATATTTTAAATATAAATAAAATAATTTCATTTATTCAAAAAAAAAGTGTTGAAATATAATTAAAATAAATTTAAATGTAAAAATATAAATTAAATTTTAATGGGTGCATGTGCTAGCAAAAAATCCGAAGACAAAATTAACTCAGGTACTAACTACTCCTCGTCGCTTCGTATGTCTAATAAAAATGAAAAGTAAAAATTTTTGATTTATTATCGAGTGTCTATGGAATTAAGAAATTAAAGACTAGTGTAATTCCTATTCAAACTAGTGAAAGTCCTTTAAAATTTGAATTTAGAGTTTCTAATATAAGGGGAAAAAATTTTCCTGAAAACAAGGTAAAAATATTTTTTAATACTATCAACATTTTAAATCATAAAAGTATTATCTAGTCAAAATAATTTTTGAAAATTCAAAAAACACCTTCATTTTGCCACTTTCATCAGGAAAGAATCCACATTTCAATTTCGAAAAATATTTAAGATTAGAAATACCCTTCGAAAACCTTGAAAAGACCTACTTTGAGCTAGTAAATATCTAAAAAAAAATTATAGATAGTTTATAGCCTTTCAATAAAGACAGATATTATAAAAATCAAAGATTGGCAGGGTTACCTGACAAATGAGCATATTATGTCTAGTTTGAAAGTAGATTTATTGACAATCGCCATAGGACCAGAACATCACGACATAAGATTGCTGGACAGAAACAATATTAATCAAATTGGAAGGATAAGCTTTAACATTTCTTGTTTCCATATGGAGAACGTTTTTTTGAATATTCAAACGTTAGAATTCAAAATTTCCCATTTAGTGAATAAGCAGATAGCGTTGAAATTGGCTTTTAATGTAAGTAAATTAGATGAATTTATAATAAAATTTAGAACATGAGTCACTCAATTGAATCTGAATATACTTTACCAATCGATCCGAATATGAATAATAAGGAGGAAGTTACCACCTACGAATGGGTAGAATCCCTAAACCCTATATCTATAAATAATCATGATAGGAATGGCCAAAATAAAATAAACAATCTATCTCTTGAATTAAAATTATCTATGGTTGATCTTAGAAGTTCCAACATTTCTTTAAATGTTTATGATTTGAAATATGTAGATGCATATAGCCTTCCCCAATCCGATGATATAAATGCTCATAAAGAATTTAATGCTAAAAGAGTTTCTATGACAGGTCAAGATATGGTTTCAGGACATGATGTAGAATTAATTGCGAAATATACTCAGATAGGTTACTCTAATTTCAATTTTTATAAAATTCTATCTGAAAATGACAACATTATTACAAAGCAGTCAAGTACATTCTTCAACCTTGGATTCAGTGGTAATAATGAACCAGAAGCTATTCCTAATCAAGTTATTAAATTCAAAATTTTTGATAATGTATTAAAAACCTTTCATGAAAAAATATTTTGGGAAGGAAAAGAAGTAGGTAAAGTAGAAGGGATTATAGAAATTAAGAAAATTCCCTTAATTCGTCAAGTTATGTGTGGAGTTCATACAGAAAGTGGGTTCGATATTTCTAGTGTGTATTTGAATCTCGAATCAGCAAAAACTCTTCAGCAAACCGATTACAACACAAGTCCGTCAGAATTAAAAACATTGGCCCTTCAAAAGAATAATCTATTACAAAGTTTTTTAAAACTGACTGGACTTACATATAGCGCATCTCGCGATCTAACCAATCAGATTTTAGACAGTATGAAGAACATTGCTAACACTCTAGAAAAGAGTTTTAAGGAATCTTGTCTTTATTACAATTATCATTCAAATAGGGACCTTTACAATTCTCAAAAAATTATGCTTGACATCGGAATCAATATAATTAAACTTATGGAAAGTTTTGACTTGGAGCAAAGAGCAAAGGGTTTTAAAATTTTATACCTGTTAAATAACCGAGCCGAATTTGATCTTGGGACATTATGGAGAGCCTGGTTTTTGGATCAAGGTTCTGATTCAGTTTTTAGGGATTCTTATCTTATCGATGAAAAGATAATTGAAAACTTTATTCATTTTAATAACCTATGCCTCAACTTTAGTTTGGATGGATTGTCAAGAGGAGGTACCCTTGCAGACAAAGAAGCAAGAACATTCGTAGAATTTTTCCTTTCAGTAGCTTATTTCCGTATTCCAAAAGTTCGGAATACTTTTTTGAATATTATCTCAACTGGATTATACAAAGAAAAAGAATATGGAGATGATTTAAGAAACGATAGAAATAATATAAAAGAATTCATAGAGATGGACCCAGTGAACAGTTTGATTTTATGGGAAAATTTATTTTACAAGAGACTAGACAGTGCCCTTAATTCTTATAAGAGTTCCAACAAAATCGATGAAAATGAATTAAATGACAGGTTGAAGGATACGGATATAATTATAAACAAAGACCATCACAAAGGAGAGTGGAAGGAGAGACTCCGGAAGAGGGGGCCTGCTTTTTTTTCTATGATTGTTAGATTGGAGAATTATATAAGTCATAAAGTTGTTAAGGAAATAAACATAAAATGGTTGAACATACCTGGCTTTAATATAATTATAGATGCTATTGTGAACGAATTGAAGATTAGGGATGTCTCTGCGTACCCTAAAAAGCTTTGTGATTTGATTCTTATTTTCACAAATGATTTTGAGATCATCAATAATTTCGTGAGTGTTATTATTGGCAGAACTAAGTAAGATTGATCATTCATTTACAATTATAGTGCGCACGATGCAAATGCTGTTTTTAATTTAGTCAATATGCTCGAGAGTATCTTCTCAGACTCTAAATTTAAAAAAAAAGCAAACAACACAAGATTCGACTATTCAATTCTAAAACGTGCGGTTATTCTTATGCTAGATTTGGATCACTGCCTTGCAATATCAAAATTTTTGAAACTTTATTACAACAATACCTCATTGATGAATTTCGATCACGTTGCTGAAATTTATATTTACATACATCAAAATAAATTTTTTGCTTTTTTCTTTCATTGGAGCTGGCAACTTAGAAATGTGTTTTACCACATAATTCTATACATAATCAATTTCCAGATAAGGAGCTCAGATTTTATTTCTACTGACAACTCATGGGGAAGAAGAAAAAGTTTTGGTGAGATAAAAGAAGTTTCGAATTATTCCGAAATTGTAAGATTTAATTATAAATAATTCAATCTATCCATTTAGCTTAGAACTAATTTACTGTCAGAATTTAATAAAAAAATGAAAGTTGTCGAAATGATAAAACAGCATATAAAAACCATGGGCCTTGATCCTTCTTATAACACTATGGTGGATGCTTGGAATAAACCAGAGTTCAGAGAAATTCCTGATGAATACAGGAGAAACATTATATTAGCTATGACTCATTTTGAAATAGTAGAAAAGCAATTTAAAAAATGGGAAGATGACAATAAGAGAAAGAAATTCGCTGATCAGTTATATCCTGTTGTTGAAATTCAGCCCCCTAAAGATGATGTGGTAGAATATTCAGAAACTTGGTAAAGGCAGATTTTTTTACATTTACAGAAATCGTGTTTATCTTATAATATATTATATTAATTTAAAAAATTTAAAATTTTTACAAATAAATCAAGGATATATATAGAATATAATTTATTTTATATAAGGAAGAAAAGATTAAATTACTTTAATTAAAATTATTATTTTATACTTAGAATTCGCTTTTATATTTATCTG
>Ga0169931_10007763_pt1 | contig 15821 bp, 16 predicted proteins | sample Kivu_15m_20L_FD_129675 | JGI IMG/M metagenome (GOLD analysis project Ga0169931, IMG submission 129675) | Freshwater microbial communities from Lake Kivu, Western Province, Rwanda to study Microbial Dark Matter (Phase II) - Kivu_15m_20L... | ecosystem: Environmental > Aquatic > Freshwater > Lake...
CTGAACCGGCTGCGGCTGGCACTGGGCGAGGGCTGCCGGCCCCTAGGCTCGGATTTCGTCTCTTAACCTCTGCGTGAGCGCCGGCACCCTCTACGACAAGGTCTGGGAGCTGCACCGGGTGGCGGAGCTGCCGGGCGGATCCACCCAGCTGTTCATCGGGCTGCACCTGATCCATGAGGTCACCAGCCCCCAGGCCTTCGCGGCCCTGCGCGATCTCGGCCTGGGTGTGCGCCATCCCGAGCGCACCGTGGCCACGGTGGACCACATCGTGCCCACCACCTCCCAGGCCCGGCCGTTCGCCGATCCGCTGGCCGAGGAGATGCTCGCCACCCTGGAGGCCAACTGCGCCGCCCACGGCATCACGCTGCACGGCATCGGCAGTGGCCGGCAGGGGATCGTGCATGTGATCGCTCCTGAGCTGGGCCTCACCCAGCCCGGCATGACCGTGGCCTGCGGCGATTCCCACACCTCCACCCATGGCGCCTTCGGCGCGATCGCCTTCGGCATCGGCACCAGCCAGGTGCGCGATGTGCTCGCCAGCCAGAGCCTGGCGATGAACAAGCTGCGGGTGCGCCGCATCTGGGTGGAGGGCAGCCTGCAGCCGGGCGTCTATGCCAAGGATCTGATCCTGCATGTGATCCGCACCCTGGGGGTGAAGGGCGGCGTGGGCCATGCCTACGAGTTCGCCGGACCGGCGATCGAGGCCCTCTCGATGGAGGAGCGGATGACCCTCTGCAACATGGCGATCGAGGGTGGCGCCCGCTGCGGCTATGTGAATCCCGATGCCACCACCTTCGCCTACCTGAAGGGGCGGCCCCATGCCCCCGCCGGTGAGGCCTGGGAGCGGGCGGTCGCCTGGTGGACATCCCTGGCGAGCGGCTCCGATGCGGTGTTCGACGACGAGGTGCGCTTCGATGCCGCCGCCATCGCTCCCACGGTCACCTGGGGCATCACGCCGGGGCAGGGGATCGGCGTGGACGAGTGCGTGCCCACCCTCGAGCAGACCCCGGCCGACGAGCGGCCGCTGGCCGAGGAGGCCTACCGCTACATGGATCTGGCCCCCGGTTCCCCGATCATCGGCACACCGGTGGATGTGTGCTTCATCGGCAGCTGCACCAACGGCCGCCTCAGCGATCTGCGAGCCGCCGCCGCCGTGGCCCGTTCCCGCCAGGTGGCCCCAGGCATCAAGGCCTTCGTGGTGCCCGGCAGTGAGCAGGTGTCTGCGGCGGCGGAGGCTGAGGGGCTCGATGCCGTGTTCCGGGCGGCGGGCTTCGAGTGGCGCGAACCGGGCTGCTCGATGTGCCTGGCGATGAACCCCGACCGCCTCGAGGGCCGGCAGATCAGCGCCAGCTCCTCCAACCGCAATTTCAAGGGCCGCCAGGGCTCCGCCAGCGGCCGCACCCTGCTGATGAGCCCGGCGATGGTGGCCGCCGCCGCCGTGCACGGCCGGGTGGTGGATGTGCGCGAGCTGCTCGCGACGGTCGCGGAGGCCCCGGCCGTGAAGCCGCTGACGCTGACTCCGGGAGCGCCCTGAGTGTGCTGCTGACTGCCGCCGCCCTGGGCACCTCATCCGGGCCCAGGCCTGGCGGACGCTCCGCCTCCCCCCGCACGGACTCCACCACCCTTCCATCCACCCCATGATCACCCCAACCCCCGCGGCCCCTGTCCCGCCCAGCGACAGCGCTGCGCCGGCACCGTTCCCGGCAGGGCCCGTGCGGCGGATCGAGGGCCGTGGCGTGGCGGTGGTCGGCAACGACATCGACACCGACCGGATCATCCCGGCCCGCTTTCTCAAGTGCGTGAGCTTCGAGGGCCTCGCCGCCGGCGCCTTCGCCGACGACCGCCGCGAGCTCGGCGGCGCCCATCCCTTCGACCGGCCTGAACATCAGGGTGCCTCGCTCCTGGTGGTGAACGGCAACTTCGGCTGCGGCTCCAGCCGTGAGCACGCCCCCCAGGCCCTGATGCGCTGGGGCATCAGGGCGGTGATCGGCGAAAGCTTCGCCGAGATCTTCTTCGGCAACTGCCTCGCCCTCGGCATCCCCTGCCTCACCGCCAGCCCCAACGACGTCGCCCTCCTGCAGGGAGCGATCGCCACCGATCCCGCGCTCAGGCTGCTGCTCGATGTGGAGGCGCAGCACCTCAGGCTGCCAGTCGCCGTGGCGACCGGTGCTCCCCAGGCGTCGGCGGCCAGTCAGGAGATCCGGCTGACCCTGGCCCAGGGCCCCCGGAGCATGCTGGTGAGCGGCCAGTGGGATGGCACGGCCCAGCTGGTGGCCCACGATGCCGCGCTGCGCCGCACGATTGCAGGTCTTCCCTATCTGAACGGTTTCGCAGCCTGAAGGTTTTGCAGCCTGCAATCAGACTTGCAGCCTGCAATCAGTTTCGCGGCCTTCAATCGGTTTCACGACCTGCGACCGGCCTGAATCGAGCTTAGAAGGGTCGGTTGAGCTGCTGCTGCTGCGGTGTGCGGGTGGGGTCGGAATAGGGCACGAAGGGCAGGCCAGGTCCGCCGAAGTTGAAGTCGTTGAGCTTCACCCGCACTCCGCCCAGGCCATCGTAGGGGCTGTAATACACGCCGATCTCGTAGGCGCGCCGCTGCCAGCGGATCTCGAGGTAGGAGTTGGTCACCTCACCGTAATTCGGCGAGTTTGGATCCACGTTGTAGCCCACCCCGCCACTGAAGACGAGCGGGCCCGCGATCTGCTGGGCGAGGCCGATCCCGATCGTGCCTAGATCGACAGCGCGGTCGAAGCTGAAGGGGCTGGCGCCCTGCCTGAGGGTACCGCCGCCGGTGAGGGTGAGCTCGGTGAAATCGAGATAGGGCTTGATGAAATGTCCCAGGGTGAGGGTCGGACCACCGCTGAGGCTGAGGGTGTTCTGATTGCTGCCGTTGCCGTAGTAGGCGAAGCTGCCCAGCACATTGGCCCGCAGGCTCAGCCCCGGTTGAATCGGGATGGCGGTGTTGGCGAATCCGGCGGTGGCGGTGCGCGGCGCCGTCCGGCCGGTCCAGAGAGGGTAGTTGAGATTGAGGGAGCCGATGCCGCTGAATCGCCAGGAATCGGTGAGGTTGTTGGAGGTGAAATCATTGCCCTGGAAATTGCCGATTCCAGTTCGCCACAAATAGTTACCACTCAGCTTGCCCCAGGGCTTCAGTTCGGATGTTCCCTCCAGGGATGTGCCGTAAGCGGAATAGATGTCCTGTTCGCCGAGGGTGCCGTTCCAGGTGCGGTAGCGGTAGGCTCCGAACAGCCGCCAGGTGCTGCTGCCGACCAGTGGCAGTTGGAGATTGCGTTGAAAGTTGCCCCAGCTGCGCGTGCCGTTGGCGATGTTGTCTGGGTTGAACGTTGAAACATCGAGGGTGGCATCGGAGTTGAATCCGAGCACCTCGCCCCGCAGCTTCGCCTCCAGGCCGAACAGGTCGGAGGCCTGAGCCGGTTGCAGCACCGCCGCTGCATTCGCAGACTGGCCGGGCAGGGGATAGCTGTCGGTGCTGCCATTGATCGCCCGCTGCATCAGGAACTGCGGCTGCAGGATCAGCTCGCCCTTCTCGCCCACAGGCCTCACGAAGTTGTAGCCCACGTAGTAGCCATCACGGTCTTCCCTGTCGGCACTGAGAACCCAGCGATTGTCAACCTTTTCTGCTTTCCTGATGCGTGTATTGCGGATCACAGGCACCGCCAGGCTGTCTTCCAGCACCAGATGATTGCGCCCCGCCCGCACCTGGGTATCCCCGTTCGGCAGCAAGGTGGCCACCACATCCTCGGAATCCATCCAGGCCTGTGCCGGCGTGAAGGGATCGTTGCTGAAAGCCATCCGGTCGGCGCGGAGCGTGTCCTTGCTGAAGCGCAGACGGCCGCTCTGAATCCGCCAGCGGCTGATCGTGCCCTGCACCAGCTGGCTGTTGCCGGCCGTGGCCAGGTTGTTGAGCTGAGCGGGCCGCACACCGCCAAACTGATTCACTTCATCCGGGGTGGTGATCACCGAGGGAAAGTTGTAGCGGCGTTCAGCCGTCAGGCTGCGCTCGAACACCACATCCCGCACCCGCTGATCGAGCGTCTCGATCGCTGCGTTGCGGGCCTGCTCCTGCTCCCGTGCCCGCTGCCACACGTTGCCGCTGCCCCGGCGGCGGCCGGCTGCAGCAGCGGGGGGCGGTTGCTGCGCCACGGCCGGATCCCCCACAGGATCTCCCAGCGTGACCCGCTCCAGCTGGCCGGCCAGGGTGGCCGTGCTGCGGCTCTCGGGTGGTGGCGCTCCGGGACAGCCCTGGGCCGGAGGCAGGCTCACAGGCTGCCTGGGCGGAGGAGACTCCCCGAAGCGATAGCGCAGGCCGAGCAGGTAGCCATTGCTGCCTTCGCTCACGCCGCTGTAGGTGCCATAGGCGCCGGAGCGGTGGTGGATCCGCCCGATGGCCGAGACCCGCGGGCTCACCAGGGCCTCGACCTCGAAGGCGAGGTAGTTGAGCAAGGTGGTGTACTTGTCGCGGAAGGTCTTCTCGTAGTTGCTGGCTTCACTCAGCAGGCTGATGCCCTCCACGAAGTAGAGGCTGAGCCAGGGCCGCACCCAGAGGCGCACCCCCAGCCCCGCCGTCCCCTCGGCGAAGCTCTGGCCGGGGGTATCGGCGAAGGGCACGCTCTGGTTGAAGCCGCCGCCGGGCATCGTGCTGGAGCGGTGGCCGAGCAGGTTGCCGTCGAATTCCAGTGCGAAGGGGCCGCCATCGATCAGGCGCCGCTGCAGGCCGAGGCCGCCCAGGTATTCCGGGCGGAAGGTGCCGTTGAACAGAAAGGTGTTGCCGAAATTGGCCGTCACCATCTGGCCGCCCCAGGCCGTCGCCGCCCAGGGAAAGGGATGCCAGTCGGCACGGGGCGGCAGCGCGGGTGGGCAGCTGATCGGCTCGATCGCCGGCAGGGCAGCGGAGGGGCTGGCGGCGAGATCGAAGTCTGCGGCGCTGCCATCGAGATCCAGCACGCCGTAGACATCCTCCATCTCGCCCCAGCCCTCCGGAAGGCTGAAGCGCAGCCGGCTGCCCTGCAGATACTGCTGGCCGCGCTGGAAGCGCACCTGGCCCGCGGCGGCCAGCACGCGGCTCTGAGGATCGAATTCCAGCCTGTCGGCCAGGATCCGGCCGCCAGCCAGACGCGCCGACACCCTGCCCGAGGCCACGAAACGCTTCAGCTGGCCGTCGTAGCCGAGCTGATCAGCCGCGAGTTCCAGTTCCGGAGGCACCGCGATCTCGGCGTTGCCTGTTGTCTTGGTGGCTCCACCGCCGGCCTTGATCCTGGCCAGGGCCGGCGCAGAGGTGGCTGGAGGGGCTTCGGTGAGCGGGACCGCCGGGGACGATGGCGAGCCGCCGATCACGACGGCGGGACCTGCGGCCAAGGCGAGAATGCATCGCCCGGCGGTCCGTTGGATCCAGCTCCAGCCTGCTGGCCGTGGATGGGGCACCTGGCTGGGCACGGCAAGAGGAGGCGGGCGCGATCCTGCCACAACGATCGGGATCCCACCCCCCAGGCGAGGACCGGTTCACGCCGTGGGCCGCGGGGTGCCCGCTGCGCCGGTAGAGGCCGGCATCAGCACAGCGGCAACCATGGCCGGTTTCCCCGGATGCGCGGCGCGAGGGGGTTCCGGTGCCAGGCCCCGCAGGGGGATTCAGTCTTCCAGGTCCTTGCGGCTGGGGGTGCGGCTCGGGTCGCTGGCCAGGAAGCCGAAGACGAAGATCCCGATGAAGAAGAAGACGACGGAATAGACCGAGATCTTGAGGGCGAGCATGGGCGCTCCGGCGGGGGACAGGACGGGGGCAGGGGAGGGGCTGGATCCGCTGACGGTCCGGGGCCGGGGGCGGGACCTTGAACGGGCGGATGCCCGTGCGATCTGGATCCTGTGCCGATGGTGGCTGGCCGACTGGGCAGACGCTGGCGGGATCCCGGAATCGGGCGCCCCGTGCACGACTGCTGACCTTCCCTGCGGAGGCCCCATCATCTTATGGGGCTTGAGCCGCCATCCAAGATGGCCGGGGGCCATGCACAGGGTCCGGAGGCCCGGATTGAAATGTTTCAGTCACGTTCCGCCGCCCGGCCGCCGCTGGAGCTGCAGGCGCTCTGGCACTGGCACGGTCTGGATGGCAGTTCCAGCGCGGCCCTCGAGGATTCCTGGGGCCGCAGCCACCGCCCCGACTGGCATGCCCGCGGGCTGGTGATCTGGCCCCGCGGCGGGTGCTGGCGCACGCTGCGGCTGCGGCTGGTGCTGCCGGAAGCGTGGGCTTCGCTCTCACCAGCCCAGGCGCGCGCCCGGCTGGTGCTGCGCTGGTGGGCCGATGCCGTGGAGCTGGCTGCGGATGGTGCCGTGGTGCACCGGGGCGATCTGTTCGACACCGCCTGCCGCTGGGAGCTGCCGACCCGCTGGTGGCAGGGGCAGCCGCTGGATCTGGAGCTGCGGCTGCGCAGCCCTCTCCACGACGACGGTGCCCTGATCGAGAGCCGGGTCGAGCTCGAACCGCGCGATCCCGCCGATCCGCTCGGTCTGCTCGATCCGGTGGTGGCGGAGCTGGAGGCCCTGCGCAGCCAGCGGGATCCAGGCAGCCTCCAGCCAGCCGCCGGCGGACCAGCCGGCCCCGGTCCGGGAGCGGTTCACGTGCTCGGCCACGCCCATCTCGATCTGGCCTGGCTCTGGCCGGTGGCCGACACCTGGCAGGCCGCGGAGCGCACCTTCCACTCGGTGCTCGCCCTTCAGGAGCGCTTCGCCGAGCTGCACTTCGGCCATTCCACTCCGGCCCTCTACGCCTGGCTGGAGCGCCACCGCCCGTCGCTGTTCGCCCGCATCGTGGAGCAGGCGGCCGCGGGCCGCTGGGAACCCCTGGGTGGCCCGTGGGTGGAGACCGATGCCGTGCTGATCGGCACCGCCTCGCTGCTGCGTCAGTTTCAGGAGGGCCAGCAGCACGGCCGCCGCGTGTTCCCCAGCTGGGAGCACAGCGTGGCCTGGCTGCCCGACAGCTTCGGCTTCAGCACCGGTCTGCCCGCGGTCGCCGCCGCCACGGGGGTGCGCTGGTTCTGCACCCACAAGCTCGCCTGGAACGCCAGCCAGCCCTTCCCCCATCGGCTGTTCCGCTGGCGCAGCCGCTGCGGCGCCGAGGTGCTCGCCCTGATGACCGCCCCGATCGGCACCGATGGCGATCCGCTGGCGATCGAGCGCCACCGCCTGGCCTGGCAGGCGGCCACGGGATGGCCCGATCTGCTCTGGCTGCCGGGCGTGGGCGACCACGGCGGCGGCCCCACCGCCGAGATGCTGGAGCAGCTCGCCCTCTGGCAGGGGCATCAAGCTGCCGCGAGCCAGCGCCACGGCAGCCTGCGGAGCTACCTGGCGCGCCTGGAGCCCCTGGGGCCGCAGCTGCCGATCTGGCGCGACGAGCTCTATCTCGAACTCCATCGCGGCTGCGCCACCAGCCGGCCGGATCAGAAGCGGCACAACCGCAGCCTGGAGCGCCTGCTGCGCGAGGCCGATCTGGTGTGCGCCCTCGCGGTGGCGCCGGTCTCCGCAGCAGACGACCCCCCGCCCGACTGGCGCACCCTGCTGTTCCATCAGTTTCACGACATCCTCCCCGGCACGTCGATTCCGGAGGTGTTCGAGCAGGCGGAGCCCGAATGGCGCGCCGCCCGCCGCCGCGCCCGCCTTCTGCGCGACAGGGCCCTCGCCGCCTGCCCCGCGGCCGCGGCGCGGAAGGCCGACGGCAGCGAGCGCTGGCGGCTGGTGCAGCTCCAGCCGCTGGCGGCGCAGGCGCGGGTCGTGCGTCTGCCGGCAGGCCGCTGGCGTGGGTTCGGCGCGGGTCTGGGACAGCCGCTGCCCCAGCAGCCCGCGGTCGCAGGGGGTGTATGGCTGCAGCTGCCTGCCCTGGCGGGCATCACCGCGCTGACGCTGGAACGGCGCCCTGCCGCCGAGAGAGCCCGGCCCGGCGGAGGCTCCACGGCCGCGGCGCCTCCGCCGGCGGAGGTGCGCCAGCCTGTGGTGCTGGAGCCGGAACCCGGGCAGGGGCGCTGGCGGCTGAGCAACGGCCTGCTCACGGCGATCGTGGGAGCGGAGGGGATCGAGCAGCTGCTGGATCGTCAGGGCCGGCCCCAGCTCGCCTCACCCCTGGCCTGGAGGCGCTTTGCCGATCGGGGCGAGTTCTGGGATGCGTGGGACATCGCCGCCGACTACCGCAACCATCCCCTCCCCTGGACCTGGAGCGAGCCCCCCCGCTGGCTGGAGCGCGGGCCCCTCTGCACCGGGTTCCGGATGCGGGGCCACTGCGGCGGCAGCAGCCTGCGGCTCGATGTCCGGCTGCAGGCGGGCATGCCCTGGCTGGAGCTGGTGCTGAGCCTCGACTGGCAGCAGCGCCATGAGCTGCTGCGGCTGGAGCTGCCTCTGGCCCGGCCGGCGGTGCGCTGGGCGGCGGATACCCCCGCCGGCGTGCTGGAGCGTCCGGCACAGCCGCGCACCGGGCGTGAGGCAGCCCGCTGGGAGGTGCCCGCCATCGCCTGGCTGGCCGCCGTGGAGGGCGGTGCCCGCGGCGGTGGCGTGGCTGTGCTGCTGGATGGCCCCCAGGGAGTGGATGCGGCTCCCGATCGGCTCGGGGTCTCGCTGCTGCGCGCCCCCACCTGGCCAGACCCCGGCGCCGACAACGGCCGGCAGCGTCAGCGCCTGGCCCTGATGCCCTGTCCGGAGGGCTGGCGCCAGGCCGCGGTGCCGGCCCAGGCCCGCCGCTTCCGTGAGCCCCTCTGGTGCCAGCCCACGGCTGCCGCAGCAGACGACGACGGATCGCTGCCGGGCCTGCCGCCGCTCGCGCCCGATCTGGCGCTGGTGTCGTGCCGGCAGGCGCCGGATGGCGAGGGGGATCTGCTGCTGGCGGTGCAGAACGAGGGTCCCTGCCGCCGCCGGCTGGATCCCGGAGCGCACTGGCGCCTGCTGGCTCGCCTGGACGGACTGGACCGGGAGCTGTCGCGATCGCTGCACGGCGAAGATGCGTCTCAGCTTCGGGCGGGGAGACGCACTGAGCTGGTGGACGCCTCCCTCAGACCCTGGGAGCTGGGGTTCTGGAGACTCCGATCAGAGCATCGTCTGCGGTGAGACGTCTCAATCCTCGTGATCGTCGAAGGGATCGGTGAGCTTGCGCGAGGGCGGGCCGAAGGCGGTGTAGACACCGAAGCCGGTGAGGGCGAGCAGCACGGCAAGCACCGCGAGCGCCACCGAGAGGGCTGGGGAAGCGGTGCTGGGGTCCATGGGCGCGCTGGTGGGGGGGCTCGGTGAAGGGGGGGCGGGGGGGATCCGTCACATCTTTCGACAGGGCTCCCGATGCCGCCGCCGCTCCCCTTACAGTAGCCAAAGCGATCTGCCGCACGAGAGGTTCGAGCTGCCATGGCCCAACGCACCCGCCTGGGAGACATCCTTCGCCCCCTGAATTCCGAGTACGGCAAGGTCGTTCCCGGCTGGGGCACCACCCCTGTGATGGGTGTGTTCATGCTGCTGTTCCTGGTGTTCCTGCTGGTGATCCTGCAGCTGTACAACCGGTCCCTGTTGCTCGAGGGCATCAACGTCAACTGGAACGGCGTCAGCTGAAGACCGTCCACGCCGCCGAGGCCCTCCCATGAACGTCTTCGGCATCGGCTTTCCAGAGCTGGCGGTCATCGCGGCGATCGGTCTGCTGGTCTTCGGTCCGAAGCGGCTTCCCGAGCTGGGCAAGACCCTCGGCCGCACCCTGCGGGGATTCCAGTCCGCCTCCCAGGAATTCGAGAAGGAGTTCCGGCAGGCCGTGGCGTCCACGGAAGCCCAGCCGGAGACCGCGTCGTCGCCTGGCGAGGTGGCTCCGGCCCTGGCGGCCACTCCCCTGCCTCCCTCCGGCCCGGCGGAATCGTCAGCGGCCTCCGGCTTCGCCTCCCTTGACGCCGCTCCAGCCCCGGAGGTTGCGTCGAACTCCATCGATCCACCCAGCGGCTGAGGCTCCGGATCGTTGGATCTCCAGTTGCTGGTGGGCCTGGGTAATCCCGGCAGCCGCTACGCCGGCACCCGCCACAACGTGGGCTTCATGGTGCTCGAGCGTCTGGCCGCCGAGGCCGGCGTGGCCTTCCGCCAGCAGCCCCGGCTGCAGGGTCTGCTGGCGGAGCTGGGCGTGGGTGCGGCGCGGCTGCGGCTGCTGATGCCGCAGACCTTCATGAATGAGAGCGGCCGTTCGATCCGCGCCACCCTCGACTGGTACCGCCTCGAATCGTCGCAGCTGCTGGTGATCGTGGACGACATGGATCTGCCGTTCGGGCGGCTGCGGCTGCGTGCCGGCGGCAGCGCCGGCGGCCACAACGGTCTGCGCAGTGCCATCCAGCATCTCGGCACCCAGGACTTCGCCCGGCTGCGGATCGGCATCGGCGCGCCCGCCCTCGATCCCGCCGAGCGGCGCGAGCGCACCGTGGGGCATGTGCTCGGCAGCTTCACGCCAGCCGAGAAACCCGTGCTCGACGCTGTGCTCACGGAGGTGTGCCGCGGGGTGGACTGGATCCGCAGCCTGGGCATCGAGCGGGCCGGCAACCGGCTCAATGCCTTCCGCGCCACCGCTGTTCCGCCCCGGCCATGAGTCGCCTGCCCGCCACCACCGCCAGGCTGCGGGTGCTGCATCAGAGCTTCTCGCCCTGCCTGCTCGAGGGTGAGGTGAGTGCTGGGGGCTTCCACTGGACCTTCCGTTGGTCCTTCGACCGCGGCGAGCTGCTGGTGGAACCCTCCCTCGGCCGGGCACTGATCCAGGATGCCCTGCTGCGCTTCCTGATCAAGGCCGATTACCAGCTCGAGCCCGGTGGCGACTACGCCTTCACGGTGCGGGCGCGCTTCTGAGCGCGACGCCCGCCTGCCGCTCCAGCTCATGGCCCAGCCAGCGTTCCAGCAGCAGCTGCGCGACCACGTCGTCCCAGTCGCGGGGGGGCTGTCGCAGACCCTCCGGAAGCAGCCGCCGCCAGCCCCGGGCCGGCTCGATCCGCCAGTAGCGCCGGCGGGCCGCCAGGGTGGTGCCGCGCTCATCCACCACGGCCACCGGCAGCCAGGGCTCCAGCTGCTGTTGCCAGCTCCGGTGGCCCGTTCCATTGCCCAGCACCACCAGGCCCACGCCCTGCTCCCGCCAGTGCTGCAGGGCGGCGAGGGCCTGGGGTGGCGGCAGCACCAGCGCGGCCAGAATCCGCCGCCGCTGCGGATCGGTGCGCACCAGGCCGCATTTGCTGCGGCCGGGGTCCAGCCCGGCCACGGCGCCGGCGCCGGCCGCAGTGGCGAAGGGCGGATTCAGCGCTTGCCTCCCTGGCCGCTGGTGCTGCTGGCGCGCAGCTCCACCATGATCGGATCCGGCGTGTCGGCGTTCGCCATGGCCACGGCCTCCAGTGTCACCGCCTGCCCCACAGGACGATCCGCCAGGGAGCGGCTGAGGCTGTTGAAGCTGTTGCCATCCACCTGCAGGCCCTCGGCCAGGGTTCCCTGCCTCTGGGCCCTGGCGAAGGCGGCCGCCAGCAGCAGATTCAGCCGGCTGCGGATCTCCTCGCTGCTGCGTTCGTCGGCTTCGAGGGCCGTGCTGGCCAGCACCTCTCCCTTGCGCAGCACGGGCCGGTTGGGCCGCAGATCGGGGAAGGCCAGCACCCGGGTCTCGCCGCGCAGAACATTCGCCGCGGAGCGGATCGTGACCACCCAGGTCTCCCCCGGACGCAGCAGGCTGGAAAGCCTCTCGATATCAGCGCGGGGAACCAGCAGGATCTGGCGATCGGCCGGCTGGCCGGGCAGCAGCAGGCCGAAGGCGGTCTGATTGGCCTGTCGCAGCAGCGCATCGATCAGCGGCCGCGCCCGCTCCTGCCGGGGCAGTTTCACGCGCACCGTGGCCAGGGGCTGGCCGCTGGCGATCAGCACATCGCCGCGACGCAGAGCGATCACATTGGTCTCCAGCTGCCTGAGCTCCTGGGCTCCGGCCGCGATCCGCTGCCGCACCTGCCGCAGTTCCGCTTCATTGCGGCGGATCTCGGCGTCGCGCCCCTTCACATCACGGCTCAGCCGCTCCCGTTCGAGCTCAAGCCGCTGCCGCTGCTGCTGCAGCGGTTGCAGCTCCGCCCGCAGCCCGCTCACCCGGGTGCGCGTCAGCGCCAGCTCGCGCTGCACCTCCTCGCGGCGGCTCACGGCCTCTGCACGGCTGGCCAGCGCCTGGCTGCGCCCCTTGCGGGCCTCCTGAACATCGGCGCGGCTGCGCACCAGCTCGCGGCGGTTGGCCTCCAGGGCGGCCTGGCTCTGGTTCAGGGCGGAGCGGCTCTCCCGCAGCCGGGCTTCGATCTGATCCAGCTGGAAGAGCCCCACCCGCAGCCGCTGGCTCACCAGCAGCATCAGCCCCAGCGAGATCGCGCTGATCAGGGCGCCGGTGAGGGCCGTGATCACCACCGCGGTCTTGCGGGGCCGGAGGTTGAACAGGCTGAGGCGCGCCTTGCCGACCCTGCTGCCGAGACGGTCGCCGAGGGTGGAGAGAACCCCTCCGAGCAGAAGCAGGGCAAGGATCAGCAGCCAGCCCGACACAGCATGCTCCAGCTGTCTTCCAGTATCCCCGAGCCTTCGGAAGACGGAAGGGTCGGCTGCGGGGTGCTCAGCTGAACCGCTTGGCCAGGGCCACGGGATCGAACACGGTGATCTTCTTGCGGTCGATCTGCACGAGCCCCTCGTTGCGCAGATCGCCGAGCAGACGGGTGATCGTGACGCGGGTGGAGCCGATCGCCTCGGCGATCGCCTGATGGGAGAGGCGCAGGTCGATCGTGATGCCCTCATGGCTGGGCACGCCGAAATCGCGGCAGAGCACCAGCAGAAAGCTCACCAGCCGCGAGCTCATGTCGCGGTGGGTGAGGGTCTCGATCATCGTCTCGGTCTGCAGGATGCGGGAGGAGAGCCCCTGCAGCAACAGCAGTCCCACGCTCGCGTCCTGCTCGATCGCCCGCCGCACCGAGGTGGCCGGAGCGGTCACCATCTCCACCCGGGTGAAGGCGATCGCGTGGTAGAAGCGGTCGGAGCGCTGGCCGGTGAGCAGCGAGAGCACCCCGAAGAGGCTGTTCTCCCGCAGCAGCGCCACGGTGATCTCCTCCCCGGATTCATAGACGCGCGACAGGCGCACGGCTCCTCGTCGCAGCAGGTAAACCCGTTCCGCCGGATCGCCGGGGAAGAAGATCGTCTTGCCGCGTTCGATGGTTTCGCCGCTGCTGCCCGACAGGCCACGGATCACCTCCAGCAGCGTGGGCGAGCCACTGCCCGCAGCACCGCTGCCACCCGTCGGCAGCGGTGCCCCCGAGGATGGGGTGCTCGCGTAACGGCTGAATCCGCGCGTGGCGCCGACCATGGAGCGGAGGGAAGATGTTCATGACGCTACGGATCGACTCCCCCCTTTCCTGTAGCGAATCACACCTGCGGGATCACGCCCTGCCCGCGAGGCTGCGCACCGCGGGGTTCTCCGCCCGCCTCACGCCCGCCCCGGCAGAGCGGCCAGGGCCTGCTGCTGCACAGCCTGCAGCCGCTCGATCCCGGCGCCGGCCAAGTCGAGCAGGCCATCGAGTTCCCGGCGGGAGAAGGGAGCCCCCTCGGCGGTGCCCTGGATCTCGAGCAGCCTGCCCTGGTCATCGGCCACCACGTTGAGATCCACGGCGGCGCGGCTGTCTTCGCTGTAGTCGAGGTCGAGCAGCGCCTCGCCTGCCACCAGCCCCACGGACACCGCGGCCACCTGCCGCTGCAGCGGCGAGGCCGGCAGCACTCCGCTGTTTTCAAGCCGTTGCAGCGCCGCCGCCAGCGCCAGCCAAGAGCCTGTCACCGCGGCCGTGCGGGTGCCGGCATCGGCCTGCAGCACATCGCAATCCAGCAGCAGCGTGCGTTCTCCCAGGGCAGCCAGATCCAGGCAGGCCCGCAGGCTGCGGCCGATCAGCCGCTGGATCTCCTGGGTGCGGCCCGAGAGTCTGAGCAGTTCCCGCGGCTGGCGCTCCGGTGTGGAGGCCGGCAGCAGGCGGTATTCGGCGCTCAGCCAGCCCTGACCGGAGCCGCGTCGCCAGCGCGGCACCTCCTCCTCCAGGCAGACGCTGCACAGCACCCGTGTGCGCCCCGCCTCGATCGTGACCGAGGCCAGCGCGAAGCCCATCGGATCCCAGAGAAAGCGCACCGGCCGCAGCTCCCCGGCGGAGCGTCCATCCCGGCGCTGCCCGCTCCCGCCCGGGGCCTGGCCGTCGGGGCACGGCCCAGCCTGAACCGTGTCGCCGGCGGGGTCCTGGGGGCTGGCTGAGAGCATCGAGGCAGGGGAGGCTGCCCTCCAGCGTGCTGCATCAGGTGTGTGGGCGTCCGCCCGGGGGCTGCCACCAGCGATGGTGTGCCGCCCTTGCCGATCCCGCTACATTCAGCCTGTGGGTTGCCGGAGCCGATCCGGTCGCCGCCCGCGCCATTCCCCCGATCCCCCAGCCTCCCGACCGGTGCTCCCACCGTCATCCGAGGTGGAGGGTGGCGTGCGTCTTGATGAATCCCGCCGGCGACACACCCTGCCGCCCCTGCCGTTCCGCTCACAGATCCCCGGGCTCGCCCTGCTTCGCGCCCTAACCTCCGCCCCCATGACCCTCAGCCTTGCCGATCGTCCCCAGCCCCCGCGCCCTGCGACCCTGCCGGCTGCTGCCGGGACGGGCACGGAGAGGCCCGCTCTGCGGCTGGTGCCGCGGCCGGAAGGGTTGCTGCAGATCCACACCGCCCCTTTCCGGGGCAGCGTGGCGGCGGTGTTCAGCCAGGCCCTGCGCAGCGCCGGCCTGGGCAGCCGCGTGCTGATCAGTCAGTTCCTCAAGGGCGGTGTCGATCAGGGTGTGGAGGGTTCCCTCTGGCTCTGCGGAAGGCTGCAGTGGCTGCGGCCCGCCACGCCGCTCTGCCTCGACCGGCCGGCTGCGGCGCCGGGGGCTGTGGAGCCGGCGGACGCCGGCGAGGGGGACCCGCTCGCTGCCGTGCGCGCGGTGTGGGCCTACAGCCGTGAGCAGCTGCTCGGCGGTGCGGTGGATCTGCTGGTGCTGGATGAACTCGGGCTGGCGATCGAGCTCGGCTATCTCAAGGCCAGCGAAGTCACCGACACCCTGGAGCGGAGGCCGCTGCATCTGGATGTCATCCTGACCGGGCCATCCATGCCCTCGGATCTGATCGCCATGGCCGATCAGATCACCGAGCTGCGCCGCTCCCTCTAGCGATGCTGAAGAACGACCGCTGGATCCGGGAGCAGGCCCTGGCCGGCATGCTGGAACCCTTCCAGGAGCGCCTGATCCGCCATCTCGAGCCCGACACCGCCAGCCGTCCGGTGCTCAGCTTCGGTTGTTCCTCCTACGGCTACGACCTGCGGCTTTCGGCCAAGGAATTCCTGATCTTCCGCCACGTGCCGGGTACGGTGATGAATCCGAAACGGTTCAATCCCGCCAACCTCGAGCCGACCCCCTTGCACCACGATGACGATGGTGAGTACTTCATTCTGCCGGCTCATTCCTATGGGCTTGGGGTGGCTCTCGAAAGGCTGAAGGTGCCGGCCAACATCACGGTGATCTGTCTTGGCAAGAGCACCTATGCGCGGCTGGGCATCATCGTGAACACCACCCCTGCCGAGGCCAGCTGGCAGGGGCATCTCACACTTGAATTCAGCAATTCCTCCGGTGCCGACTGCCGCATCTATGCCGAGGAGGGGATCTGCCAGCTGCTCTTCTTTGAGGGTGATCCCTGCGACACCACCTACGAGGATCGGGCCGGTAAGTATCAGGGCCAGCCGGAGCGCGTGACCCTGGCCAGGGTGTGAGCTGATCCTCGCC
>Ga0169931_10007766_pt1 | contig 15818 bp, 13 predicted proteins | sample Kivu_15m_20L_FD_129675 | JGI IMG/M metagenome (GOLD analysis project Ga0169931, IMG submission 129675) | Freshwater microbial communities from Lake Kivu, Western Province, Rwanda to study Microbial Dark Matter (Phase II) - Kivu_15m_20L... | ecosystem: Environmental > Aquatic > Freshwater > Lake...
ATGATCCATTAGAACCCCGATATAGTCGCTCAACCCCCCACGTCCGGCACCAAATTCTATGTACACATTTTTTAGGTTTATTAAATTGTATTTCTGTAATATATCACCTATAGCAGCAGTTTGTTTTCCGTTTTTTTCGCTTTTCACCAAATTCTTTGTAGTTTGGAGATCTTTATCTATATCGATTTCTAAACCTGATAAAGTGATTGAAAAATCAGCACTGGATTGTGTAATATCTTTAGAATTTGTGATATTATTTTTATTCTGAATTTTATTTTGATTTTTTAGATCTTCCATAAAATTAAATTTTTCAGAGTATTCATAGTAGTCCTTTCTCAAAATTTCATAAGATTTTATAATTTTTTCTATTGTTTCTGAATATTCATCCTCAGTGATTTCCTCCCATCTCAATTCATACAATGCCTGAAGTTCTTCTTGACTTATCCCATGTAAGGAGTCATCCACTTTATTAATCTTTTCTTTATACCATTCGTTTTGTTTAAGTTTTTCTTTTTCATCTAGTTTATTACAGATTTTAGTGTGTTTCTTTAATTTAGAAATTAAAACACGATGTGAAGGATCGATTGGACAGTCCACCAACAATTCTTTATTTTCATCTGGAATATGATATATGCAAAACTCGCTATCTTTTAATTTATCAAATTTGCAATATCTCATTCTTGATATGATGAAATTTTCACATTGGGTAGGGATGGGATTTCTTATTGGTATTTCTTTAACTTTTCCTTTGTAATTAATTTTTTTTGTCTTTTGTTCTTCATTTAAAATTTGAGTATCAACGTAAAAACAATCACTTTTTGCATTTAGCTTCTCAGCATTTTTAGTATTCTGATCATTTATTAAATTTTTATTATCGTCATTACTTGAATCTTTCACAATTACATCTGATATTGCAAGCTTGTTTAAATTTTCTAAAGTTTCTGAATTTCCTAAAGTCTCCATACAAAATATAAGTAATATTAATTCTTCAATTAAAATAAAATAATAAATAAATTTAACAAATATGATTTGCAATGTAATGGACGAACCCTTTTACATATTTTTAATCTGTCATCTCATAGTTTCTTCTCTTACAACATCTAAAAGATATTTATATGTTACGAATCTACTTATCCTTACATTTTTTGGTGTTTTATTTTTAAATACAAACACATCATGTATCACTGGTTGGATTCTACTCATCGTTGTATTTTTAGTAATCCTCTACAATACCAAAAACAAGCTGATAAAACTTTTCGGAAATGAAGAGAAAGTAGAATTCAACTCGATGGAAAAATACATTTATGATAGAGACTTCAAACTGTTATTCACAGAAGAAGAATTTAAAATTTTCATTTCGTTAGGTCAAATGAAAGTGACTAAAGACAAGGACAATTTAGCCTTGGAAGACAGTTACTTTGATAAATTGATTTACATCGCAACGATTCCTGCCTACAGAAGTGTAATGCTTAAAGCGAAGGATACTCTTATTAGCTATTTACATGAGGGATCGTGGTTAGGTAAGTTTTCATTTTAATTTATAATTTAAATACACCACCAAATTTTTAAATTAGGCATCGTCGAATTTATTTTCTACCTCACAAACAAAAAAAATAAAAAGTGGCTTATCTCTATCGAACTTGAAAATGATATAAATATCACCTACTATGAATGGGACCTTGTCTCCATTACAAATCTTTTTGAATATTCAAATGATTATAAATTTATTAATAAACTGCTTCTTTTATGGACAAAATATTTGACTCATTCTATTAAGAGATTAGACGATCATGTTGCAAATGCTTTGAGAGCAATGGTTTACAAAGATAGAAGAGCGATGGAAAACTCTCTTCCTATATGTATAAATAGGTTTTTAATTCAACTTAGACCGCTATATCAGTGGCATCGAAAAAAAGAAAACAGTCAACCTCCTAGATGATGAGGACGATCATTTAATTAGAAAGCATTCGAAATTGAATAAAGTAGGACTTGACTTGGATGAATTGAAGGAATGAAAGTGAATCGAAATATCAACCATAATATTTAAAGTAAATTTATATATAATCACTTGAATATCACAGATTGAACTTATTATATATACATATAAAAATCTTCAAAATTAAATCATCACTAACATAAATTTGTTGATTTAATAATGAATAGAGTGTATTCTTTTTCTATTTCTATTTTTCTATTATTTTTATTAAAATTAAAAAGTATACAAACAAAATGGAAAGACAATTTACAAATGAAAATTCCAGAGGGGGATACATTACGAATAAAAATAAACCTAATATAAATATTCCTAATCAAAATGCTATTTCTGAAAACGAACAATTTCAAAATATCTTACAGAATGAAAAAGATCTGATACTACAAATTATCTCTGAAAGTAATATCCACATTGATAGTACAAAACTAAAATCTGATTGGGAAGAGTTTACTATGGAAGATCAGAAATTTTATAAAAAAAATAAACTAGTAATAAACATGATACAAGAAAAAATTTTAAAAGTTGTATCTGATATATGGGTTATTGTAGGACTTATAAAATTGTTTCTAAAACTTTCATTCATTACTGAGGAAGTTTTTAACACACTATTTATGATAAATAACACTCTACAACATCTCGATTATTTTGAAAAATTATATGACAATAATAACGAACATTCAAACTACAACGCCTCAAATAGGAACTTCAATAAAACCCGTGAAATTGATGAATATCTAACAGAATCTTATTTCCAGATGAACATAAAATTTTTCTTTGTATTAAATAACTATAAAACAAAATATTCTGAAATAGGTTTAGACTCTTCATACGACGATGAAAATCAAGAAATTTATTACAAAGATTTTTCGGACAGAAGAAGAGAGATATTTTTAGATAAAAAGGGTACTTGTTTTATATTTATTATTATTTACTATCCTCTAGGTTATTTTAATTACATTAACGTCAAATGTTCTTACAAATCTCATGACATAAATGATGACTCCTGTCCATATTCGCATAATCAAATTGAAATTTCATACCATCCGTTTAATTTAAAAACTAGATTATGTAGAGATAAGGAACATTGTTCTAAAGAGTATTGCGGAAATTCTCATAGCTTAAACGAAGATTTTAGATACATTTATAATCCAAAGCAAGGAATATTTAAGAAATTATCTTTCTTATTTGAAAAATATGATTTATTCACCGATTCTGCAAATATTCCGCATTTGAAAAGTTTTAATCAGAATTTAAATATGGGTGATCATCAAAACTTACCAAGTGAATTCCATCCTCATTTGTATAAGACAAAAGAGTGTCCATTAGGCTCAGGCTGCAAATTAGATTCAAAATTATGTTTAAACTATCACAATATTTTCGAAAGGCGAAGGGATCCGACTAAGTTTGAATATTCTGCAAAGAGTTGTACCATGGTGTATTTTGAAAACAAATGGAAGAGTCCTCTTAATTGTAAAAACGTAATAAATAAAATAATTTAACTTTTAAATAGCGTGATTCTTGTAATTTTAGTCATAACATTTATGAATACCTTTACAACAAAGAGATTTTCAGGCGTAAACAGTGCGTTTATGAAAATCAAGGAATGAATTGTGAGTATTTGGTAATTTGTCCCTATTATCATAAAGAGGACATAAGAGATAACTTAAGTGGAATATGTTATAATAAAAGAACCGTAAATTTTTATGTTGAAAATATCAGAGAAAAAATTTCAGAGGAATCTGAGAAAATAAAGTTGCTGCAGTCGATTATTGATCAGCATAAATGTCCTGTTTGTAAAAAGGAGTATGAATGTAATTATATCAAACTGAGCTGTGGAGATGTCATTTGTCTAGATTGCAGCGATAATATAAAAAATGCTAATCAGAAAGTATGCTTGATTTGTACGAAAGAAATTAAAAACATGCTTGAGATTAAACTTAAGAAGATATAAATAACTTATAGGCCTTTTACAATTTGTATTCTTATAACAATAATTATATCAGTTATAATATTAAATTCATTTTAAGATATAAAAGAAATATATACGAAATTTATGAATGATGATCCCTCTAAATTAATAAACTATCTATAAAATATTTCATTATTTAAATTATGGACTAATCGGGAAATAATCCTTTAAGAATTTTTCCACTCCCCCATAGAAATATAGGAACAAAAGAATTGTCAAGAATCCTCCATATAAAAGAACATTAAGTATATCACTATTAAAAAACTTGAAAAGAATTAAATAAGATCTGTCTTTATATCTATAGTCATTAATTATTTTCGTAATAAATATATACTTTTTATAACCATCCTTTTTACTTAATGATTGTTCTTTTAGTGTTATTCTTCCCACAAATACTACAGTCCATACAACAATCAAAAAATAAAATGCATATCTATGGTTTACTAAGAAAGCAAACGAGCTGTATAAAAGAATCTCACCAAAGTAGTTGGTGTTTCTATTGGATTCTAAGAATAAATCATCAATTAACCCTTTCCTAATAGTTCATTTAAGATTTTATAATTCAAAAATAATTACTTATATCTTAATGTGATATATTTTTGTAGGTCAGCACATAACATTAGAGATAGACCAATAACGTAAATGAAAATACAAAAGAAAATTCTCTCCGGGGAGGGGTTATTATCTCCCATCCCACTCATCATAAGAAAACCGATACCCCAATAAAATAACAAAACTGAAATGAGTATCACTACAGCCGATAATGCCAATTTGTTAGAAAAAGATTTGTCTGGGAATACATAATCTTTAATGCACCACATAACACCTAAATAAATATATATTATTTAAATTACCATATGACCCATGCAAGGCTAAATATACCCACGCCCCCAATGAAAAATTGTTGTAATACCACATAAGGAAAAACATGAAAAATAATGTCCCCCCTTTTTGGGTGTTTATGATGTAATTTGCTGGAATTATTTTAGGACCTACAGATAAAATACTTTTTTCTGGATCAACTATCTCTGCCCAAGATTTAGACATTAATAAAATTTCAAAACTACAATTAAAATAATTATTTTATTTAAAATATTTAATATTATTCAAAATAAATGCTCTTGAAACAATTCTTGAACAAAACTATTTCTTTCACAGCTAACTACAATTTTAACAAATCTGCCATAGACATGAACAGTTTATTTAAAAATTTTCAGTTTTATAATTTCGCCACCAAAATGAGACAGGGAGTAACCAAAAATAAGAAAGATAGTGCCGGTAGAAGATTAGGACTTAAGAAATTCGGTGGCGAGGAAGTAAGAGAGAGTCAGATTATAGTAAGACAGAGGGGATTTAAATATAAACCAGGAGAAAATGTCCACTTCGGTAAAGATCAAACCCTCCATGCATCGAAAGAAGGTATCGTCACATATACCAGAGACCCCACTGTTGACTATAGAAGAGTATTTGTAAATGTTGTTGAGCAAGAAGTTCCAAATAGAAAGGTAATTCTCTACTCTTATTAGATAAGTTAATTAAAAATTTTTTTTAGTTATATCCACCAAAACCTTTCATGTATCATCCAGAACTCCAACCTGAATTGGCTGCGAAGAACATTAAAAATTCAACCCCCTTAAAAATTAATCGTGATGAAAGAATGAAAGAAATAAAAATTAAAAAAGCTAGCGAAAAAGTAAAAACAGTAGCAGATGAAATAACAGTAATAAAAAATGATAATAAAAAAAGGGGGGCCAATACCTTGGCAAAAGTAATTTTAGAAAAAGTAGATAATTATGGAAAAATAGATAAAAATAATTTTACTCTCAGACATGAAATTCAGCCAATACTTGAAGAAATTTCTGACTTGGGTGTTAAATATCTAATTCCTAACTTCGACAAACAAAAAACAGATTCAGCCAGAATGTTCAATAAGGCATATGGAAATATTTTAGATAGAGAACTACCCATTCCGGAAGTAAACGCAACTGAAGATGAACTCTATGATCTTCATTTCAACTCAGAGGAGGATGTGAGTTTGAATAAGGCCACCTACAATTACATCAAAGAGATAAATAAAGAATATGAAAATAATCTGAGCTTGAGAGATTTGATTGTAGAAATGAAAAAAGATAAAAAATTCAACCCTGTATTTGATATCAGATCTATTCCTAACGAATCTGAGGGTATCAAAAAAGAAAGTGATAAATATTTAGAATTTAGTAAGGAAAAAACAGAACTTTCCAATTTATTGAAAAAAATTGAAACTGTTACAGAAGAAGAATTGCAACACATTTTAAGAGATTTCCAAGTTGAAGATAGGGAAGAACTTGTAGAGAATATCAATAATTCAATTCAAGAGATTGAAAAAGAACTTTATCTCACCAAGCACCAGTTATCGTCTAAAAAAGAAAGGAAGAAAGTTGTCGAAAGAAAAAAACAAATGTTAAACCTCATAAAATCTCTTAAAGCAAGTCATGAAACTAAAAATAAGGGTGTCAGAAAACAAAATATTAAAAAGGGAATTAGAAAAAGGACTGTAGAGAAAAAAATAAAATTAAATATGTGAAATAAGTAAAAATAACTTATTCGAATTTACCTACTTAATGAATTTAAATAATACAATAAAAACAAATGAATGTAATAAACATTATTTAAGAATAAATAATTTTATTTAATACGTCTAAATCATACTTTATCTGAAAGATAATTTTAAGTATGATCTAAATTATTATATAGAATAATTTTAAGTTATTGAATATTCGATAATAAACTAGGTATAACAGTTTTTCTAACAAACAAACAAATTATAAACTTCTTAAGGTATAAAAGGATATTTCTAAAGTTCGATTTTATTTAAAATTAATTTGCATCATAATAATATAATCAAATTAACGATATCTGAATCTTCTGACTCCTACTGTGTCTTGATCTTCTCTACCGTTGTAGATAATCTTTACTGCATCAGCGTACTTTAGTCTGGTCATCGGTTTTTTCTCTTCTAAAGTATCGTTGACAAAGGCATCCCTGAAATTTTAAAAATTTATTTTACTCCATCAATAGGCAAGATTCTTTAAAATATGGTTGGTAATAAGTCCATTTCCAAGGTAAGTACTTATTATACATTTCTTGGAAAATCCAGCTACCATATACATCAGCCACGCAAATAAGTGCTGAAATTAGCATGTATGGTTTCTTTAATTTCAAATGTGGTAAGAGAATATTTCTTCCTGTGTATAATGAATACGCTCTGAAGTATAACAGCTGTAAGTAATTAGATCTTCTGTTCCATAGGTGATGCCCCCATGATTGATATTTATTTAAAAATCTGGCATCGTATTTGTTCAGGTAGTCATAATATTTATATCCACCCCCATTTCCATTCTGAGACATTTATATTATTTTATAGTAATTCAATTAAAAAATTTATTTTTTTAATTAACATTTAAATTTTTTTTGTTTTATTTATTATGTTAAATAATGAAATTGATAAATTGCCATATAATGATTAATTATGTAAATAATTTAAATTTATGGAAAATGAACACGCTGAAAATAAATTAATTAATAAAAACCCCATTTATTTAAATGAAAATAAGGAAATTCAGGGAATTATCAGAGAAAATACTCAACGTAGTCATATTTTAAAGGGGTTAATAGTTGTTGAGTTAGAAGGGTATCTACCTTTAAGCTTCATGGGAAAAATGCTAAAAGATTTAGGAGCTGAAGTGATTATCATAAAACAATATCGTGAAAAAGAAGACATCTCTCTGGTAGAGTTTATTTCTCACCTAGAAGATGGAAAGAAACCAATTTATTTAAATCTTAAAAACGAAAGGGATTTAAATTTATTGAAAATTATTTTAGAAGGATCAGACATTCTTATAGAAGGTTACAGGCCTGGAGTATTAGAAAAAATGAACTTAAACCCCAAAGACTTGCTTATTATCAATCCTAAATTGATAGTTGTACGTATGACCGGATTCGGACAGAAGGGTGTGATGGCAAAACAACCTGGACATGAAATAAATTACTTATCATTATCTGGGGCCCTAGACTCATTCAAGTCAGATGACAATAAAATTTTAAATCCTAAATTAATATTGGGGGATCTTTTTTGTGGCTCATTAATGCCTATTTATCATATTTCCCAGGCCCTTTTAAACAGAAAAATCAATAAGGTAGGATGTATTATAGATACAGCGATTACAACTAATCTTATGTCCATGAATTTGATGGCAAATAAATTTGTAGATAAAGATAATTTCTATTTCACATGTGTAACGAAAAATTATGAATATCTTTTATTTAGCTACAAAAATGAAGAAAAATTAAATTTCTATCTCAAACATATATGTGAAAGGCTAATTATTGAAGCAATAAATTTATCTGATATATCCGAGCAAACTAGGGAAAATTTAACTAGAAATTACATAGACTTTTTTGAGTTAATGACTAAAAATGTATCTGAATCAATGAAATTCATCAAGGACTTGTGTAAAAGATTTACAAACAAAGAAATTTCCAAATATTTGGAAAAATGTCAAAATGTCAAAATAATTCCTATATTACAGCATAGGGATCTGTTTAAGTTTTATGAAGATAATAAATTAATTAAAGATGAAAATATCAAAAATCCTTTTAAAATTTCTATATCAAATAAAGAACATGCTCAATATATGGATACAAATTGTGATTTTAAAAAAGATTCATCAAACAGTGTTTTAGAATTGTTGAGGGTGATGAAACTTAATGAAGAGGACATAGAGTATATCGATAAACAAAATCTTAAAGCATTTATGAAACCCAAGCTATAAAGGCATTAAATGGCTCATTTTATAATTCATTAAAATCTTTTTAAATTTAAACTTGAATTTAATGATAAATATTCCATATTAATGGTATTCTTTATTAGAATCAATATATTATTATTTTAAACAATAAAATATTTTCTTGATGAAAAAAGAAAATATAAATTTAGAAAATTCAGAGTTAAATTCCAACGACTTAGATCAATCTACTCCTATCAGCATAGTATCAGTAAATTTCTTTTAATGTCAATAGAAAGAGAAAGAAAATATTCAGATAATACAATACACAAATAAAACAGAACACTTCTATAAATGCGAGGAAATTCATGCTCAGGAGGTGAGAGAGAATTTTGAACTGATAAATCAAGCAGAAGAAATTCATGGAAATTATAATAATAAAAATATTAAATTAGACGAATATAACTGCTTCACTCATAATACCGAAAGGAATATGTCTAGAGATTTGGATTACAATCTGAATCTCAATCACAAAAATTTCGATCTCGAAAAAATTCACTCTGAAAATCATAAAAATTTCCACTTACCCAATCAAGACTACGAATTTTCTGATATGAGCTCCATCTCTAATATAGAAAATAATTTTAACATCCACAATAATTTAATCGAAGGATTTCCAAACGATAATAACATGAAATTCCGAGATGGAGAGGGTTATCTGGATTTCGAAGAAGAATTTGAATTTGATAGGGTGGAATTTACTTCAAACACAATTGAAAATAATAACAAATTAGCCAAATCTCCTATAAAGAAAAAAAAGAGACAAAAGGAGGATCTTGACAAGACTCCCCTGCCAGTTTTCGACTGTATATTCTGCTCAAATCAGAAAGTTGTATTCGAACATATGGTGAGGGAATATTTGTCCAATAAATACCTTTATGGCTCAGATAAAAGATGTATAGATAGATTAAACACAATTCTTTCTACTTCGATTACTATTAATAATAGCTTAGACCATGAAACTCAGCAGATGCGAAATTTTATAATATACCATACAGATTATATTAAAAAATTTTATGATAAAAAAACTATTTTAAACTTTTTTGAAACTTATAAAGATAATTGGGGATCTAATAAATTTCAACCAACAGTGCGAAAAGAATTATTTTCAAATTTTAGTAATTCTTGTATTTCGAATACAATTAAAAAATACAGAAAAAAAAAATTAAATTCGGATAAAATTCAAATTATTAATAATTATGTCTCTGTTGATGTGATAAAACATCATAAAACTGAAGAAATGCCCCAAATTTCTCTGAACTCTCCTAATTTTACAAATTTACAAATAAATCTTAACACCTCTTTATCGAATAAAACAGAGGTGCCTTTTTCTCTACCGCAGACAAGTCTCATCAAAATTGATTGTAATGAAAACGATCTATTGAAACATAGAGAGCATGCTGATTTAAATTACAAAAATTATTTTGATGATAAGAAAACAAATTATGTAATAAATTCAGAGAAAGTTGACGAAAATAATAATAGGAATGAGAATGAAAATGAGAATGAAGAAAACGCGGATAAAAATGAGAGTTTTTTAAAATTCCTTAGATTTGATTTAAAAAGAAAAATAAACTTTGAAGATATTTTATGGGAAGAGGGATATCATGACATATGGGATCCAAATTTAAGTACACGTGAAGATAAATCACAAAATTTAAAATCTTCCGACGTCGATAAATCATCAGGCTTTATGAAAGTTTTAAATGGCTATTACAAATCGAAGCAGTCTAATGAAATTTTTCAAAATTCATTCAATGAAAATAAATCACACACTTGTGAAGAGGAAACAATCAATATGAAATTTTTTAGTGACTATAATGGCGATGACCAACCCGACAAAAATTTAGCCGAGGCTTCCGGGATTTCGATAAAAAACTTAATTTCGAATTTTTTAGAAAATACCTACGATAAAAATGGAGAAACCAAAGAGAATATTAGTCTTAAAGAAAAAGAAAATGATACAATCAGGAATAAGGAAAATGAGATTGATAATAATCCCAAGCATATTCTTTCGAAATATGATTTCTATTTTAATAAGATAAGAAATAAACTAACGAGAAAGTCACTAGGAAATAATTATTTTAAAAGAAATTTTTCTTCTTCTAGGCTGTACAGTGCTAGTAACACTCTCAAAAACATTCGTCGTCCGATGAGCTTAACCAAATATAGATTGGATTCACAAAATACCCTCAGTGATAATAGTCAAAGCCCTTTTAATTCAAAATCTCGATTCAATAATGTGGTGACACTTCAATCAGATTTGAAACATAAATACTACAAGACTAAAACTAAATTATCCGATGTAACCATTTCTGAAAATGTTTCTTTAATAAAAAATGAGAAGGAATATTTTAGATTAAGTACGGATTATAAAAAAGATAAAATGAGTAGTATATTCAATAAGGGAAGGGATCTTAAACAAATTTTTTTATATTCTCCGGGTTCGGAGAGAAAAACTTTTTCGAATTTAATGAATTCTTCCTGTTACAGAAATAATACTATTAACGATTTTTATCAGAAACAGAAAATAAATTTGAGAAAAACCTTGACAGAATTTAAATTCTCAGATGAAAAAAGCAAATTTCAAAATTACGAGAATAATATGAACTCTCAATATATACCCTCTAAAAGTAGAAAAAATGAAAATCTAATTTCTCCTATTATTTCGAAAATAAATAATATCGGATCTAGTTCTAAAACATACGCGAAACAAGCGAGAAACCTTCCAAGAGAGCAAAAAAATTCCATAAGTGATTTGATATCTCTATTCAAGAAAAAGTTTAGAGATTCTAAGAATTTAAATGGGACTGTGAATTCTAACATGATTACTAAGAGTTCCATAAGTAATTCAAAATTAGGAAATCTCAGCAAGGGTAAGATAATCTCTAACGAAAATTTTTTTAATAATGGTAAGGAAAGTATAGATTTAAATGTTAAATGAAATTTTTAGGAAATCACCTTAATTTCAATTTAAGTAGAAACTCAAGCACTTACGACGAAAAATATGTAGATTCTAGAAATTTAAATCCAAGATTGAAAAAATTAAGTAGCTTAATCAAATTAAGTGAACATAAAAATCAAAAATGTTCCAATATTTTAAACAAGGAGCCTGTGATTGAGTATAGAAACAATATTGTAAAGGATACGAGAGAGTTTTTAAATAGTTCCATAAAAAGGAATTTAACCAATATGTTTAGCGATAACAAAGAGAAATTAGATACAGATAGATTTAGTATAACAACACATGGGAGAGTAAATTTTTATACGAAAATTAAATGAAGGTTTTAAGTGAAACAACCTTTCTAATTTGAAAAGTTTATTATAAATAAAAAGTCTTTTTATGAATATCTAATATCAAATATCTAAAGTAGATAAATTAAATCAATAATATAAATAAATGGAGAAATTCAGAAATAATAACCATCCTTTTATTCTTAATAAAATGGAAAAGAAAGCCTTGTATTACTTCGAAGAAATATTAATAAAGCCTGAATGTCCTAAATGCCATAATAATAAAAAAGTTGTAAAATTATTTCATTCAAATACAAGTAAGAGTTTAGAAAAAATTTCTAGAGCATCTGGTGGTATTCAAATAGCTGGAAAGCACTCGAAATTAAATAGATGGATCTGTAAAAAGTGTGGAGGAGATTTTTAAAATTATGAAATAATTTCAAATCATAATTACATAATTACATGATTACATTATTATATAATTACTTGCTCAATCTAATTTTATAATTATATTTTATTATTAATTTAATTAAATGATTCGTTTGGGTAGGTATTTCCATTATAAATAATTATATTAGATGAATATATCAGATAAGTAATTTTAATCTCTATGTTAAGTTTAAAACTCATTGAACCATTTATTGTATGTCTCCTGCAATTCTTTAGGAATCTTAGCGAATGAAGTGACTTTTCTGTTATTTTTTATGAAAGCTTCGAAATTAGTCATATTAACAAAATTAATAGTTGGAACTTTAGGTATATAAGGAGTTTTTATCTGCAAATTTATCAATCCTTCCTACATATTAAAAATAAATATGTAATTTTTACCCAGTCGAATCCATTAAACCATGGGTGACTTCTTATCTGTTCCATAGTACACAACCTGGAAACCAAGTGCTTCTTCAGCATTGATTTCATGCAGTGTTTGAAAACATTATCTTTGACAAACGCAGGGAATTTTATTTCGTCATTTATTATAGCAGTATAAATATCCATAGGATCTTCATGTGCCTCTCCATAGGGTACAGCACCACAAATGAATTCGTACATGCATACCGCAATTGACCAATTATCAACACTGAACCCGTAACCCTCTCCAAGAATTGCTTCCGGTGCCATATAATGGGGAGTTCCTATAATTGTTGTCGTTCTATCCTCAATTTCTTTCGCTGTTCCGAAGTCTATAATCTTCACGAATCCCTACAATAGAAATAAATTACATATCGTAAATACCTTTTCGTTGATCATTATATTTTCTGGTTTAATATCTCTATAAATAAACTTCCTACTATGTAAATACTCTACAGCAAGTAGTAAACTACACCCATAAAATTGTGTTTGATATTTATTAAGTAAGCCGATGTCTCTGATCACATCCCATAATTCCTTTCCCCTAATGTATTCTGTCAAGAAGTAGATATCTTTAGTATCTTTTAAAGTTTTGACTAGTTTCATAATAAAAGGATGATCTATTTTCAATAAAATTCTTCTTTCCATTTCTAAATTACTGTGCAACTGCTCTTGGTCTACCTGATTTTTTGAGATTGCTTTCAAAGCATACATGCTATTATTTTTTCTGCAGTTTACTAAATACACATTACCGAAATTTCCACTACCAAGATTTTGAATATAATCCAAATCACTAAGTTCTATCGTGTTATCTTGTAATTGGACTCTATGAATAATATGCTCCCTCAGATTGTCATCAATGATTTTTAAGAAATGCTCTTTGTTTAGAACATAAAGGGATACAGCTCCATTTGCAATTGCAGTTGCTGATCGTTTTTCTTCTATTACTAAGCTACGCTCCCCAAAAAACTCAAATTCGTTTAAGGTACGTATGTACTGATATTTTACAAATATGTCAACTTTACCAGATTTTACTATATAAAACTTGCTACCATCTTCTCCTTCTTGAATTATCTTGCTAGTATTTTTAAATTGCTCAATTGAAATGAATTCTGCAATAGATTTGATTTTATTTAATGAGAAATGTTTAAATAATGGAACATGTGTAAGAGAGCCTATGATGTTACTTTTTTCCTTAACATCATCCAATGAACCCCCTAGTAATTCAAAAAATTTCCTGGAATCCGCTTGTAACAGAAGACAATCTGGATAGGCTATCAAATCTTGACTTATAAGATTTCTAGATTCTTCAAATATTGCCTCCTCGAATAATATTACTCCTCTTTCTGAAACGATCTTTCTACTACTATCAACAGGATCATCTTTATTATTTTTCCTTACAAGATTTCCTTCAAAAACAATAGAAATTTTATCTTTTGTGTTAAAACCTTTTGCAAAGACTAAGGAATTTTTGCCATACCAATAAGTCTTAAACGACTTGAAGGTTCCTTCAATTATATCAGAGCTAATTTTGCTGAAGTATTGAGATTTGCTCATAGCCATTTTGAAAAAATTTAAATATAATACATTTTTGTAATCAGGACCAAGTAAGTCTACCAATGTCCTTACAGATATCGAATAACAAACACAAGTAGTCTTAGCAATTACGTTCATAGTCCTAGTTAACTCCATCAGGATAGAAGTTAAGCCGAAAAAGTCACCTTTGACCAACTCCCTAATAACTTCATCCTTCCTTGAACATGCTACAACCCCTTCTTTAATTATATATATGCAGTCAGATACGTCACCTTCTCTTACTATGTAAGTTTCAGGGTCATATGTTTCCGTAACTATATTCATACTTAATCTGGTGATGAAATTAGTGTCCATATTTTTAAACATCGGAATAGATTTTATAAATGACTTATTCTCTTCGAAATTTTTATTAGCCATGTAATCTACTATTTGTTTAAATTTTTTTCTTTCGAGACACCACATAAATGTATCTTCAACTGCTTTAATTGTACCACTTCTAACTGCCCCATGTAAAAGTGCTAGATCTCCAAAGGAGTTTCCTGCCACCAGAGTCTTTTTAAGAATATTGTCAATTAATAAATTCACTTTGCCTTCTTTTATTATGTAAAAATAACTTCCGATAGTCCCCTGTTCGAAAACAATAGAATTTTTAGCTACAAAACAAAATGTCATTTGTTTTACTACCTCCATTCTAGCTTGTTTTTCTAAACTACGCATCAATAGATTTCTCATTAAGCATTGATCTATTAATTGTAAATCTTCTAAGTTTTGATTTGACTTTTTAAGTATTTTAAGGACATCAGATTCCTTGGTATTATTTGCTATTTCGATTGCCAGTTGTTGTTTCTTTGATTTATTTCTCTTTACATCTATGAGACGTGCCTTTGAAAATGCTTCGGCTTCTGGTGATGTAGTCTTACTTGCTTTTTTCTAAGATGATGGAATAAATTTATCTATTTACTTGTGTTTTTTGGTCTGACTCATTATTTATAACAGATTCTTTTACAGTTTTGTCTTTGGTGCAACTGCTTCCCATTTATATAAAATTTAAATATATAAGATTTAATATATTAAAGGAAAAATTTATATTGTATATTTTTTTTATAAAATAAGTGTCATGAATTATAATTAATTATAAAATAATTTTACAAGTAAATGGTATATTTGTTAAAATGTGTCAATTTGCTACAAAATTTTCGTTTCTATAAAATAAAAATTGGATAGTTGAGATAATTTCAATTAGTAATCACGCCTAGTAATAATACACTTCATAAAAATTTTACTTAGAATAATTTTTTTCATGTATAGACATAGTAGTTTATATAAAAATTTCTGTTTGTTTGTAGTACGTTATTAATTCAATATTAAATTATAAAATAAAAATTCTTTAAAAAATCCAATATAAATTTAG
>Ga0169931_10007767_pt1 | contig 15817 bp, 17 predicted proteins | sample Kivu_15m_20L_FD_129675 | JGI IMG/M metagenome (GOLD analysis project Ga0169931, IMG submission 129675) | Freshwater microbial communities from Lake Kivu, Western Province, Rwanda to study Microbial Dark Matter (Phase II) - Kivu_15m_20L... | ecosystem: Environmental > Aquatic > Freshwater > Lake...
CAATCTTCAGCGGACGAGAATGGCTGAAATGGATCAGTCCACCCCCAGAGAAACACCCGCGCTTCACTCGAACTGCGCTGACGATCGCCGCGATTTACGCGGTCAAAACTATCTGGGTACTGAATATAGAGACCACCCAGATCGGAGATTACGAGAAGTACTTTCGATATGGCCATGCTATAGCCGGCGATGATTGGAACCTCATTCAGGACGAGCACTGGCCCACCCGGATCCTCTATCTGCAGCGAGCAACCGTTTACACAAACCTGATCGCGCGCCTGATCAGCCCCGCCCCCATCGCACTTGAACTGGTCAACCTGCTGCTGCAACTGCTCACCACAATTCTGACCGCATGGCTTGCTGCCCGAATGTTCAATAACACGGTCGCAGTGATCACTCTGCCTCTGCTCTCCCTTTACCCCGCCTTCTGGTACTCACCAACCCTTGCAACCCCACAAATCCCAGGCTTCTTCTGGATGACCTTAGTCTGGGCCGGCGTCGAGACTCGTCGAACCTGCCTGCAAAAACTTCTCCAGCGCGGCAAGCTCACTCCCGCTCTCACACTTCAATGGGCCCTCATAACAACGGTCATCGCAGCAGCGACTGCTCTGCTGCAACAACAAAAATCATTCGCGCCGTTCGTCGGATTCGCCGCCGTTTCAACCTGCACCATTGCACTGCTGCGATCGGATAAACTGAAAATTCTGTCAGTGAAAAGCCAACTGCGAGTCGCACTTCTGGTTTTAATCACATCTGTCATCACCATTCAGGCCACCCGCCAACTGTCCGCCTTAAACCAACAGTACATTTTGAATCACCTCTCAATGACGACCCCAGTCTCAGAAATTGAATATTTGTCTTCTATTGACTCCTCCACCGACGGATCAGCTCAGACAGTGAGCAACTGGCGATTCGCAATGCTTCCCGCCGTACCTCGCAACACTCGAATTCAACTCAACGCACGAAAATTACTGCATGAAAAAGCAGGGGTCGGACTCGAATTGTTCGCCTGCGCCTTCCGAAAATCAGCCTTCCTCATCTCCAGCGAAACTCAGGACTACCTCAATCGCACATTCGGCGGTAATCTCAACTGCACAGAAGGAATATCAGAATATACGCGAGTCCCCTGGAGGACACTCCAACTTCGACTCTCACAGGCAATCCTCGCTGCACTGCTGTCTTTGACACTCATTCGAGTTTTGACGACAACGAAGCAACCGTTAGCAACAGCGGAATTATTCCCACTGTCCTTCGTCCTGATCAATTACATTGGCGTCCTGTTTTTCTTTGAAGCCGGCCCCTACTACGCACAAATTCTCGCTTTCCCGCTTGTCTGGTCAGCCGCACTCGTCATCTCCGGCACACAAACACCGCAACTCAATTCACCCAAATCCGACAGCTGCCGGACTCCCCCAGCTCGCACCATTATTTACGTGTTCGCGATGCTTGTGCTATTCACACTGATCTCACGCCTTGTGGACTCAAGTGGCTGGACCTTCCTCCGATTCGCACCGCCAGATGCTGCCAATACAAACGCCGCAGTGCCTGCAATCCACTCTTCCCGCGTCCACCAGGCACTCCTGATGACGCCTCAAGAACACATCATCAAGGCAGGCGACGTTGCCACCGCAGACATCACCATCCTGCAGCCGTTCAGACATTCTGACACACTCGCGTTCTTCCTGACCGGTGACGCTCGAGCTAGAAATCTTTATTACACAAACCAGCACTGGGACTCGATCCCCCTTCGCTACAGCATCCGCATCCAAAACCGGCTTTGGGCCACCGGAACTCTCGGCGAACTTCAGCCCGCAGCCTTTCACCAGATATCGCACCAGCAGTTCACCACCAACACGTTTGCGATACCCCCGACAACGATCACTATGACCATCACACTTGAAGCCACGGACGACATCGATGTACGCAAACTCGGCTTCACACCGGCTGTAGCTGTCGAATACCCGTTCAACCCCATCACACAATTCTCAGAATAACTTCGACCTCGATGACCCGTGCTTTGTCAACCCAACTTTGTGAACCGGCTCCTCGCGTTCTGCGGGGCGGGCAGCCTGGCAAATCGAGCAGGGTGAGTCGGGGTTGCAAGGCCGCGACTACGCCCTCTCACAGTCCGGACGCAGGGGTCCGCAGACGGATCGTGTTCTTCAGAATTTAGATATTCTGCGGATGTCCTGCGAGCAGAATTGACGCCAAATCAAAGAGTCCATGGTCGTTCTGCCTGGTATTGGGAATGACCCGGTGCGCAAGCTCACTCATCGACCTCCTCCACGAACGCACCCCGATGCCAGATTCGCAGACTATTGCGACGAGTAATCATTCGGACCCTTTCCTTGAATGCGACGAACTTTCTGGCCTGGACACGAGTCCAGGCCAGCCAAACCTCAACGCCCCGGCAATTTCCTGCCGCAGGCGGCACGAGTCCGATGTGTCTTTTCGCGATTCAAGGTTCGTTGCACATCGATCTCAATGATTCTGGTCGCTGTATGCAGCACTTCGTGGACCGCAGATGCACTCCGGAACACAATCAGGATGTCCGTCGGCATAACGCACAAGGCGATGGACACGAAGGTTCATCGCATGATCCACGTTCTCCAGACACACCTTCGAGATCCAGGCAGAAATGCCCCCCCCCCGCTCATGATGTCCACCAGTCTCGGCCGCCTGCCAGTTCCCAGCCACCGTCACGCCGATCGTCAGAAACAGCCGAAGCTGATTTAAACTGCTGCCGTCGGTCACACGACAGACGAATCAACTTAAGGATCCGGTTGTGAGTCAGGCGGCCAGAGGATCTCGACAGATGAGTTTTAACCACATGGGAGCGGCCATCCTGGCACATGAACATCTCTGCCTTCCCAACCCCCTGCTGGCAACTCCCCCGGACACCAGCAACAACTTTACGGGTGAAAGTGAGGGCCAAACTCGGCTGCAGGATGTCCAGCAACTGCTGCTGGACAACGCGGTCACGAGCTGCAGGAATGCCCAGACGCCTTTCGCCGCCCTCGGGTCCAGACATCGAAACACGACGTACGGGCTGGGGCTGCCAGCTCAGGCTCCGCAGTTCGTTCACAAACTGATCCAGTACCTTCCAAAGCCGCGACTCAACGTCCGAGACCGATTGTCGGTCCACATCAGAAGTTCCCTGGGAGCAGCGGACTTTCTTGAACGCACGAGCCCGTCGGCGGTACAAAAAAAAATCACAGAGGCCGTAGCAGATGCGCACGGTTTAATTCGTGGTCTTTGCTGAGCGTCTCGTCAAACGACGCTTCCGGCAGGACGGCAATTCGCGGACGAAAACTACGAGTGGCATTCCAGTAAAAGCACAATCGCGTGTTTTCGTTATGCTTGATGGCCCCGCACAGGTGGTCAAATTCAGTACCCTCCCCGTCAAAGGTCACCGCTTGAGCCGGTCCCGAGAGCTTTCGAGCTCTCTCGCTTGTCCCCGCTGCTCAGGTGTTGCTGTCTGTAAAATTCGCCAGCTCCAATGTAAAATTTCAACCTTTCGCGCCTGACTGCGATCTTTTGGACAACTTTCTCCTGCAATTTCCTGCCAGACGTCCTCAATCACCTGGTGTCGACACTGATGGATCAGGCCTCGTGTCTTTTTGTTCGCTCACCTCGAAAACCCTCCGATTCAGAATCGCTCTCGCTACGCTCCATTATTGTCCTGTCGCATCCCTCAGACCGAGCGCTGGCCGCTTACGCCCTTGCACGCAGGATTGGTTCAGATTGAAAGGAACGAGTTCCCTGACTGCGTTTGCCAGTTTCGCCGGGCAAACAAAAAACCTCGCGGAGTTTACCCCGCGAGGCTTTGATCGAGCAACACTGGTCCCGGAGGACAATGCAGCCGCAATCACTCTACGTCAGCAGTCGTATCCACGACCACTCCATTCGCTTCGAATGTATCGTCCAGCTGATTATCCAGATCATCAGCATATACACTACCAGATGTCCGAATGTCTGCCACGCCGTTGGTACTTGAGACAGAAGTAAAAGCGTAATCCTGCGATAACTGAGCCACGGCGCCTGAAAAATCGCCCAACTCCTGCACCACAGCGTTACGCACCTCTGCCAAACCAACAATCAGGCCAATCACACATATGGTACCAAGCAGCAAAGACTCCGACGCGAGAATAAAAGCTCCTTCATCCTTCAGGAAGCTATCCCATACACTTCTGGGCTTGCTCATCGCAACATTCCCACAATTGCAAAACAAGCCTCCATTCAAAAAAAAGTGCCAGCCATGCACAAGCCGCCGCGTCAGCAATCACGTGCCAAACACGACGGCGTCACTCGGTGCTTCCAGTGGTTGTAACACTCACACCGTTCGCAGTCACACCGACAAGCTGCTGCGTGTCTACAGCGTCAGCATAGGACGAGCCGCCCGTCTGAATCTGGGTACCAACATTCGTGCTTGTCACAGACGTGAACGCGTAGTCCTGAGACAAAAACGCCACTGCCTGTGAAAAGTCACCCAACTCCTGCACAACAGCATTTCGTACTTCCGACAGCCCAACAATCAGCCCGAGCACAACGATCGTTCCAATCAAAAGAGCCTCGGTCGACAAAATGAAACCGTCCTCCGCTGACAAAAAACACTTCAAAACAGTCATTCGAATTTTCCCCTAATCCGGCGGCCAGATCGGTAATCACTGCATTGGCCAGTTGCTGTGACTAAAAACCGAACTGCAAGAAAAATGGACACCACTTTTTTCGCAGATCAAACACTTCAATTGAGTTCTCGTAGTTATGGAGTCCGCTGCGGGGATCAGCAAGCTCCCAAAAAAAATGGACAGCTACACATATCGGTAGCTATCCATTGCTACAGAACCCTCGTCCAGAGGACACTTATCACTCAACACTGGCAGTTGTCGTGACAGACACACCGTTGGCCACTGTGGCCACAGCACTCTGAGTATCCGTGGCGTCGGCGTAGACCGAACCGCTGGTCTGAATCTGAGTAGTCACGTTGGTGCTGGTGACCGAAGTGAAAGCGTAGTCCTGAGACAGGAACGACACAGCCTGGGAAAAGTCACCCAGTTCCTGCACAACAGCATTGCGCACTTCAGCAAGACCCACGATCAGCCCCAGAACAGTTATGGTACCGATCAGCAGCGCCTCGGTAGACAGAATGAAACCTTCCTCGCTGCTGAGGAAACGACGGAACGCAATCTTCATCTCGACTCTCCAAAAATCAAAACCCCCCGACATTACATGTTTAAGCCCGCGATGATGCCGGGAATCACCGAAAGCTGGGCATATCGCCCAAAAGGACAGGATGCAGCAGACAGTACTCGGGGAGGAGTACTGAAGGCCGTAACCAGAACACTTGAACAATGGCACCGCTCGCAGAGTGCCACAGATGGACCTCCACCAACGAACAGATTCTCCGAGAGCAGAAAGCGTGCCGAACAGTGCGAGCACGGCAAAAAGTTACCCAAAACCACCAACACGAACCGCAGCCCTTAAAACCCCCGATATTTCAGGACATCCCTCAGCGAATCAGACCGCCAGACTACGCTCGAAATGGCTAAAACTGTCTCATCAGCGGGACATCGTCGCATTTGTGGGGCGCTGTCTTAGTACTGAGGCCCCCTTTCCTTCACTCGCGACTTGCTCCGCCCAGAGAACACACGCCTAGTCCTCCCAGCACACAGACGTTACTGAAAAGCTCCTCAAAGGACTGAATGGATCAAAGCCAAACGTCGACAGAAGATTCGGAATCCCCGTCGAGTCGAACGGGACTGTTACTGTTACCTGAACCGTTTCCGCAGCACTGTCATTTATCTCAATCAACAAATTCGAGTCTGTTATTCCATGCGCTGCGAGAATCGCTTTGACCGCTTTCCCCGTGTCTGTTGCCCGATCCACATCAAAAACACTCCGTGCTGCCACTCGAGCTCCCTCTGTTGCTGCGGACGTCACCCCCTGCTGGGTAATCATGATGATTGACCACTCAACGATCGCCATAATTGCGATGACCAAAATCAGCAGCACCATCAGCGATTCAAGCACAACAACGCCGCCATTGCGAGTGTCAGTGGGACCACTGCATACGGAACGCTCAATTCGCACAACGGCATCCCTGGCACTCTTAGACGATCGCATTAATCGCAGTCGCAACATCATCCAATTCCTCAACAAGTGCGTTTCGCACCTCCGCCAATCCAACCAGAACACCAATCCCAACAAGCGTCACAAGCAATAAATACTCTACCGTGACCGCCCCCCGGCGCGACCGTCCATCAGACTTTAACTGATCTGCTAACCCTGTTTTCATATTTCTTCGTCCTTTAATTCTTCTCAACTAAGGCACGCAGGTCACAGACGTCAAACTGACCAGTCGACTGCGAGCCGGGCTGGCTGCAGGATCCCACAGCGCGAGAGCACGAGCCTGAACGGAACGCGACAAACCAGTAAACGGACTAACAAGCGTCAGTGTGAACTGCACCAAACACCCGCGATCTGCAGCAGCTACAGGCGTGACAGTACCGTCCAGCACACAAGTCGAAGCATCAAATTCGCCAAGAAACACGGTCGTGTTCAACACAGTAGCCGCTGGACAAACCGCATTATTGTTCGTTTCGTCCTCATCGTTACTGGCATTGAGCGCACCCTCAAGTGCCGCAAGTTCGGAATTGCTGCCCTCAACGGTACTGCTGGTCACCAGTTGTATCGCGACCTGCTTTGCCACAGTGCGCACCGCCGCACTGTCAGCAGCAGGGCCCCAGCTGCGAGCACCAGCGAGCGCCGCATTCTCAACGATCACACGTACCTCCGAACGACAGAGATTCAGCCAGCCGACTTCCAGTACCATGGTCATCGCAGATACCACCAATGCCGCTGATCCCACAAGCCACACTAAAGCTGCGCCCTTTCGAGTCGATTTTGGCACTCCGCTCTTCACACCCACTCTCCCTCAACCAGACCGCCAATATTTTGCGCGCTCTTAGGAGTCCCTAAGGCGAGCCATTCCACGGCTGCAGCACCGACGCCTGTAAATACTTCCCAGTCATCGAAAATCCAAAACCAGACAACAGGTCCGGAACCATCTCTGACTGTCGAACAAACAAAGTGACTCGAATCGTTTCGACAGGTATCTCAGACGCTGGCGGTGCTGACAGGATGAACTCATAGCCACCAACATCTTCACTTCCAGTCGGATTCGATACACGCTCCTGCACAACAACCTGCATGTGCGCGTCACACCACGCGCCTGGTCCCGATGAATCCGAAGAGATGCCGCCGGCTGCCAGCACCGTATTCGCCACCGTTGTCACACCTGAAACCAATGCTGTCGCGTTCGCACTCGACCGCGCAGACTCAGCTGCACTTCGCGCTGCTGCGTTAGCTGCCTGATGCAGCAAAACTGCTGCTGACAGGGATTCGCCAACATGCACAATGAACATCAGCGAAAACACAAGCACTGGCACAACCACCACCAATTCCAGTGCCACAGCACCGCGGTAGCCCCCGGGACTGATCCTCAGCCTTTTGTCATGGTTTTCAACCAGTATCATCGCTGGAACTCTTGAATACAGTAGATGTGTGGCACAAACGAGGTATTAAGGAGCATCAGAGGAGGCTGTCGCCGGCTTTACCGGTAGATTTCCCTGCTGCAGTACCCGTGTCGCATCGGACGGTATAAACTCCTGCTGAAAGTGATCCCGCAGCTTTACAATTGGCGGAATCACCAAAATAAAAAATACAGGGGGACTAATGCAGAAAATTATTGGAAAAAGCAGCTTCACGGACAGGCTGTTGGCTCGAGCTTCAGCTTCTGAACGCAAACCGGCCCGAATAGATCCGGACAGATTATCTATCGCCCTCTTCATGTCGGTGCCCAGCCGTTCAGTGTGCTGCACCGTCGCAGCCAGCGAACGCAGTTCCACCTCGTCAATTCGATCGGCCAGCTGCTGAAATGCCGTTCCAGCAGATGAAACCCTCGCCTGGCGAACCACTAGCTGTAACTCACGAGTCAGGTCAGTGCTGACGTTCGGGGAAAACTCCACAATCCATGGCAACGACTGCTCAAGCGTCATGCCACCAGACAGACACATTGACAAAATATCCAGAATCTCCGGAATCGCATTTAGGATCCCCGCCGAACGGACACGCCCTCGAGCGTTAAGGAACAATCCTGGCACTCCGTAGAAGACTACTGCCAATACCACACCGAAGGCTATCACCGTGAAGGCCGGCCCCGGTACCAGAATTAGCACCAGAGGTATCGAGAATAAGCAGCACCACACCAGACCGTTACGCACAGCCAGCAAGCGATCGAACGCGTCGGGAGCGTAGATCCCGGCTCGGCTGATGTCCCGCTTCATACGCTGCAGTTCGAGATCTAACTGGGGCACTGACAGCGACAACCACGTCACCCATACCGGCAACTTACGCTGTTCAAACGGATTTCGATCCTCGTCCCCCCAATCCCCTCGAATAATCTGCCTGCAGTTACGCAGTCCCAGCGCCAGCAGCAGCATTAGCCCTGCCAGCAGCATCGACGCTGCAAAAACTGCCCAGTCCTGAATCATCACCTCTCCCCTGACCTCAGCGAGGCATCCGAATGAGCCCAAGAATCCAGACAATTCCTGAAAGATTCAACAGGATGCCCAGCGCCAGAAAGACACGCCCGAGCCCCGTGTTGAAAAACACCTGAACATGCTCAGGGTTCAGCAGCAGCAACACCGCAAACAGCAAAGGTGCCGCTGGGGCAATCAGCAGTGCAGACAAACGCCCCCCGCTGCTGGCCGCCGCCATCTGCCGCCGAAACTGGATCCGATCACGCAGCAAGGTACTGAGCCGATCCAGCGCATCTGCCAAAGCCCCACCCGTTTGTCGATGAACAGCCAGAACAGTAGCCAGCAGTCCGAGCTCTTTAAGCTGCAGCCGGCGAGCCAATGACTCCATCGCCCCGGATACGGTACGCCCAAGTCCGAGCTGCCTGCGACAATGCTGCAACTCTCCCTGCAGACGACCTCGAGCCATTTTCTGGCACAGCCCAAGCGCCTCCTGAAACTCGAGCCCCGCGCGCGACGAACGAGCCAGCAGGGAGACCACATCAGGCAATTGATTCCTCAGTTCATTCAATCGACGGCTGCGGCGACCATACAACATTGCACCAGCAATAAGCCAAAAAGCAACCAGCCCGAACAAGAACCAGCCCTCGGGCATCCCCCAGATCGACGCCAGCAGATAACTGGCTCCCACGATCACAATGCACCACATAACAAAACTGGCCGGTGTCCAGTTAAGCTCGCACTCCACAAAGAATTTTCCCAAAAACCCCTCTGTCCCCGTCGCGGCTTCGGGCAGAAACAAAATGTCGTCGTCAGGGGATACCCCTGGGCCTTCCGCAGCAGTCCCACGGCGCGCGGCCAGCCAGAGCACTCGCCCGAAGACAAGCAGCACGATTCCGGCTATAACCCCCCAAAATGCACCGTCCATACCTGATCGCTGCTCCCGCGGACCACGCCGCCTCACCCCTGACCCAGAATCCCCCACGAAAAAAAATCCCCGCGCTGCAGCGACATCAAATCGGCGGTCGAAAATCTTCGTCCGGAAAATCAAAACCCAGACTTCGAATCCGATTCAGACACGCTGGCACATAGCCTGTTGCCTGAAAGCCACCAGCAGATCCCCGCGCCACAGGTGGCACATAGCGATACACATCCTCCAGCACAATCTCTCCGCCACTCAGGCCCACAACCTCAGAGATTCGAACGATTCTGCGAGCCCCCCCCTTCCAGCGAGCCATCTGGACAATCAGCCGAATACCGGCCGCCACATAGGCCCGAATCACTGGCAGCGGCAGCTCGAAACCTCCCATCGCAATCATCATCTCCAGGCGAATTAATGACTCGCGAGCATCATTGGCGTGAATCGTCGAGAAAGAACCCTCGTGCCCCGTGTTCATGGCCTGCAACATATCAATTGCCTCAGGACCGCGTACCTCACCCACCAGCAAGCGGTCAGGCCGCATTCGCAGCGCGTTCCTGACAAGATCACGCAAAGACACACTGCCATAGCCCTCCGTGTTCGGCAGTCGACTCTCCATCCGCACGACGTGCGGGTGACAAAGCCGAAGTTCCGCCGAATCCTCCACAGTCACAATTCGCTCGTCATGCGGAACCGCTCCCGCCAAAGCATTCAGCAAGGTCGTCTTGCCTGTACCGGTTCCTCCAGAAATCAAAAAACTGAGCCGGCTGACGACGGCAGCCTGCAGAAACTCAGCCATCGACTCAGACAAACTACCCTTTGAGACCAACTGGGGCAGAGTCAGGGGTTCGCGCGGAAACCGGCGGATCGAAATGGTCGCCCCGTCAATCGCCAGCGGCGGGATCGTCACATTCAGGCGCGAACCATCAGCCAGGCGAGCATCCACCATGGGGTTGCTCTCATCCACCCGACGACCCACTCGCGCCGTCAGCCGCTGAGCCACTCGCAGCAGATGTCGAGTATCAGCAAAGACAATCGGAGTGCGTTCCAGAACCCCCTGCCGCTCTACAAAAACTTCACCCGGATTGTTGACCAGAATATCGGTGATATCCGGATCCCGCATCAGGCATTCCAGAGGCCCCATGCCCTCCGCTTCATCCACAAGTTCCTGCACCATCCGAGCACTGAATGCAGCAGGCTTCTCGGGAAATGTCCGGCCCACAACGGATGTAACTGCCAAACGAAATACTTTCTGAGATGCCTGTTCCTCGACCCCCGCTGCAAACTTCAGATTGAGCGCTTCTACAACAGACTCATGGAGTTGCATTTTGCGCTGCTGAAACTCCCGTTCGCCGGCCGGATCCACAATCGCAGCCCAGGGCAAAACCGGCGCAGGAACGGAAAGAGGGGCCTGTACCGAGGGATTTTGGTCACCGCCGAAATCCTCGACCGACTCAGCGGAATCATCCACAACTGCCGTCGCGGCACTCACGCCTTTTCGTTTACCCAGACCAAACATGACAGGTATCCAGTTGATTCCGAGACCAGAGACTCCTTTCAGCCAGACCCTTCACAGACAAACAATGGACAAACTCAGGCGATCCATCAAAGCTACACATCATAACTGATCTGGAGCTTAGCTCATGAATTAAGGCAGAATTCGAAAAACCCAAAACACAAGCACCGCCAGGTCACCAGACAACTGGCAACTGCAGCGGCCACAATCATTAATTTCAAAAAAACAAGCACTACCGCCTTCCGGCTGTTGCGCGCCTTGAGTCCTGGGAATATTCAAATGCCGGCCTTCGACTGGCCCCGGACTGCAACACAATCAGTTCGCGATTCATCACCGGCAGACGTGTTGGACGCGGGACTGGCGGCACGTACCGCCCACGGCCGGCAGCGGCAGTCGTCACACCACCATACACACCCACATCCCCAACGCCTCGAAGACCGGTGCCCGGATACGCCAGCGATGCCCCCGCTTTGTGCAGCGGTGTAATACCACTGACCGCCACAAAGGATCTGGTACCTGCAGATGCGACGCTCGCTGTTCGAGATGGCGATGATGAGACTCGCAGACGCGGATCGGGCTGAGCCATCAGACCTGCTGATCCGGGAACTTCAGCCCGCGGTACTCGCACTGGTATTGCTCGACTCACCGGAAAAATTGACTGCCGAGGTATTACACGACCATTCCGAACAATAATGGAATCGACCGGACCGCCACGGCGACGGTAAGCGTCAGGACCGTCGGGAGCCGGCAGTGAATCCTGAGATGGTGTTCCCGAAGGGGATACACCTGTGGCGGAGTCTGACGGAACTCCCGACTTCGGCCAGTCTGCATCCGGTGCCGCCGGTCTGCCGCTGTCCGGCACACGAGGAACTGAACGTGGCGGTGGGGCCGGGTAGAGTTGCTGGTCGACGATCACATCCGCCTGATCCTGAACCGCTATGCTGGTCGATGCCCCGCCACGAATGATTCGCACCGATGGTGGTGGGGCCACTGGCGCAACCGGCGGGTCCTCAACACCCAGCAAAATCTTCATCAAGGCAGAATCCGGGACCTCGCCAGCATTCCGGCGATCCGCCATCGTCGGCAGCATGTTTAACGACAACTCTCCACGGTCCTCAACCGATTTCAGCACCTCACACTGCTGCGAAGTCAGCTCAAGCGTCACTTCGAAACTTGACGCAGTCACACCACGAGCATCCCGAGGCAGCAAGGTAGCCGGGTACAGCGAATCCTGAATCGCCAGCACACGAACGCCCGAGAAGATAGTGTGAGTCCGTGCAGCCCTTGTTGAATCTGGAGCCTCCGAATTTGACCGCCGGCGAAACATGACATCCACCCAGGTCGAAGGAGCCACAAAGCCACGCAGCCCTCCCACCAGATTAACAGAAACGGTCACAGCACGCATGCCGTCAGTCAGCAGATCGGCGGGCGTGGGCCCCGTACCTTCCATATAGACACAATCAAGGAAAAAGGGCTCTCCCATCTTCACCGGCGTTTTGAGCACACGACCGACCAGCTGCGCAGCCGCAGCAAACGAACTCTTGCTGCCAATCAGCCGGTCCCGTTCATCCCTTCCAACACTGACCATGTAAAAGTCGCTGGCCTTAATTTCGCGCCCCTCCTCAAAATCGGCCGCTGCCAGCAGTAACGGGTATTTCTTCGGAGCCGCAGCAGGAACCTCAGCAGGTGCAGCAGGCTTCTCGCCAGACCGCAGGTACACGCCGGCCAACCCGCAAAAAAACAGAAATGCAAATGCCGCAGCGGCCTGCACTCCAACGCGAGATTTGACTTGGAGTCCGGTGCTCATTTCAGCCTCAAATCAGCCAGGTAACCACTTCACAAACGCCATACCCACAAAAATGCAGAGTTATTCAACAGACCCCGGGGAGGTAACAACGATACCGTTTGCGTCCAAAGAAGAATACGTCATACCGTCGACGTAGGATACAGTGGTTGAACCGCCACCTGAGGTAACCAGCGTCATCGTGAAAGACTGATCAAGATGCGCCAGAGCCCCGGAAACGTCGCCCAGTTCCTGAACCACCGCATTGCGATACTCAGCCAGCCCCACGATCACTCCCAGACACACGATGGTCCCCACGAGCAGAAATTCCACAGAGTGCAATGCCGCGAGATCATCCCGGAGAAAAGATCGCAAACTTGTTCGCAATCCACACCAACTCATAAAACACCCCGAAATCCCAGGCGACACCGCAAATTGCGATTCACACCAGAGGAAATACCGGAAAAGTCATCCTGACAGAAGTCCATTTATTATGTTCCGAAATCGGAGCGCCCACGCAATGGGGCGCCCGAGTGAATCACACTGGCTGGGGTGCCACGTTACAGTCATGCCCCCCAACACAGTGCAGCCAGAGCACAATACCAACTTAGAAAACCAATACAGCCACACACACACATTGCGAGTGATCAAAAATTTTCAACACACCACCACGTCCCAGTACCACCAGGCCCGCGGAAAGCGTCTTGACGACGAGAAAAAAGATGACGCAGCAAAAGCCATACCGCAAGACCTCGGAGAAACGCAATGCCGGTGTCAGAATGTCACATTCAAACCTCTCCGCCAGAAGACAGCACGGACTCCAGTTCCCGCTCTTCAATACAGTATTCCCGCATTTTGCGATACAGCGTGGAACGGCTGATCTTCAATGCGCGAGCAGCAGCGGCCTTGCGGTTCCCGTGCGCACGAATACACGTCACAATGGCCTCTCGAGAAGCCTCGGAAACCAGCCCCATCAACGTCTGACCGGCAACAAATTCCACCCCGCCAGCAGACATCACTTCCGCCGTCCCCAAACCCAGATGCCGAAAATCCAGCTCCGGGCCGCTGCGCAGAGTCACACATCTGAGCAGCCGATTTCGCAGCTCGCGAATGTTGCCCTGCCATTGATAACGCTCGAGCTGCCACAGAAAGCTCAGACTCAATCGCACGTCCTGAACGGAATGTTCAATCGCCACAGACTCAAGGCAGTCCACAGCCAGCAGCGGAATGTCACGCGGTCGCTCCCGCAGAGCCGGCAGATGCAACTCAAGCACATTAATTCGGAAATACAGGTCACTGCGGAAACGTCCGGCCTGCACCTGACTCAGCAGATCAACATTGGAAGCAAAGATCAGACGGCAGCGACTCAGCGATGTCTCAACCGTCCCGACCCGCTCAAACTGACCCGTCTCAACCACTCGCAATAACTTCGCCTGATCGTCCAGCGTCAGCAGGTCCACTTCGTCGATCAGCAGCGTTCCCTGGCCGGCAGCTTCGATCTTGCCGGGACGCTCATGAGTCGCCCCGGTGAAGGCCCCGCGAGTATGACCGAAGAGTTCCGCGTGAATCAAATCTCGTGATACTGCCCCGCATGGAAAAAAGACAAAAGGCTTGTCAGCACGCACAGACCAGCGGTGAATCGCCTGCGCAATCGTGGACTTGCCAGTCCCCGTCTCGCCCGTCAGCAGGATCGGAACCCGACTGTCACTCAGCCGAACAGCTGTTTGCAGCATCTGACACACGGACTCGTGCCAGCTGTGCAATGTCTGCTCACCGACCCGCAGGCTGTAGAGATGCCCCCGCTTCGGCACAGTCGGCCCCAGCCAGGCTGGATCAGGATCCGCAGTCACTCGCAAATCCCACTCGTCGTCCGCCTGCTGCAGCAGCAGCCCGAGAACCTCGAGGGGGATCCCGGAATCATGCAGCACCACCAGTCGACTAAGACTGAAATTGGCCGCAATAACCTGCAAAGACGACCGAATCGAGTCGCTGGACTGGCCACGCAGGTCGTAAAACAACGTATCCGGCTTCCGATCCCACGCGGCATCAAGCAAAGACTCAACGGACGGCAGCACCAGCCCGCCCTGCTGAATCATTGCCTGCAGCGACGCAGGGATCTTCCCGGAAGCCGTCAAAATCACAACCTGAGCATTCACGCCAAAAACCCCAAAGCCCCCAAAACACGCAATCACCACATTTCATAACAGATAACAGCCACGGAAACTTGCCTCGAAATCCGGGGAAACGGAAAAATTACCGAAAACTGTTCCATGGAAGCAGCATAATCGGATGAGTTGTTGCAGTCATGAGACGGCTTATTGAGGACGAATCAAAGCAGGTCAGCGCAGAAATCTGTAGTCCGCGGATTTCCCTACCACAACATTTGAACACCCTCAGAACAGACTACGATCCCTAAGTTCACAAACAGAGCGCCCCACAACCGGCACATAGACCTCAAAATCGCAACAAAAACGAGACGATTTTTGCGTGAAATCCGTGGAATATGTCGTGAATCCAGCAGCTCTCAACCCCAGCTCCACCACTCAGGCAGACTGTCGCAGCCGCAAAAAACTCAAAAGCCACGCAACAGCAACTGTACACACGAACCCCTCCGTCCCAGTGACGGCACCTTAACGGGAACCGCAGCCTCCAATCCTCCAATGAAACTGCTGGCGACGAAACCCCACACTGTACGGACAAGCAGTCTCCGCCCCCAAGGTGGGAGTTCCTCGCCCAGAGAATCTCGTTGCGAGTGCCCCAAAAATCCGAATTTTCCGGCCTGGAATTTGCCCTCTGTGGCGTCCGGAGAGCTGCGCGCGGTCAGGTACACCTGCCCCGCCCGGGCTCTTCGGAAAATGCTTCGGATGTTTTTCCTCCGTTCATTCGGCACGGATGCAATCTTCGCGACGCGACTGGCACTGCCCGCCCGTCACTCGCCCGGTATCCCGCAAAGACTGTACGTATGCAAAATCCCGCCTGGCTGTCCGCACTCAGGAACTGCTTTCACTCCAGCTTTAACCTGCCGTTCAGCAACGGCAGCGCGCACGGCAACCCGCGCCGCC
>Ga0169931_10007768_pt1 | contig 15817 bp, 8 predicted proteins | sample Kivu_15m_20L_FD_129675 | JGI IMG/M metagenome (GOLD analysis project Ga0169931, IMG submission 129675) | Freshwater microbial communities from Lake Kivu, Western Province, Rwanda to study Microbial Dark Matter (Phase II) - Kivu_15m_20L... | ecosystem: Environmental > Aquatic > Freshwater > Lake ...
AAATTGGGTAAAATTAAAAAATATTCGAATTTTATATAATATAGGACACAAACATTAGATAAAAGGCATATCAATTTTGATTTTTAATAAAAGAAATTGGGGATTGGGGATTGGGGATTGGGGATTGGGCCAATCCCCAATCCCCAATCCCCAATCCCCATCCCCAATCCCCAATCCCCAAACAAGTTTATATTTGATTAAATAATAAATCAATTCTTATTCTATGCATTAAAATTTTCTATTTAAATATTTATAGCTTATATTTTAAAAACCGAATATAATATAATATATTATATCATTTCCTTCCAATAAGATCATCAATAGAATGCAGTGAAATTTATTAACATTTAATATTTATATAATCATCATCAAACAAAATTAAAATCAATAGTTTATTATTTTTTAAATTTTTAAATGATAAATTTAATATCTCTTATAATATAAAATATGAGGCTATCAAATGTCAGAGAGGCGGCTTGCATACGTGCAAGCTTTCTACTAAACCAGGCTAATCCCAAGAAGGGATTTAAATCAATACAGCCAGAAATATCAAAAGTAAAAATAATATACTTAATTCCCTCCTGTATTAGATGTCAGAAATATTCGGAATCGAATTTGACAAACATATTTACAAAAGTCTTTTTGACGAAATAGATTTCAGGGATTTAAAATCCTTAGTAGCCAACAAAAGTGGCTCCAACAAGCAGCAATACTTCATTCAGGAATTCCCCAGTCTCCTCGATCGTGCAGATTTCATCAACATTTTTTCTCAGATTCTGATGACTACATCGAACCAATCAACAGCATCCGAAATTTTTGAAGGACTGAGTAAGCTCCTGCGATTATCCTTCGAAAATCAATTCAAGATTATTATCTCATTCTTTTACAGTATGACAGACAGATTCGTTGATGAAGCTAAGACGATTTTTGTGACAAAATGCCAAGAGTTCCATAAAGAAGGCAAACATGATCAACTTTCAGCAAACACTGTGCAAACTTTGATGCTCTTTATCAATAGTATGGACGCTTTCAAAAACGATTACTACTTCACAAACACTTTTATAAATTTCCTTGCGACCACACAGAATCAAACTCCCTCTCAATCCGCACGACAAGATGACCTTAAACAAATTTCTGATGTGGATAGTTTGATAGAAAACACAGCCAGCACTGATGACTCCATTGAAATAGAAAAGGTGTTCCATGATTTGGGTCCTCTGATTATAAACAACTCTATAAACATTTCAAAACCTGAACTGATCGACACCAAGTTGGATGAGAAGAGACTTGCTAATTTTATCATTTTCTTGTGTAAGCATCAGAGTTGGATTGAAGATAAGGAAAATAGATATCTCAATAAAGTCTTTCTGAAATCCTTAAACAATGACCTATCAATGACAATTGACGAAAATACAGAAAAGAAGATGAATGTAAATTGGAACATTGATCAGTTTTATAAAATGTTCAAAAATCAAATAGAAAATTTAGATGTAAGAAATAAATTTTAAAATTAAATTTAGATTAATTTAGTGCTAAGCAATCTTGATGATCCTTTATTTATTATAAAAGATAAAAAAACCTACGAGTATTTTGTTTCTATCCTCCAGAAGCTAAAATTCACAAACTATCAAACTGCGATTTTCAATCTCATCCTAAAGAAATGGAACAACGAGGTGAATCAAATAGAATTTCTTAATTTTCTTGTGAATCAACCGGATCTTTTCCATTTTAAAAACTGGAATGGCAGGAAGGTGAAAAAGAATTTTGATCTGAACATTTCATTAAATAAATCTTCAATTAATCACTTGTTAGAAGCTTGGTCATGTATTGACTTGATCGAAGTTCTTTTGAAATTATCAAAGGGCAATCATTACATCAAAGTGAAGGATATGTTCGAATGGCCTATCGCAAATGTTCCTGAGTTACTTGTAATCGGTCTATCAATGATCAAACCAGAGGGTGATGAATTTTTGTATGATGAGCTTATAAATGATACTCTACCACTGTTCTTAGGGAACCATGTAAATTCCATTACAGTTCTTGAAGAAGTGTGGAATTTGAACAAGGACTTAGTAATCAAGACAATCTGCAATATGTACAGATATAACCCAGACTTAATGAACCTCTCCCGGATCCTTGACATCACACAAAAACTAAAAGAAAGTCTCATCCCGATTGTTAGTTGCAATGATCACACATTCGCAGTAAGCTTGGCCACATTAGCTGTGAAAAGAGACTTTTTGCACATTGATCAATGGCTAGCTGACAGGATTTCCAAAGTAGGCGATGATTTCATCGAATGCCTATTAAATTACATAAAAGAAAATGTGATTTCTCAATGCAAAGATGTCACATCACAAAGTGCGAAAGAAAATATTCTAGAAAAATGTCAGCTCAGTTTGGAATCTTTAGCTATCATATTCGAGAACTTGACGCCTAACAAAATTGGAAAAAACCCTAAAGTTTCTAAAAGAATCGAAAACGAGATTACTAATACATACAAGGCTATATTCGAAATTTTCGATGAGTTACAGGCTCAACCTCCCAACAGCGAAGAAATCGAAGATTCTGCTAACAAGCTCTATCAATGTCTATTCCAAGGTGAAATAACAGTGGAAGAAATCATTGAAAAAATGAAGGCGTACAAAATTTCACAAAACCCCAAAGAAAGTGAGATATATGCCTGCATGATTCATAGCCTATTGGATGAATATAGATTCTTCCATCAATATCCAGAAAGAGAGTTAGTCACCATTGCAAATTTATTTGGACAAATTATAAACAATAAACTCCTGGACGGCATTATAGAAACTATCGCAATAAAGTAATTTTGTTAAATAAATCATAACATAGATATGTTCTAGAAGGAATTAAAAAAGGATCAGGAAACATGTATCTCTTTGCAACAACAGCTCTTAAACAATTTGTCGAAAATCTCAGCACTAATCCACAATATCTTCAGAATTTGATAACAATACCAGCACTTAAGAAATCACCCGGATTGTTCGAAAAGATCAACGAGAAATTTAACGAAATGAACAACAAAAATAAACCTAAATTAGATGAAGCAAATATTTCGACCGGATCAGCAACTATTAAAGATAAGCATACGCATGCTACTACTCACAATCCGATGATCAATAATAATCTTATTGTTTTTGACACCATTCAAGATGACAAACGTGGGGAAAAAATGAATGTGAAAATGCCTGAATTCAACAGAGAGAAATTCAACAACGTGTTTTATAACTTTTCGAGTCCAACAACTCCTTACGGAATGGCTACTAACCCGACAGTAAGTCAATACAATGCAAAACCGAAACAAACTTTCGAAAGTCCAGGGATGAATTTCCAGAACAATATTCCAGGCCAATCATTCTATTCTGGAGATGTAATGGGCATGGGGGCAATGTACTACCCAGGAATGAGTAAGACAACAAATATAATAAATTATATAATTACTTAGGGAAAGACAACTTCGAAGATTACGAAAACGACAACAAAGTAGAAATCCCCTTCCTCAACGAAATTAAAGGAGAGGATTATTTCAACGTTAAAAAAGACGAAGCAAAGATGCTCAAACAAGATTTACTAGGGGATTACAATAAAATAGTCACACCTGCTACTGGAACTACTTTTACAACCGGAGATAAAATCGCCTCTAGCACTTTCAATCCGCAATCTAAGACAAAATTATTGAAACCCACAACCATAGGAAATACTGTTGCCAATCTGTCTCAGATCCTTGGAGATAGTGAACCCTCTATTCAGGCACCATCTCAAGATATTATAGATAAGATTAATTTCATATTCAATTCAATGAGCAAGAGCAACATTCTGGATAAATCAAATGATCTTAAATTGATTTTGATCAACGATAATGTAATAAAATGGTTCAGCAACTTCTTCATTTTAAACAGAATAAGTGTTGAATATAACAACCACCAAATTTATTATGAACTAATTACCTACATAGATTCTAAAGAATTAAATCAGCTTTTAATAAAGGACACAATTTCTTTTATTAGGAAGCTACTTCTCTCCGAAACAATTGCAAAGGATGCCAAAGAGAAGAAGGTTATGATCAATCTGGGCTCATGGCTGGGAATCATGACAATAGCTAAAAACAAGCCGATCCTTGCTAGAGATCTTGACCTTAAAGAAATCATTTTTGACGCTTATGAAAATGGAAAACTAACTGCGATCATTCCATTTATTTGTAAGATACTAGAACACAGTGCAAAGACAAAGGTTTTTCATTCCAAAAATCCTTGGATCCAGGCTATCCTCGCAGTGCTTGCTGAATTGTATTATAAAGAACATCTTAAGCAAACCTTAAAATTCGAAATAGAAAACATTTTCAAGAAACTTGACATCGACCTAGCCAACTTCCAACAGAGTCGCTTACTAGATGCAATTGTCATAGTATCTACTTCTCAAGATTTCACAAGACCAGCAACTTCCAACGAGCCTGAATTCGATCCGAACGAATTACTCAAGATTATATCTAAACAAGAGCAATATCCAAACGAGATTATGATGTTCTTAAACAGATCCCATCCTAATTTTATTGCCAGAAACGAATTACTCAACATTCTAACCAATGCCCTATTCATGGCAATAAACGAAATTTTGGCTCCAGTAGTGGAAAGAGCAGTCAACATATCTCAGGTAACTACAAGAGAATTGATCTTAAAAGATTTCGCATTTGAAAAAGACGAAACAAAATTCAAAAACGCAGCAAATTTGTGCATCAAATCGCTAGCTGGTTCATTAGCAATGGTAACATGTAAAGAACCTCTCAGAATAGGATACAACAACCAACTGAAAGACATTCTTTTAAAAAAGGGGCTTGAAGCTGAACTTGTTGATGCATTGAATAACAGCGTTAACAATTCAGAAATTTTGGAGATCGGAAGCAGCTACATTCAGAATTATGTGATAAAACGAGCGATCGACAAAATAGAAAAGGATAAGGTTATCATCGAAGAATTGGAAAAAAGAAAAAAGAATAAAGCACTAGACATCAAGCCTGAACTCATTTCAAAAATCAAAACTCTTCCTGAAATTCTAAGACCAAATCCTACCGGACTTACCTCAGACCAATTGAAGATTTATGAAGATTTTGATAAAATATATGACAGGACCTCAATCAATACAAGCAGTCAAAGTAACAAACTCGGGTTACTGAAGAAATTGATTCCCGCATTAAAAGAAGTCTTGGATTCTCCTCCTACTGCCAAAATAATTAATAAATACGAAATTTGTATGCTTAACATTCAATTTATCACTAAAAGCGATAACACTGATTACGCAGAAGAAGACGAGCAGTTGAGCATTTTATCAAAAATGATTTCTGATTCAAAAGTGAATGACTCTTCCATCGTGGATGAATTGGTGAATATTAGTTACAAATACACAGTAGCTGCCAGCAAGGCTAACAATTTGTCTCTGATAAACATAAACTCTGAGATTTTAAAGGGATGGTTGAAGATTGACCCCAGTATGTCCAAAGAGATCACAAATAAGCTCTTAAACACAGACGATCTCTACATCAGATTCAAATTCGACATTCATTACTATTTCTTTAGGAAGAATATCTTCGATATGACTGAATACGAAAATTTCATGGCAGATTATTTGGAAGAAAACTCAATGAACGAAACTGTCAGAAGACTAATCACAAATCTAATAGAGAAGAAAGTTTTGTCTATAAACAGTTTTAAAAAAATCCCGTCCTATATAATAGACCCCGCAGTATCTGGAGACTATTTCGATCTATTCTCAAAGAAATCAACTTTCTGCCAACCGAATCCGAATTTTTTCATTATAGACAGCAAGATTTGCAACATTAGAGATTACAATTCATACATTAATTTCAGGGAAAATTGTAAATTTGTGTACAAGCTTATTCTCAACTTCGTTTATCAAAACATCGACCAGGAAAACATCAGAAACAAATTGAAGGAATTCGTGGACAGTTCAATTGTTAAAGTTGAAGAACAGATGAATGTGTTTATAATGATCATTACCGAACTTGCAGTGAAGAGTGTTTTGTTCTATGAGCCGGAAAATTATTTTTATCCAGAGTCAGAGGCGAAATGCATTATGTGTCTGCTCAACATAATCCCTTCATCAACTACGAACAAACTAAAATTATTCGAGAACATATTACTTGCTATTTTCAAGGTCTTCCACTACGACTATATAAAAAATTTGAGCAATTTTAATCAAAGACCCTACTACAAATTGTTGATAAATATCATATATCTCCTCCACAATGCGGATAACAATGAAGAAATGTTTAACGGATATAAGAAACTCCAGTACTTCTACGTGTTAGCTGATGTTCTGAGATTCATGAAACCACAGCATTACCCTGGATTTGTCTTAGCCTGGATCGATATAATCTCATGTAAGTACTTCAATTCTATTTTCTTAGAATTGGATTCAGGTAGTAAAACAATCAAAGAGACGATCCCGAAATTCGAAAAGTTCTTGTTGATTTTGATTGACCTTCTTTCCTATCTTAAAGCGCTGAATTCAGAAATTATGGCCGAGTACAATTCAAAAGTTTTGGTTGATACAGTCTACAAATTCTTTTTCTTGTTGAGCAACACTTATCCAGAATTTTTATCGTACTATTACTACATTATAATCGCCTCTTTACCTGCTGGAGACAACTTCCTACAATTAAAGAACATAATTCTAAGCTCAACTCCTTTAGACATCGAACAGCCTGATCCTTTCTTCGAAGAGTTTAAAGTAGACTCCCTACCTGACATAAGGAAGAATTCATTAGTCTTGTTTGACATTAACAGTATCTTATTCGATTACGGATACAAAGGGATAATGGACGAATATGTAGAGACTAAAAATGAAAGTTTGTTGGACGAGTTGATTAACAAGCTAAACAAGAACGAGAAGGATCAAGTGCAGAATTACTTAAGTAAGCATTTATTAACTTATCATCATTTAGTAATTAACGCCATTGTAATTCACTGGTCTCAGTATGTAATTAAGATGACAACCACAAACGACAAGAAAAAAATGTCCAATCAAGATGTCCTTGAATTTTTTATTAGAATGATAAAGAGTTTAGAAGCCGAAAATAGAGATCATTTTATCAATTCAATTCTAAACGAGTTAAGATACCCTTCAAACCAGACCTATTACTTCTCTTGTCTCTTACTGTGCATTTTCTTCGAGATAAAAAACGAACAGATTGAGGAACATATATTGAAGTAAGCATTTAAAGATTAATTTCTTATAGAAACATTCTAGAGAGACTGCTATACAAGCCTTATCCTTGGGGAATCCTGGTTACCTTCGTTGAGCTTTTTAGACATCCTAAGTATGAATTATCTAAGAAGAGCTACATAAACAAAACCCGCTGTGATAAAATTATTGAAGAGATGGTCAAATTCTTCAAGTCTTCTAAACTTAATGAGAACATAGAAAATTATGTTTCGTAACATTACTAAAAGCCTATTTAGTATTTGCAAAAATAGATTTAAGTCTAAAGTGATAAAGTTTATATAACTCCTTGTATATATTATAATAAGAATTAATTTAATTATAATCAGAAAAAACTCAGAACATAACAACAATATAAATTATTTATATTCAAATTAAAATAATATGAGATAATATGAGATAATTTAAGTTTATTTATTGTTAGTTATTTATTTGGTATTTGTAATAATTGTTTAATATTTTTTAAAAATTGATTATTTCTATTTCTATATATGCTTCCAATCGATTATTTATAAACCCTAATATTTTAGAATTATCATAAACCATCCTTGCAGTTGAAGTTGTTATACAACGCCATTGTGTTTATATCATTTTCTAACTCTCCAAATTTCCCACTTTTTAGTTTATCATCATTGGTAATTTTTATATCTTCTATCTTGATGTTATTATTAATATAAATATTTAAAGATGAGAGTATTTTTTCCTTTTGGATTTCTTCTCTTTGTAAGGAATTTATTACTACTGATAAATTTTCATGCTATTTGTTAAGGAAGATATGCCTACTTAATAAAAATTTACTTCTTTTCGTAAAGATTTTACTTCCTCAATAAGATTCAGATACTCCTTTTCTAATTTTTCTCTTTTAATTTGTTCGATTTCCTTGTCTTTGAAAATTCCGCCTAGCGCACTGTGAATGCTTATTTCTTTCTTAGGTGTTCTTTCAGAAATAAGGCTGTCAATTTCTTCTCTTTGTTCCTTTATTTTTTGGGAGATTTCAAAATTCTTTAGTTTGATTTTTAAAATGTTTTCCCATGTGTTGATTTTTTCTGTAAGGAGTTTTGAATCGATTAGGAGATTTTTCGGTTTCGAAGATGTGGAAGAAAAACCTGATATAGATTTATATTATTATTTTAGTTAATAAAATTTTTTAATTACCTAACACGTTGGAAAAGGCTCCTACGAAATTTCCAAATAACCCCCCTTTCGTAGAGGATTTCTCAATTTCCTTCTCTTTTTCTTTAAATTTTTCCTTTTCTAGAAATTTTTCTTCTTTCTTTTTGTAATTCGACGACTTATATCGATTTATTTGCTTCATAAATTTAAAAAAATAAATAGATTTAATGAAGTAATTAAATTCCTTGTTGACCAGAGTTAAATTCAGAATAGATTTCATATCCATGAATTGTATTGTGTCCTTCAAATATGTCACTCTGAAATTATTTTTCTTTGATTTTGTTAGAACTTTTGAAATCTTATCGCTGTTAATTTGGCCATCGCTTTTTTCTAATTTCGTTGTTACCGTTCCTTTACGTATTTCCATAGCCGAGAATAAGGATGTATTTGTTTGTGTCTGTTGGTTTGATTGCTTATTTAGATATGGATTATTTGTAGGGTTGAATTTTTCTCTAAGTTTTTCTAAATTTTCCCTGATTTGTTTTATTTCTGATAAAACATTCATTTAAATATTTAATTAAATTTATTAAATACAAATTTATTGATTGAATTTTAGATTTGTTTTTAATAATACTTAATTTATTTATCAATTAATTAATTTTTATCCTTTCAATACAGTATTACATCTTATGTTCATTAAAAATGCTCTTTTCATATTCCACAGCTCTAATGTACGGAAGAGTTTTCTCAACATAAACATGAGTGAGCAATTCTTTTTCATCAGGATGTGGATCACTAATTGCCTTTTGTACGTCATCTCGAATCTTTCTAGAAATTTCTTTATCTTTTTGATCTAATTCCTCCTTGGTAGAAACTTGATTTTGGATAAGATATTTCCTAACCAAGTCAATGCAATCTCTTTTGGATCTTCTTTCCTGAACTTCCTCAGCCTTTCTGTAGGTAATTCCAGGATCGGAGGGGCCATGCCCGAAATATCTATAAGTGTCGATTTCCAAGACGATTGGCCCATTCTTTATGGTATATTCCTTGCAAAATTTAGTAGCTTCCTTCACAGCCCAGATGTTCGATCCGTCACAATGTAAGGCAGGAAATCCTCTCAGTTTTCCCATGATAGGTAAATAAGAGTGTGCCATTTGTTCAGAGGTACCCATACCATAGTGGTTATTTTCAATCAAGAAGACGCATGGTAATTTCCAGATTCCAGCCATATTAGCAGCTTCGTAGTATTGACCCTGGTTGGCTGCACCGTCCCCGAACATGGTGATAGCACAGCAAGGTTTGTTGCAATTTTTCAAAGCGAGTGCCAGACCAGCTCCCATTGCAATCTACATATATAAATTTTTAGATATTTACCTGTGCTCCAACTATGCCATGTCCCCCGTAGAAATTATGTTTCTTGCTATATAAATGCATACTACCTCCCTTTCCTTTTGTAGAGCCTGTTCTCTTTCCGATATTTTCCGCAAGGATTTCGTAGGGAGAGTCTCCCCTAGCCATTGCGATTCCGTGATCTCTATAACCAGTTATGACACAGTCTTCTTTGGTTATTGCTGATTCGATTCCCAATGCGACAGATTCTTCTCCGACATAAACGTGTAAGAAGCCTCTAATAAGTCTATCCATATACAATTTGTTGCATTGAACCTCCATGTGTCTCATAGCCGTCATTATATTGAAGAAATCCATCAACTCCTTTTGTGTAGTTTTTGTAGTAGTAGGCATTTTACTTGTGTCTAAGTCGATGCTTTTCCATTTTGGCTTTATAAAGTTTAAAAAATTCTTCTTACCAACTCTACTTCGTAGGTTTTTGATTCGTCTGCATTAAAGTATCTAAAAATATTTTTGTATAATTTTTGAGAATTTGGGGAAATTCTTGACTTGCAGATATTTTTCAGATTGAGCATTTAATATAATAAATATCAAAGAAACATTAGGATTATTTGTAATGAGAAAATTAATGAATAAACGAAATATTTTAATTATAATAAAATTAACTTACAATTTTATTTTAATTAATAGTTTTTAAAGATATTTTTGATTTTAAAATTTTTTATCAAATCACATTAGTATTATGACGAGAAAAGTCTGAATTTATTTAATTGTATTATAAAAGAAGTAGTAAAATATCAATAATAATACAATTATAATTAATTAACAAAAAAATGGAATTGTATTTCTGATTTTAAATTTAATTTTATATAAAAATAAAAATAAAAATGAAAGTTATTTTCAATAAATTTCGATTACTTTTATCTTAGTCAAATTTGTATAGATTCCCTCCATATGGCTCTGAGGTGCATCTGTAATTATTACTTTTTCTCAAACTAGTTTTAATAAAATCCAATTTCTGTCCTTCATGTTTTTTACCGAAGAAGAAGCGTGTATCTGTTTTTCTTTCGACAGTGGTATTATGGCAGATTATATTATTCTCCTTGGAAACCAAATCAGAGCATTCATACCATTTGATATTCACCGGTTGTCTTTTTATTTTACAATTTTTGTAATTTCCATCTCCCTCCTTAATTGATTCTCTACTTTTCATCAAGTTTTCTTGTTTCATTACTCCTTCTTCTCTTTCTATTTTGATGTAACTCTGAATTGAATTTAGGAATTCCATATGCATCTGTCTATATATTTTTGTTAGAAATTCTTTATGTTTCTCATCAACTGATTTTTGGAAAATTTTGTTAAGTACGTAAATTCCTGAATTAATTCTGGCTTTGTTTTCTAAAGTGAAAATGAAATCTATAAGCCAAATTCTTCTCTTAACTTGAATGAGGATGTCTTTGTCTAAGATCATTTGAATTCTTCTTCTCTTGAATAAAACAGAAAAGAATTGTTTGCTCTGTAAAAATTTTTAATTTATTTATATATTCTTACAACATGGTCTAATTGGTAATTTCTTAATTCTCTGAAAGTCAGCTTAGAGAAGGATTTTAACAAAATGTGGTATAATCTTCTAGTTCCTAAAAATTTGTGCTTGAAATTGTTAATTGAGAAGTTCGCAATAGAGACGATAGAAAATTGGTTCAAGGTCGTTGTATGATTCGTGTCATTTTGTAATTTGATTTCATTTGTTGCTTCAAGGAGAGATTTTCCCCCTTCTGCTTCTAAGTCTGTGATGGAAGCTTCTAAAAGTTTTATTTCTTTTGTCATAAGGAAAGGAAGAATCCTTTCAGCACATTCTTTTACAATTAATTGTTCCAAATTTAAATCTTCCTTGACTAAAACTAAGTCTTCTTTATCTTCTAATGTATTAAGAGGAGAAGGTGAGTTTCCTCCCATTAAGGAGTCTCTTTCACTATCTTCTATTTCGATTTCGATTTCTTTTGTTCTGCTCTCATTAAGTTTATGGAATTTGTTCTTTTTCTTAGAAATTCTGCAAGATTTTGTGAAACTGCATGAGAGATTCAATTTTTTTTTTCGTAATGGGGTTGAAATCATTATTGGAGTAGAAATTACAAGATTTATACTCGAAGCAGATAATTTTTCTTTGTTTCGGGAAGTTTCTGGTTGCGGTTCCGGTTTTTCGATTTTTTCTAAGGAGGTTAAAAGATAAATAGGATTCATATTATCATTATCAATTGAATTTTGAATTTTGTCTAAGGTCGTCTCAGGATTCTCTTTGGAGACAGGTATTGTCATTTCTAGTGTATTCTCAGTTTCTTGGACTGGCTGAAGATTTTTGATATCATGTACATCATCTTTAACAACGTTAGTATCTTTACTTGATTCGTCCGGCTTTTTATTTTTATTAAGTAATTGCCTCCAATTTCTCTGAATTCTCTTTAATAGAATTAAATTATATTGTTCGAATTTAAAAATAGACTTAGGGGGTACGATCGATTTTTTTTTAATTAATTTAATCTCTGGGATTGTGACACTTTTTATTTCGGGAGTTGGGACTTTTCTCCAGTTCTCTTGGATATTTTTTATTTTATTAACTTGGAAGCTTTCTGACTTGAAGACCTTAGTGAAATTGTTCAAACGTGGACCATAAAGTTTATTAAATTTGAAACTTTTGGAGATATCGGGGATTGTAGTAATGTCAACTGTTTTCTTGACTTCTTTTTTCTTGTTATTATTGAAAGATCTCCATTTCGATTGCAATTGTTTTATTTTAAGAATTGAAGAGTAATTTTTATTTGCTTGATGCTTTGTAAATGTTTTGTTATAATCAGATTTTTGGAGTTTTAAAATCCTTGCTTCAGGAATTGCAACTGAGGATTTACTGTTACCTACAATACTCATTGGAGTTATATTTGTTTGTACTGAATGTTTGTAAGAATTAACTGGTTTATAATTAAATTGGACATTGTGTTGGAATTTATTTTGGTGAAAGGTTTTATTCTCATTGGTCTTAATCTCAGGAATTTCATCAACAAGGTTAATTTCTGCATTTTCTTTTACAGCATGGTCTTGGTCAGTTTTTTCTTCATCCGGGGTGTTTTCTATCTTGGTAATTTTATGCTCCTTTTCTTCGTTCTCTACATTTAAGGGAGTTTCGTTTATTTCTTTTAACTCTGGATTTTCTGAAATTTCTGGGTCGTCCTCTTTGTTTAGTTTTTCATAATTATCCTTAACAGGTTCATCATCTCTTTCTTGCTTCTCGTTTACAACTTGAAGATCTTCTTTATTTTCAATTATATAAGAAGGAGTATCCTGAATTTCTGGCTTATCATTCACATCGACTTTTACTAAATTATCATCTTGTTTTGTAATCTTCTCATTATCTTTTTCAATTAAATTATCTTCTTGATTTTCATTTTCTTTTGAATCTGGAACAACAGATTTTTCGTTTGAAATAGGGAGTGCTTCTTTTTCGCCATTTTGTACATTTATAAGGTTTTCTATAATTTTAGGATCGATTTCATCATCTTTTAAATTATCTTTCTCAATTTGTTTCTTTGATTTTTCTTCTTCTTTTTCCAAATTCTGTAAGTCAGTAATTTCTGGATTTTCTTTTATAGGAGACTTGTGATGTTCGGATGTAATATCTGGGTCTTGTTCTTTGTATGTTATGACTGGTTCTTTAAACTCTGATTTCTCTCGATTAAGTTGAATTTCATTTATAACTGGATTTATTTTCTCATGTATCATTTGGTCATCTTTATCAATTATTGTTTCAAAAGGCTTTTCTGTTTTCTCTATTATTTCTGTTTCAGCTGGCATCTCTTCATTTTGGGTTAAAATCGGATGGTCTTCCTTCTCAACAATTTCTGAGGTTTCTTGAATATCCGCGTTTTCTGATATTTTGGGATTTTCATAGATCAAAGGATTTTCATCAGTTAAGGCGATATCTTGTTTTTCATCATTTTCTTTTAATTTTGTTAAATCTTTTGTTACTGTTTTATCATCAGGAATAATCATAACATCCTCTTTGTTAGTCAGAGGAACTTCGGTCTTTTCATCTGTATTTGGTATGCCAAATATTTCGTTAATCACAGGTGCATCTTTAATTTCTGAAGATTCTTGCTTGTTTTCATTATGATTAATTTCTGGTTCATATTTTTCATCAGATACATCATCTTTCTCTAATATTTCACGAATTTCCTCATCTTTTTTAACATTTTCTGTAGGAATTTCAACAGGCGTAGTTTCTAGTTGAACTTTGTTTTCAAAATCTTTTGGTGGCTCGGTTATCTCTTTGATTTTCTCAATTTCAACAATTTCAGATGATTCTGGCTTACAAGCATCTATAGGTTTTAGCTTATCTTGACTAGAAATGTCAGATTCTTTGTCTTTATCAGAAAATTCTGGTATTTCTTCGATTAAAGCCTCAACAAGGTTGTCGTAAATAGTGATTACAGGCTGCTTTACTGTCTCAATTACTTCTGGTTTTTCGTTATCACATTCCATGATTGCTTCCTTTTTCTCTTCAATAATTTCAGGTTTATATTCTTTTTCGATAATTTCTGGATTGGATTGATCGTCTGAAATTGATCTATTCTCTTCCTTCTCAGTTAATTGCGGTATTTCTTCTTTAATGATTGGTTCTAGCTTATCAACATCGGTTGTTTTATCAGGAATATCAGGGTTCTTCTCCTCATATTTGGTTTCTGTCTTATTATTATGATCATCTGAAAACATTGGGTCCTCTTCTTTTTCAATTATTTTCGGATTCTCCTTTGTATCAGTTAAATCCTGGTTAATAATGTTTTCTGATAGAATTGGTTCCTTTTCTTTTTCAGGTTTTTCTAAAGCATCCTTAGGATCTTCGATGGTTATTGGCTCCTTGTATGTAATTTTGATATCCTGACTATCTTCTTTGTCTGTGCTTTCATGCCTGTCATGATGATCTATGATCACTGGTTGTTCTTCTTTGTCCTTTGTTTCAGGCTCTCGGTTATCTTCTGTAATTAACTTTTCTTCTTCTTTTTCAAAAATTTCTGGCTTTTCAACATATTCGACTTGTATCACTGGCTCATTTTCTGTTTTAGAAATATCAGATTTTTGTACTTTTTCTATAATTTCTGGTTTGTCTTGAAATTCTGTGACTATATCTTCAGTAATTTGAGGTTTGTCCTTTTCTATTTCTATTTGTTGATTTTCAAAGATTACAAACGACTTATCATCCTTGTCAGTGAACACCGGTTCCTGTCCTTTTTCTATATAAACTGGTTCGTCCACGATTGCATTTGGTTTTTTATCATCTGTTTCTAGCGGCTCCTTTTCTTTTTCTGTAATTTGACCCATGTCGATAAGCTTTTCTCCATTATCAAGATCAGATTCTTCTTCTTTATTTATAACTACTGGCTTTTCATTTTCAATGTATATTGAAGGTTCAACTTCTTTTTCGATTATTTCATGTTTCTCCTCTCTCTCAGTAATTTTTGGTTGATTTTCTTTATTATTTATAAATTGCACCTCAATATTTTCTCTTTTTATCACCGGCTCGGTTTTCTCATCACTAGTTTCAGGTTTCTGTTTTATTTGTGGGATTTTTTTATTATCGATAGTGGATTCACTGACGTCAGGATTAATACCAGGTTCTTTATCTTTTTCGTTTGTTTCCTGTTTTTCCTCTGCATCATTTAATTTAATATTTTCTTTTTCTTGAACATCATTTACCATGATTGGAGTACATATATCATCAATTTCTATAATTTCATCATTTTCTTCTTTTTTACTAATTTCCTTTTCATCTTCTTGATTTTCCTGTTTTATTACGTTTTCTGAATTTTCATTGATATTTTTTAAAACTTCCTCCTCGATTGTTCTATTAGTCATAGGCTCATCTTTTTTCTCAATCTCAGGTAGTTTTTCAATAACATCCTCTTTAACTGTTTGCTCTTGTTCGTCTTCAATTTCAGTTTTTTCGTAAATTTGTTCTGGGTTTTGCAAATGTTCTCGCTCTTCTATTAGAGTAGGTTGTTTTTTATTTTCTGAATCGATTTCGTCGTCGTTAACGACAGTAATAACTGGA
>Ga0169931_10007769_pt1 | contig 15816 bp, 12 predicted proteins | sample Kivu_15m_20L_FD_129675 | JGI IMG/M metagenome (GOLD analysis project Ga0169931, IMG submission 129675) | Freshwater microbial communities from Lake Kivu, Western Province, Rwanda to study Microbial Dark Matter (Phase II) - Kivu_15m_20L... | ecosystem: Environmental > Aquatic > Freshwater > Lake...
GGCTTGCCCTGCTGGGTTCTGGCGAAGGTCGGATTGGTCCCGATGTTCACCGCCGTGGCGTGTTTGGTGTTGTCCGCCTCGCCGTTTTCATCGACGAGATAGGCCCAGGCAGAATACACACCCGTGCGTGGCATCAGCTCGCCCTCCGGGATCAGGTTCGCGGTTGGAAATCCAATCGTGCGTCCACGCTTGTCGCCCTCGACCACGGTGCCGGTGATTTCAAAGGGCCGTCCAAGCAACAGGCGCGCGCCCTCGACGCGGCCTTCCAGCACGAACTCGCGGATCTTGGTGGAAGAGCAGGGGACACCGCCAACGCTGACCGCCGACACGACATCCACGTCAATGCCGAGCACATCACCGAGGGCTGCAAGCAAGGTGGGATCGCCCCGTCGGCCCTTGCCGAAATGAAAGTCGTGGCCGACGACGAGGTTGTGGGCGGTCAGATCGCGGGCGAGGAATCCCTTCACAAAATCCTCGGCCTCGAGGCGCGCCGTCTGTTTGTTGAAAGGTTCGACCAGCACAAAGTCCATGCCGGCCTGCGCGCACAGCTCGATGCGGCGCCCAAGCGGCATGATGAGGGGTGGTGCGAGGTTCGGTGAAAAGAATTGCGCCGGATGCGGATCGAAGGTGACGACCCCCGCGTCTCCACCATTGGCATCCGCGCGGGTGCGCGCAAGTTCGAGCAAGGCGAGGTGACCACGGTGAACGCCGTCGAAGTTGCCAAGGGCGATGGCGGGTGAGCGCAGGGGCCGACCCATGTCCTGCACGATTTGCGTGCGGCCCGCGATGATCTTGATCTTGTGTTTCATGGAGCACCCCCTCGCATCAAGATGATGCGCTTGACCGCCATCGCGGTGACCATGAAGGATACCAGCACGATGCCGCGCAGGATCCGGGTGCGCCGCACGCGCCTGCGCAGGTGTTCGTAGTACGAAACGGCCTCGCTCTCGGGAAGGTTCTGCAAGATCAACTCTTCTTGCTTGATGCGCACGCGCTCGGACAGCTGGTTGCCCACCACCAGGATCAACGCGGCGACAATGATGCCTCTTAACATCGTTGCGCCCTAACGTTGCTGCTGCAAGAGATACGCATAGCCGTAGGTCCCCACCGCCGTGAACGCGAACACCACGGCGACCGCGAGCATGATGCGGTCGCTCTTCTTGCGGCTTTGCTCGTGAAACGCGCGCGCCTTCGCGGCCGGCATTTGCGCCATTTTCGAGAGCTTGCGGCGCTCCTGAAAATACTGACTGACGACCACGAGGGCCGACAGCAGCATGAAGAGCACAGGTATGGGACGCACGGCTATGGGTCCGCGAACGGGTCTTCGATGGTCTGCTTCTCGGCGGCCGGCTTCTCGGCGGCAGGTTTCTCGGCCGCAGGCTCGTCCTTCTTCTCGGGTGCCGGTTCGGGTGTGGCCGGCTCCTCAGACTTGGGCTCTGCTTGCGCGGGTGGAGCCGGCGTCGCCTCTGGCGCTGCGGGCTCTGCGCCCTCGATTAACTCTGGAACCTCGTCGCCACGGCGCCAGGCCTGTGTGGGGACGGCGTTCGCTGGACGGGGACCGTGGGCGGCCCGGTGAACAGGCTCGGGCTCGGGCGCGGGCTCCGGTTCTGCGGCCGGCGCCGGCTCACTTGAGGGCAAGGTGTGAATCTTCGGCGCCTGTGCGGGCCGGGCGATGGGCGCCGCTGCCTTTTCATTCGCCGTCGGGGCGGGCTCAGTTGGCTTTCCCGACGCCAGGAATACCCATCCGCCCACAGCTGCGCCGACGATGACGATGGCCGCGACCATGAAGCGATTCGACGAACGCTGATGAGTGTTGCGAATGACCGGAGGACCCTCATCCGCGAGCAACGCCTGCGATGCCCGGAGGTCTTGCAGCGAGGTGGTGTCGTGCGCCACGCTGCCGCGCTCGTTCACGGTGGGCCGTGTGTTTCGACCGGTGCCGCCCGTGCCACCACGTGGACCCTCCGTGATCGGCTCGTCATCCAGCTCGAACTCGGTGGCCGAGCGCAACACGGATGTGGTACGGCTCGGTGGTGGTGCGGTCTGGCTGATCGGCGGCTCGCCATCGACCTGACTCAGCTTGTCGAGCCATCCCTTGAGCTCGGTCTGCCCGGGCGAGCCGAAGCTGGAACGCAGCACAGACTCGATGTCGACCAGCATGTGATGCGCCGATGGATATCGGTTCGACGGATCGAAGGCCATCGCCCGTCCGATGACGGTCGCCACATGGGGATGCAGGTCCTTGTGGACCTTCTCGGGCGGCGTGTACTCACCCTTCTGGACGCGCAACAAGATCTCGAGGTCCGTTGGTCCGTCGTAGGGCCGCTGTCCCGTCGTCAGCATGTAGAGCAAGGTGCCGACCGCATAGACGTCAGAGCGGGCGTCGATATCCCGGCCGTTTGCCTGCTCGGGAGACATGAAGGCGATCTTGCCCTTGACCACGCCACCATCGGTTTGATCGCGCTTCCGCTTGGCCTTGGCGATGCCAAAGTCCGCGAGCTTGACCTCGCCTTGCTCGCTGATGAGCACGTTTTGTGGTGAAACATCCCGGTGCACGATGCCGAGCGGTCGGCCGTTCTCACCGGTCTTGCTGTGGGCGTATTCGAGCGCCCGGCAGACCTGGCTCACCACGTAGAGCGCGATGGAGGTCGGCAAGGCGATGTTCGCGAGTGAGGCCCGGTGCAGGAGTCGTCCGAGATCCCAGCCGTCGACGAGCTCGAGCGCCAGAAAATACCGACCACCTGCCTGCCCGAGATCGAGCACCTGCACGATGTTGTTGTGCGAGAGCGTCATCGAGATGTGGGCCTCGTCGATGAGCATGTTTCGGTATTGCTCGTCCGCGACGAGGGCCGAGTGGATCCGCTTGAGGACCACGGTCTTCTCGAAACCCTGCGAGCCCTGCTGCTTGGCCAGGAAGATTTCGGCCATGCCCCCATCCGCGAGCTTGCGAATGACTGTGTAGCGACCGTGTCCGACCATTTGGGGTGGGGAAAGTTACCACGTTCAATCAATTTGCAACCCGTGATTTCAGAAGCTTCTTCCGGAGTCGACGCGGTGCGTTTTTCGACTTCCGGACCGGTTTCGAGTTCGATGGGGCGATGGCCATGTCCATCGACCGGACAGCATCACCGCCGGGTGATGGAGGTGGGGGTCTGCCCGCCTGGCTTTCGCGCGCCCTGGTGACGGCGTATGGGCTCCTGTTGGCGCTGGCGTTGCCGCTTGGTTTTCACAGCGCCTCCGAAACCGGCTGGCTGGCCGACGCCTTCGGAACGGGCTCGCACCTTGTCCCGTCGCACGGCTCGCCGTTGGCGGTTCTGTTTGCTCGTGGCGCCAGGGTGATCCCCGTGGGCGAGCTGCCCATCAAGCTGCGTCTCGTCGCGATGTTGCTCGCGGGGCTCGCGATGTTCGTGCTGCATCGCCTGGTCGCCACCGCGGTCGGGCATCTGGCGCTGGTGCCGCAGGCTCGGGTGCGCGAGCGCGATCGCCTGCACGAGCGCCTCTCGACGCTGGGAGGCGTGGGCGTGGTGCTCGCCTGTCCCTTTGTGGCCACGGCCTTCGTGGCGCCCGGGATGCACGCGCTCTCGGTGGCCGGCATGGCCGCCTCGCTCTGGCTAGGCGAGCGTGTGCTACGAAATCCGGCCGATACCCGCACCGCGCTGGTCGCGGCCCTTGTGTTCGGCATGCTGGCGGGGCTCGACCCGGTCGTGTGCTCGTTTGCGTGGCCGCTTGGCGTGCTTGTTTGGTTCTGGAATCTGCGCGCCGGTCAACGCTGGGCGACACTCGCGCCATTCGTCTTCGTCTGTGGCGTGCTGTGTGTGTTGCCGATTCTCTCAAGCGGCCTGGGCGCGGGCGGGGCGAGTGGACTCTGGGATCGGTTCACGCTGGCGACCGTGCGCGCGGCGCTCGCGTCGGCCAACGGTGCGCAGGTGTTGTTGGTGCTGCAAGATCTGGTCGACGCGCTTGGGGTCGTCGCGATATTGTTTGGCGTCGTCGGCATTGGCTGGATGGCGGTGCGTTTACCCGTGATGGCCGGTGCGATCGTCTTTGCGATGTGGACGACCCTGCTCATCTGGGCGAGTGCGCGTGCGGGCCTCGCATCCGATCCCACGCGCATGTTCGCCGCCCGCGACGCGGCGACCGTGGCGACGGCGCTTTGCGGTTTGCCCATCGCCGTCGGGATCTTGAGGCTCAGCATCAGCCTTGGGCAGGCTCGGGGGGCGGCCTCTGCGGCGCTGGCCGTGATTGCCGTCATCATCCCGCTGCTTGCGTGGGCACCGGGCCGGTCGACCCCCGATGTGAAGCACCTCAGGGAGCAGCTCGCCCGCCTGTCCAGCACCGATGCAGAACCCGCCCCCTCGGCCCCTGCGGAGCCTGCGGACGCTGCCCACAAGGCGTACCTGCTGGCGGCCGAGGGCCTGGTGTCGATACCGGCACCGCGGCAGTCCGATCCAAAAGCAAAATACCATCAGAAAAAGGCTCCAAAGCCGGTAGTTCCCGTCCGCGCAAGGCGCAATAAATGACGGGTGCCACAATTCCGATGGTTTTTACTCACGCTCCTGTCGCTGGGCGCGTCCGTTGCCCGGGCCGCTGAACCGGGTTCGGTCGACTTTGCCCGGGATGTTCGGCCGATCCTTTCCCGGCACTGTTTTTCCTGCCACGGGCCCGACGCCGGCAACCGAAAGTCCGGGCTAAGGCTAGACACGCGGGACGGCGCCCTCCTTGAGCACCAGGGCACCACAGCCTTTGTGCCGGGAGATCCTGCGGCCTCGGAGGCGATGGTGCGCATCCTCGCGACCGATCCCGACGATCGCATGCCACCGCCCGACAAGTCGAAGGGTCTATCCGAGGCGGAGATCGCGACCGTCACCCGCTGGATCAAGGCAGGGGCAAGCTGGCAGGAACACTGGTCGCTGCGCCCGATCGTGCAAACCCGGCCTCCGCGATCGCCCTGGCCCGCACAACGTCAGAGCCCGGTCGACGACTGGGTTCACGCACGGTTGAGTGCCGAGGGCATGGCACCCCGAAAGTCCGCTGCCCCCGAGATCCTTGTGCGACGATTGGCGCTGGATCTGACGGGGCTGCCGCCGACCGTCGAGGAGCTCGCGCGTTTCATGAAGGCGCCGACCGACAAAACGTACCGCGAGTTGGTGGAGCATTACCTTGCGTCTCCCGCATACGGCGAGCGCTGGGCCCGGGTGTGGCTTGATCTCGCACGCTACGCCGATACCAAGGGTTACGAGAAGGATATGCCGCGCACAATCTGGCCGTACCGGGACTGGGTGATTCAGGCGCTGTCGCGCGACATGCCCTTCGACGCGTTCACCGTGGCGCAACTTGCCGGCGATCTGCTGCCCGATGCGCGGCCGGAAGATCGGCTGGCGACCGCCTTTCATCGCAACACAATGTCCAACGACGAGGGCGGCACCGACGACGAGGAGTTTCGTGTGGCAGCGGTCAAGGATCGCGTCGACACGACCATGCAAGTCTGGATGGGTGTGACGGCAGGTTGTGCCAAGTGCCACGACCACAAATACGATCCCGTCTCGTTGCGCGACTACTATGGTTTGTACGCGTTCTTCAATCAGACCGCCGACGCCGATCGGGGTGACGAATTTCCAAAGCGCGCCTTCGCGACCGCGGCGCAACGCCAGGAAGAAGAGGCGTTGTTGCGGGCCGAACGCAAGCTCCGCGAGGGCTTGCCCAGGATCTTGCGCCCTCATCTGACGGCGCTGCAGGCCTGGCGGTCCGGCTTCAGGGGGCGGGCGGACGCTGTGCTCGAATCTGATCGGGCCGCCGGGCGACTGGTGTCGGCGGACTGGGGGTCGTGGTACGAATCGATGCGCCTCGCCGGGGTGGACGTGCAGGGTTACGAGCGCCTGGGTGCCACGCACACGCAGGGGGCAGAGCGGTATTTGCCCCGTCACAACAACGCGCAAATCGAATGGCGGGAACAACCCGGGTGGCGCGATGGCCGGCGGATTGGCCTGTGGAACGCGGGGACGCCCATCGTGGCCCGGTCGATCTGGGTTCCATCGACGCGGCGGATCGCCTTTTCCATCGTCGCCGAACACTCGGCCGATGTCTGGCTTGATGGCGAGGCGATCTCGAGCAAATCCCAGACGACGACCGTCGATCGGACGCTGTCGCCTGGCCTGCACTGGTTGCGGGTTCGCCTTCAGAAACCCGACACCAACACGGGCTTTACCTTCTCCCGTATCGCGGATGACGTGGCGGGTGAGCCCGTCACCGTGGCGGCCTCGTTGCTCGACAAAAAAGCGGCGGACGTGGCGGTCGCTGAACATTTTCTGAGACATCGCCTGCCGGAAAAGCAGCGACCGGTGCAGTGGCTCACGCGCCTTGACGCGGTCGCGGAGAAGCTTGAGAAAGTCCGCGGTGCCCACGCACAGGTGCCCGTGCTGGTCGAGCTCACGCCCGAGCGTGGCAGGACCACCCGAATCCACCAGCGCGGTGACTTCTTGAATCCGGGTGATACGGTTTCTGCGACCATTCCACCGGCCTTCGGACGTTTGCCAGAAGGCGCACCGGCGAACCGGCTTGGGCTCGCGCGCTGGCTGGTCTCTGCTGACAATCCCCTGACGGCGCGCGTGCTGGTGAACCGTCACTGGGCGCAGTTTTTCGGCCGCGGTCTGGTCGAAACCGAGGAGGACTTTGGTGCTCAGGGCTCGCCGCCCACCCATCCGGAGCTGCTCGATCACCTGGCGAGCGAGGTGATGCGCACGGGATGGTCACTGAAGAACCTGTGCCGCATGATCGTGATGTCACACACTTACCGTCAAGACGCCGCTGCAACCCCGGACGAGTTGAGCAAAGATCGCTGGAACCGCCTGCTCGCACGCGGCCCACGCTTTCGGCTGGAGGCCGAGATGGTGCGAGACAGCGCTCTCGCGGTCTCGGGACTGCTCAGCCGCAAGACGCTTGGCCCGCCGGTGATGCCCTTGCAGCCCGACGGCATCTGGAAGTCGGTTTACAGCGAGATGAAGTGGCAGACCAGCGAGGGGGAAGAACGTCACCGTCGCGGCCTCTACACCTTCTTCAAGCGAACCTCGCCGTATCCCTCGCTGACAACCTTCGATGCGCCGTCGCGCGAGGTGTGTTCGCTGCGTCGCATTCGCTCGAATACGCCCCTGCAGGCGCTCGTGACCCTGAACGATCCGGTGTTCGTCGAGGCCGCCCAGTCGCTGGCGCGTTTGATGTTGCAGGGCGAACGCCAGGCCGCCGCGCCAGAGACCTGGATTCGCGCGGGATGGAAGCGCGTGACCGGGCGCTCGGCCACCGCGGAGGAGGTCGAGGCCCTGGTGGCGCTCTATGGGACGCGAAAAACGTACTACGAAACGCACCCAGAAGACGCCCGAAGCTTCTCCGGTGTTGAGGCGATGCCGGTCTCAGGTGCGGTAGTCCCCGCCACGCTCGCCGCGCTCACCGCGGTTGCCAACGTTTTACTGAATCTCGACGAGTTCTTGACCAAAGGATAGCCATGTCATTCGATCCCGCACGACGATACTTGTTTGGTGGCGCCGCCGCTGGCCTCGGTGGCCTCGCGCTCTCCATGCTCAAGCCCGGCCAGGCGCGGGCGAACGCCGCGTTTCACCGCACGCCAAGCGGCAAGCTCTCGCGCGGTTTCGGCAAGGCGAAGAACGTGATCTTTCTGCACATGGCGGGGGCACCTTCGCAGCTGGACTTGTTCTCACACAAGCCAACCCTCAACCGCCACAACGGCGCCGAGTGCCCGGCAGAACTGCTGAAGGGCAAGCGGTTCGCCTTCCTCCGTGGCGTGCCACGCATGCTCGGCTCGCCCTACAAGTTCAAGCAGCACGGGCGCGCGGGCGCCTGGGTGAGCGAGCTGATGCCACATTTTCCCAAGATCGTGGATGACGTGGCGATCCTCTCGGCGATGCACACCGATGAGTTCAACCATGCCCCGGCCCAGCTCTTCACGCTGACGGGCAAGTCGCAGTTCGGCGGCGCATCGCTTGGCTCATGGATGACCTATGGCCTCGGCACCGAAAATCAGAACCTGCCCGGCTTCGTGGTGTTGCTCTCGGGCGGCAAGTTTCCCGATGGCGGCAAAAGCCTGTGGGGAAGTGCGTACTTGCCCTCGGTTCATCAAGGCGTGCAGGTGCGCAGCGAGGGCAACGCCGTTCTGTACCTCTCCGATCCGCCGGGGCTCGATCGAAAAGGGCGGCGTGAGACGCTCGATGCGCTGGGCAAACTCAACGGTATCACGCTGCGAAGAAGCGGTGATCCGGAGACGGAGGCGCGCGTCGGGCAATACGAGCTCGCGTACCGGATGCAGGCCTCCGTTCCGGGCGTGATCGATCTGCAGCGGGAACCGCAACACATCCTTGAGCTCTACGGCGCGAAGCCTGGCTTCACCTCACCGGCCGAGACCGCCGACGATCCGCGCACGCTGTACAAGGGTGACGATCCGACCTTCGCGAACAACTGCCTGATGGCGCGTCGTCTGGTCGAGAACGGCGTTCGCTTCGTTCAGCTCTTCGATTGGGGCTGGGATCACCACGGCATCTCTCCGGGCGAGAGCATCGATGAGACCTTGCCGATCAAGGCGCGCCAGATCGATCGCGCCGTCACGGGACTCATCCTGGATCTGAAACAACGGGGCTTGCTCGACGAGACGCTCGTCGTGTGGTGTTCAGAGTTTGGTCGGACACCGATGCAGCAGAACGCGGACACACAGCGCTACATCGGACGCGACCACCACCCCCACGCCTTCACCGCATGGATGGCCGGCGGCGGTATCAAGGGGGGGCAGGTTTACGGAGAGACCGACGAGATCGGCTTTTCGCCAACCAAAGATGCGATGCATATGCGCGACATGCAGGCGATGATCCTGCACCTCGCGGGCCTCGACCCCTGGCGCTACCACTATCCGTTTCAGGGCCTTGACCAGCGGCTCATCGGACCCGAGGACGACAAGGCGCGCCTGCACGCGGCGTTGCTTGCGTGACCGGAGGGCGCCGGTCGGCGTACAATCGGGCTTCAACCGATGCGCGCGTTTCTGGAACGGTTAAAAGTTGGCGAAGGGCGCCTGTTTTATTGCGCCGAACGCGTCGCGCCCTCGTATCCGTTCGCCTGGCATTACCATCCCGAGTTCGAGCTGACCTACATCGTCTCCAGTCGCGGACGTCGTTTCATCGGCGATCACATCGGCAACTACGAAGACGGCGATCTCTTGCTCATCGGCCCGAACCTTCCGCATACCTGGGCGTCGGAAGGGGAGGGGGAGCATCGCGCAGTTGTAATACAGTTTGGTGAGGACGTGTTCGGCAAGGGCGGGTTGCAGGGGCTCTCGCCCGGCGGGGTGCGCACGCTGCTTGAGCAAAGCGCGCTCGGTCTGCGTTTCTTCGGCGCAGCCGAGGCGAAGGTGGCCTCCGCTCTGCGCGGGATCGCCGCGCTGTCACCGGTTCGGCAGCTCGCAACCCTCCTGACGGTGCTCGACGATCTGTCGACGGAGGGTGATGTCGAGAGCCTGTCGAGTCGACTGTTCTCGGTCGATGGCAGCGGCGGCGAGACCCATTCCGTTGATCGCGTGTGTGGCTACATTCACGAACACTATCGCGAGCGCATACCGCTTGAACGCGCCGCGGAGGAGGCCGCCATGAGCGTCTCGGCCTTCTGTCGATTCTTCAAGCGCACCACGGGGAAAACCTTCTCCCGCTACGTCAACGAGCTGCGCCTCGGCAACGCCTGTCGCCTGCTGGTGCAGACCGAGCGAAACATCGCCCAGATCGCCCAGGACTCGGGCTTCAGCAACCTGTCGCATTTCAACCAGGCGTTCCTGGCCTCGAAGAAGCTGCGCCCCGGCGAGTACCGAAGGGTATTTCGCAAGGGCGTCGAGGCTGGCTCTTCGTAGGCGCTACGGAAAGATTCCGCGCTCTCGATAGGTCGCGGCGATCCGCTCAAGCGCAATACACATCGCGGCCGTGCGCAGGTCGGTCTTTCGACGGGTTGCATACTCCATCACGGCCTCGTAGGTGCGGCGCATCCGCTTGCCGAGCTTCTCCTCGACCTCTTCGAGCTCCCACGACTCCGCCCGTCGATTCTGCAGCCACTCGTAGTAGCTCACGATGACACCGCCCGAGTTGACCAGAATGTCGGGCAACACGTCGATCTGTCGTTCCGCCAGGATGGCCTCTGCGGCAAGGTCGGTGGGACCATTCGCTGCCTCGACCACCACCTTGCAGCGCAGGTCGCGCGCCTCCACCTCACCGATCTCAAGCTCAAGCGCGGCGGGCACCAGAATGTCGGTCTGCACCGCAAAGAAATCCTTGCGAGAGATCTCCTGACAACCCGAATAACCGTGCACCGATCCGGTCTGGCGGACGTACTCGGCAAGACGGAATGGGTTGATGCCATCCGGGTTGTAGATGTAGCCCTTGTAATCACCGGTCGCGATGAGCGACGAGCCCGAGCGCGCCAGGATCTTCGCCGTGTTCGAGCCGACGTTGCCGAACCCCTGCACCGTGAAGGTCGCACCGTTGAGATCGAAGCGCCGTCCCCGTGCCCATTCGTGAATGCAATGCACGACACCCTGACCGGTCGCTGCCTCGCGGCCGCGAGAGCCGCCAACCGCCAGCGGTTTGCCCGTCACCACCGCGCGGTTGATGTGGCGCTCGGTGGAAGAGGCGAGGCTGAGATAGGTGTCCATCATCCACGCCATCGTCTGCGCATTCGTGCCCATGTCGGGAGCAGGGATGTCGTGGTTTGGGCCGATGTTGTTGCCAAGCTCAAACGTAAAACGCCGCGTGATACGTTCAAGCTCGCCTCTCGAAAATTCACCGGGATCAAACTTGATGCCGCCCTTGCCACCACCAAGAGGCAGATCGTGCAAGGCACACTTGTACGTCATCCACGACGCGAGCGCCTTCACCTCGTCGAGGTGCACCTGTGGATGGTAGCGAATGCCGCCCTTGTAAGGCCCAAGCGCGTTGTTGTGCTGAACGCGATAGCCCTTGAACAAACGATACTCGCCGTTGTCCATTCGGACCGGGAAGTTCACGATGAGCTCACTCTTGGGCTGTGAGAGTGTCTCCCTGACCGAGTTCTCAAGTCCGCAGAAGGCTGCGGCGCGCTGGAACTGCTCGGCAGCGACCTGGTAAGGGTTGGACTTCGGGGCTGATGTGGCCGTCGAATTTACGGCCTCTTCCGATGGTTGAGTGGCCATGCTGTATACACAAGGGTAGCATGCTCGCCCCATGACGGACTCTTCCGCAACCGCCGCTCCCAACCACCCACGCCTCGAAGGGCGGGCACGTCAGCTGTTGCTGCAGGCTGTAGCCGAATGTCGTACCGCCTGGCGGTCCACGGGAGAGGTCATGGCGCGCTTTACCCGCCAGAACCGCAGCCTTCCGGGCGGCCTGCGCAGGCGCGTGATCGAGGACGCCTACGGCATGATTCGTATGGACCGCCGGATAGAGGCCATCACCGACGCGCTCGTGGCCCGTCGGCGTGGTCCAAAGCGCGAGCTGGCGCCCGAGGAGCGTGACGCCGTTCGACTCGCGGTCTACGAGCTGCTGACGGGCGGCGCCTCGGCGCCGGGACTCGCGGAGCTGAACAAGGCCCTCGGACCGGGATTTTCGGCGCGCCCTGAATGGGTGCTGGATGAAGACGCGGGCATGCAGCGGGCCACCGGCGCCGCGCGGCTCGGCATCCTTCAGTCCTTCCCGACCTGGATGGTCGAGCGCCTTCAGTCCGATCTGGGCGAGCCGCTCACCGAAAAACTCCTGGCTTCGCTCAACAGCCGGGCACCGATTGGTCTTTTGACCAACACGACTCGAATCGATCGCGACGCCCTCGTCAAGCGGCTCGCCGCCGATGGCGTGACCGCCAATCCATCGTCCCTGTCGCCGCTTGGCTTGCAGCTGCAAGGACACGCGAACGTCTTCGGCTTCGCGGCGTACGAGGAAGGCCTTTGTGATGTGATGGACGAGGGGTCTCAACTCGTCGCCGCGCTGGTCGATGCGCAGCCCGAGATGCACGTCCTCGATGCGTGTGCGGGTGCTGGTGGCAAGACCCTCGCGATGGCGATCGCCATGCAGGGCCGCGGACGCATTCTGTCGATGGACACCGCAGCCAAGAAGCTCGAGGAACTGCGCACCCGTGTGCGACGAATGGGTTTTTCAAATGTGGTGGCCCGTCCCATCAATCAATCCGGCGCGCAACTGCCCGATGAGGCCAAGCCCGGTATCTGGGATCGCGTTCTGGTCGATGCGCCCTGTACGGCGATTGGAACCCTGAGACGCCATCCCGAGTTGCGCTACGTCGTTGAACCCGAAACAGTCCGCACGTCCGCGAACCAGCAGCTTGGCTTGCTGGCAACCTATGCGCCGCTGGTCGCACCCGGTGGCCGTTTGATCTACGCAACCTGCACGCTCTTCGCGGAGGAGAACGAAACGGTGATCGAGCGTTTCTTGCGCGAGCGAAACGACTACGAGCCGCTCAGTGTGGCGCGGGTCCTTGGGAATGATCTCGCCACGAAGCTCGGTGGCGAGCCAACGATGCGGCTGTACCCACACCTGCACGGGACCGACGGCTTCTTCGCGACCGTGCTTCAGCGAAAAGCGTAGCGCGCGTTCGAAACGACAGTGGCGACCCGTGAGTTTGCGTCACACCCAACCCCAACACCACACGCATACTCTCGCGTCGCCACTTTTACCCTCCACCCGCCGCCCACCGTTCACCATCCACCACGGTTTCCCCCGGCTTCTCACCCCAACACACCAAACCTCCCCGCCCACAACGACCACTCCCTGAAGCCATAAAAATCGTACGTGAGATACGCGCTTCTGCAAAGGAAAAACGCGTTAACGCCTCGTAACTTTTAACGTTCTCGAAAATGATCGTATGGGGCAATACCAAAGCGGCCCCTGTGTCACCCTTGGGGGGTGACACCTCGAAGGCCAGATTATCTAGAACTGGTACTCCGCACCGATCGTGAGGTCGAGTGACGCGACGGTTCGTGACGATCCAGCGCTCGCGAAGCCAATGTTGGTGGCGATTTCGAGTCCGAATCCGAGCCAGTCATACAAATGGTATTTGCCGCCCACGGCCGGTCGCACGAGCATTCCTGCCGTGTTTTCTCCCTGGCCTGGAAACAGATAAAGCATGCCGGCTGAAAGCTTCGCGTAGGGGACAACGGGGACATTCATGCGCAGTCGATACGCAACACCCGCGAGGACATCCGCAGAGGTTCCGCAGCTTGCGCACACCTCGTCGCCGGGTGTGTCCGGTCCGCCATCAACCACACCCGCGTGAAGGTCCAACCAGATGCTGCCGGAGAATTGATAGCCGTAGTTCAAATGCATCCGCGTGCCGCCCACTGCTGCACCCGACGATGCGGTGAGGCCGCCTGATAACGACAGGCTGTTCTCCTTCACGAAGGGATGAGGCCCGCGAAGGATGTCTTCGGCTCGCGCTCGTGTTCCCGTGAGGCACAGGAAGAGCGAGGTTGCGATCACCAGGAATGAAGCACGGTGTTTGGTGCGCACGCCCGCAGATTAGCAGGTTGTTCTCGCGCTGCGGGGCCGCACAATGGTTCGGGTTGTGGCAAGATGCAGGCGATGTTGCGTTCGCGTTTATTCGGCAAGGGATCGCCCGTTGTCTGCCTCGTGCTGGCGCTTGCCACCGCGGCGGGCTGCGCAGCGCCCAATCGGCGCGGAAAGTTCATCGGTGGTACGGGCGCGGTCCTTGCCGCCTCGGGAGGCGCCGCCTGGGCCGTGGGTGAGCGCACGGATCAAGACGCGATGGTCTCCTCGGGCCTCGTGGGCGTGGTTGCTGGCGTCGCGTTGATGATGACCGCTGGCGTCCTGTTCGCCCTCGACACCGAGTGTGCAGCCGATGCAGATTGTCCCGACGACCAGACCTGTCGCGAGGTCCCGGCACCGGCAGGCCGTGAACCCTACTTTCAATGCGTACCACGCTAGTCGGCTAGCGTACGTTCATCGTACGTTCATCGTACCTTTTTCGGCCACGGGCCCGGGGTACCTGCCATCGCGTGTCGTTGCGCCATCTCCTCCGGAGAAGGAACGTAGGGCTGGGTACGGTGGCGTTCGAATCCCGTTTCCGGTCCAGGCGTCTTGGCCACCGGCGGCACGGTCCCCGCACCAAAGGGCAAGGTCTTGTGCCTGTCCGAGGACTTCCGCTTGGTCAGCAACAGCGGTTGCGGCGCCACCGGCTGAACGGGAATTCGGCTGGCTGTCCGAACGGCCGGTGGCGGTGTCACGGCGGCCGCCACGGACGCAGCGCTTGACTTGCGCTCGCGCAGCAACAGCGGCGCGGAGGGGCGTGCGACCTCGGCATCGTCGGTGTTGAACGGTCGCCGAAAGCGAGTGCTGCCATAACAGCGCTGCAGATCGGCGTAGAGCTCTTCCATCGTTTGGTGGCGGTCCGCTGGACGCTTCGCGAGCGCCTTCAAGATGACCCGCTCTGCGTGCGGCGTGATCTCGACGTCGGGGTTGCATTCGGTCGGCGGCTGCGGCGCCCAGTTCACGTGCTTGAGCATCACCTCTCGCGGCGAGTCGCCATCGAAAGGCATGACGCCGGTGAGCGTGCGATACAACATCACGCCGAGCGCATAAATATCGGAGCGGACGTCCGCGGAGCCGTTCTCCGCGGTCTCGGGCGCCATGTAATACGGCGTCGCGACCACGGTGCCTTCCTCGTCCAGATGCAGATCGCCCGGACCCCAGATCTTGGCCGCACCGAAGTCGAGCACGGTCACCAGATCAAACGCGCCTTCCGGTTCGACGTACTCCAGCGTGCCGCGTCCATCCTGCACGTGCCGGACGATCTCACGGCGGCCCACGCGGTGCTGCAACATGATGTTCTCGGGCTTGAGATCGCGGTGTATCACGTTGTTCGCATGCGCCGCACCAACGGCCCGCGCCGCCTGGCCGAGAATGACGAGCGCCCGAAACAACGGCAGCGTGTGTTCGCGTCGCAGCAGTTGTTCCATCGACTCACCCTCGACGAGGTTCATCACGAGGAACACCGTACCGTCCGGCGACTCGCCGAAATCGGTGACGTTCACGACGTTCGGGTGATCGATGAGACTCGCGGCCTGCGCCTCGTGCAGGAAGCGTTGCTTGGCGTCGGGGTTATCAAAGAGATGCCGGTACAGCACCTTCACCGCGACGTTCTTGCGAATGTAGATATGCGTCGCCTGATATACGACGCCCATGCCGCCGCGACCAATGATCGCCTTGAGCGCGTAGTTGCCCAGGCGGGTACCGAGCCGCGTTTCAGCTTCATCGATGCGTGAGACCTTGGACAACCCACTGATCCTGGCACGTTCAGGGTGGCTTGCCAACCACTGTCCTCGGGGCAATTTGCGACGCAAGTGTGCGCAATTTCTCGTGATCTGCGACCTTGTCCCACAGCCACGTACCGCATACGATGCGCATCCATGGCAAAACCACGACCCGACGGACGCAGCTTCGACGAGCTGCGTGCCGTGCGCATCACACCAGACGTGAACCTCTACGCCGAGGGCTCGGTGATGATCGAGTTCGGCAACACCAAGGTGCTCTGCACAGCGACGCTCGAAAACCGCGTCCCTCCCTTTCTCGAAGGCAAGGGCACAGGCTGGGTCACCGCCGAGTACGCGATGTTGCCCCGCTCGACCCACACGCGCTCGGGCCGCAACCCGGGTGGTCGCGGCACCGAGATCCAGCGCCTGGTCGGGCGCGCCTTGCGGGCGGCGGTGAACACGAAGGCACTCGGCCCGCGGCAGTTGCTCATCGACTGCGACGTGATTCAGGCCGACGGCGGCACTCGCAC
>Ga0169931_10007770_pt1 | contig 15816 bp, 18 predicted proteins | sample Kivu_15m_20L_FD_129675 | JGI IMG/M metagenome (GOLD analysis project Ga0169931, IMG submission 129675) | Freshwater microbial communities from Lake Kivu, Western Province, Rwanda to study Microbial Dark Matter (Phase II) - Kivu_15m_20L... | ecosystem: Environmental > Aquatic > Freshwater > Lake...
AGTTACATCTAATGTTCCTGCTACCAGTGTATTACCAGTTGTAGCATTAACTGTAAACTTGTTTGTAGCAATATCAAAGTTGCCGTCAATACCAGTGGCACCAGTTACATCTAATGTTCCTGCAATTGCTGTATCACCTGAAGAACTTGTAATTACAAATTTGTTTAATAACGCACCAAATCTAAAATCACCGTTTTCATCTAATTGTAATCTGTGACTTCCGTTAGTATAAAAATCTAAGTCATTGTTATTTTCACCCGGCGATGTTTCTGCAATGATGTATGTGTTACCGTCTACATCTTTAACACCGCCAAGACTTGTCCAGTTTGTGTTGATATATCCTTCAAATGATTGTAATGTTGAGTTAAATCTTATCTCACCTGAATTAGGAGTACCAGGACGTTCGAATGTAGTGCCTGCAGGAATTCTAATACTTCCGTTATTATTAATTACAATAGTTTCGTTACTAGAACTAATTCTATTCTGTTGGTGATCAAAATTTAATGCCATTAGACTCTCACTTGTTTATAATATTTATTAGTTAATCTAGTTGAACCCAAACGCCATTTAAGTATGCATTTATATGCTGTAATCCATCTACTGCCGGATCCCATCCAGTTCCGTTGCTAGCTGCAATCATACCGTTTACTGGACTTGATGGTGCAGCATTTAACAATGTTAATGACAATGTAGAAGAAATTGTCGCAGTTGTAACTGAAATATTAGCAGGCACTGCAGTTAAATAACCGCTTAAATCTGGTGGAGTATATGTAAACACACCTGTAGTATTATCATAAGAAATTGCACCATCACCTGATGCTGCCCCTTCTGCTCCTACACTGAAACTTGTAAGTGTAGTTGCGCCAATACCCGTAGGTGTTGGTGGAGTATATGTAAACACACCTGTAGTATTATCATAAGAAATTGCACCATCACCTGATGCTGCCCCTTCTGCACCAACGCTTAATGAACTCAATAGTGCAACAGTTCCTGCAGCGTCTGGCAATGTTATTGTTCTGTCAGCGGTTGGGTTGGTAACAGTTAACGTTGTTTCAAAATTATCCTCAACCGATCCTTCAAATATTATGCTACTTCCATTGATAGTTAACCCAGTGAATGTAGGAGAATCAGTTCCAGCTAAACCATATACAGTACCTGTTGCGCTTATATTACCGGCAGCACTTAATGTAAAATCTAAATTTAGTTCGCCTTGTGTAGTAGTTGTTGTATCGCTGACACTTACTGCAACTGTTCCGCTGGCATCAGGTAATATAATATCTCTATCTGCTGTTACTGTAGTTGCTTGTAACTTTACTTCCCAATCGTCTGGTGTGGTACCTTCAAATATAAGTTTAGTTCCTTGACTAATCCATATATGACCTTGTGGATATAATGCAATGTCTGCATCACTCGAAATATCTAAATCATCATTTTTTTTGCCACTAATGCCGGTAGGGAATCTTGTTTCTGTCATTTCAGTTTCTCCTTGTTATACATATTTATTGAAAAATCCATAAAAAAACAGGGCCCTAAGGCCCTGTTCTTAATTGTAGTATAACAAACTATTAGCTGAAGCTTAGGTTTGCAGTTGTAACAGCAATCTTGCTTAGGTAGTCTGCAGCGTTACCAAGAGATGAAGCTTGGTTGCTTAGTTCTACATAACCGTAACGTGTCATGAAGCTAACTACTGGCTCGAATGTGCTTGGATCTAGAACAGTTCCTGAGCTCATTAGAGGAATGTATGGGCAATAGAATGCCGCTGCGTCAGTTTCAGTTGAACCCTTATAACCGACTAGTACGTCATCGTTTGCTGCATACTGGTTTACATAAACCTTCATAGTGCCATTTAGAGTACCGACAAACTTGGTGTTAGTTGGTGCTTCGAATGGGCCCTCAGTAGTGCGGGCAAATGCTGAAGTTGTTGCTGACTGTAGAACAGTTAGAACAGTTGGGCTAACAACTACCCAGTTACCAGCACCACGACGTGTGCGGGCAGCGATAGTGTTTGCGTTCTTGTTAATTAGAACTGCTAGAGCAGCATGTTCGTCACCAACGAATGTTGCAGAACCGCTTACACCAGCTTGGTTATAAGTATCGGCAGCTGAACCTGCTAGTGAGCTTAGGCTTGCAATAATTTCTTGATCGATTTCAGCAGTGATTTCTTGTGCAAGTGCTTGCATGATTTCTGCTTCAACGTCTAGGCCGTGCATTGCGTTTGCATCTTGTGCAGCTTCAAAAGTCCAACGTGCTGATAGCTTACGTGTTTTAGCTTCAACAGTTTGCTTTAGAACTTGGATGCTTAGTTTCTTACCAGCAGTACCTTCTAGTGCGCTAGTTGCGTCTGCTTTGTTTGTAGATGCATTACCTGAGTATCCAGTTGCAATTGCAAATGGACTTAGAGCTTCATCGCCGGCAGTTACACCGTCGAAAGTTTCAGCGTAACGAACACGTAGAGTGTGGATTTGGCCTACTGGGCCAGTCATTGGCTGAACACCAACGATCTCGTTGGCGATAACAGTTGGCATTACACGACGGATAACTGGAAGGATAACTTTATTAAGTGTAGCAATGTTACCAGCTTGTGTTGCACCTGAGGATGCAGATTCTGCAAGGTATCTCTTGGTATTCTCAAGAGTTGTTTCCATTACTTTTTTCTTTGTTCCAGTAAGACCATCAGTAAGGGCTTCTTTGGTAGCTGACCAATTTTCAAATAGGTTGCTCATTTTTCGGTCTCCTTAGTTTAGTCCGGCTAGTTTGCGAAGGTTTACAATATTGGCATCGACTGCAGCTTCTGCTACACTTTGCTTATTACCTGTGACTTCTTTTGCAGATTCGCTCAGGACCTTCTTAGTTTCTATTTTTTTAGCATCTTCCTTCAATACTGATGGTAGATACTTGTTGAATGCGCCTTGTAGGTCCTTTGTTTGAACACTTTCAAGTAATGCACCCATTATTTCTCTATGCTGCTTCGAAAGTGGAGTCATCATTTCATTCATGATAGACTTTCTTTCTGCTTTGTCTTCTACAATACGAGCATTACGTGCTGATTCTTGTAGTTGGACTTCTTTTGCAGCGATAGTTTTGCTTGCTTCATTTAGTTTACCGTTTAGTTCATTGATTTTCTTGTTTAGTTTTGCAGTTTCAGTGCCTTCATTAAGCATACTGCTCATAAACTCAGCTGCGAATGTTTCGAATATCTTACGTCCAAAAGTATTTTCTTTTGCAACGTTGATATCTTCACGTAGTGTAGTAAGTTCTTTCTTGATAGTTGTTTCAAGAATAGCATTTACTTTCTTTGCAGCGTTTTCAACAAACTCACGCTTTGCAGACTCGATTACAGACTTGCCTTCTTTTATCATTTTGACTTTAGCTTCAACTAGTGAGCGTTTGTCTTCATGAAACTCGTTTAGCTCTTTGGTAAGTTGCTCAATAACAAAACCCTCTAATGTGGCCATATTTGCTTTTTGAGCGTTACGATCTTCGCGAAGTTCTGAAACTTCCTTACGAAGTGCTTCCATCACAAATCCATCTAGAACCTTTGCGTGTTCTTTCATGTGTTTCTGGTAAGCAACACGATCTTCAGACAGCTTTGCTTTGTCTGCTTTGAACTCATTAAGTTCCGCAGCAATAACATCGCCTAGCATTGAATCCATGGCTTCTACAATTTGCGCTTTGTCATTTTCATAACGTTGTGCAAATTCTTCTCTAAGTTCAGCGGTGATTTGTTCACGTGCTTCACTTAGTTGTGCTTGCCATGCTTCGTTGATTGAAGATCTTACCTCTTCGGAGAGCGTCTTTGAGCTTAATAGTTCATCTATTGCGTGAGCCATATTAATCTCTCCTATACTTTAAGTTGTTTATAAGTTTTGTTACCTCTTCTTGGAGATAACGTTGTGCTTTTGCATCATGCTTAACAGCACTAGCAACATCCATTAATACATTTCCCCGTCTATGATTCATAATTCTTTCATAGATTGGATCAGGATATGCATCCGGGGCGCTTGGATTAGCAACAATATCAACTGTGATTATTTCAAAGTCTTTAACGTGTCCATTTTCACTAACATTGCCGCTTCCTCTGCTTGAAACGCCCAGCTTTACTCCACTTTCCAATAAGGTTTTACAAATATTTCCCATTGGAGTTGGTAGAATTTTTAGTTTACCGATACCATTAGCACCGTCAATATCCATCTCGGTAATAACGTGACTTACACGATCAAGGTTGATGTTTAAATCGTCTGGGTGATCGGCTTCACCTAAAACGCTATATCCTTTTTTGATTTTTTCATTAAGTGTTTTTACTGCTCTATGAATTTCATCTTTTGGATATATACGATTGTTTTGATTACGCACATCACCTTCAATAAAGATTCCTTTCATGTACAAGCTCTTACCATTAGCTTCTTCAATTGCTTCGGTAATGATATTTGCTTGATTAAATGTTAGGTGCTCGGTGAGTGGCTTAAACATATTACTTCATCTCTCTTTTTGGAGCAGGTGCTGCACTTAATTTTGCGCCAGCTTCTGGGCCTTTAACGCTCATTGCTTTTGCTGCTGGTGCTTTACTACCTGCTTCTACTTTAATGTCAGTTGGGTGTGGTTTTGCATCGGTTGTACCTTTGCGGCCTTTGCCTAATGGAGACTTTGCACTGTTGTCGCTACCGTCTGCCATGTTTGCTTTTACTGACTTAAGAGTGACTGATTCGCCAAATGCTTTCATACTTTCGTCTTCGTCAGCCTCTTCTGATTCTTCGCTTTCTTCTGCATCACCCATTAAGTCTGCAAATGCTGCACGAAGTTCTGCAATAGCATCTTCTACATTAGCTAGTGCTTCTTCTGCATCTGAATCATCGTCCATGTCCGAATCATCGGCATCCATGTCAAATGATAGTTCGTCTGATGCTTCTTCGTCATCGCCCATTTCTTCTGCATCGTAGATTTCTTCGTGATCGATTTCTTCTTCTGCAGTTTCGATGTCGCTTAGGAAATCATCTTCCTCGTCGCTAACATCAATTGTTTCGTCTAAGTCTTCTTCTTGAATTTCTTCTTCGACTTCTTCATCACTTTCAGTAATTGCTGACCAGTGATTCTTTGCTTTTTCTACAAAGATTGTGTGTAGAAGATCTGATGCCTTCTCACGCTCGTCGTTAACAAGATATTCAAGGACTTTTACTAGTGAATCCTTGTGATTGCTCATTTGTTAATCTCCTTAAAAAAATTTACAGGCTTACCAAGATGGTTTACAGTTTTATTTAGCAACCAAGACATATTGCCTGCTTAAATGGTGGTAAAAACAGCACTTTTTGATTAACCTACTTAGTATAAGTAGTTTCCGTGCTGTTTTACATACTTGTTAGATATTATTCAGCTGCGGGCTTTGAATAGATATCTTTAATACTTTCAATTCTAGATGCATATTCAGTTGCATGAACTTCACGTTGTTTGCGTAATTTGTTTAAATGCTTAAGTGTTAACCGACCACGACGAGTATCGTCAATTTTACGATTACTAAATTCGTTGTCTTCTGCATCATAATATTCAACTAAAAACTCATTACTACGCATTATTATAATCCTTCTTGACCTGCCGGTGGGGTTGGTGCATTTTCTTCACCGCTAATTGGACTGCCTTCTTCTGCTGGTGTCTCTTCTGGCGTCATGTCTCCTGCAGACATATCTGTATCAAATCCTCTAACCCCAACACTACCTAATCCAGGAGTGCTTTCACTATCGGGGGTTGTTCCAGGTTTATTCTCTTCTTCCCACATACGTTCGTTTTTTAATATTTCTTCGTCTGTTAAGCCTAAGTATTTGGATAATACAAAACGTCTGCTTAGATATGGAACAGGTTCTAAGTTTGCAAATACATTAGCACGGGCAGCATGAACTTCAATTTCTTTATACTGACTAAATGACTGTGGCTCTGCAAACTTAAGTTCAAAAATACCACTGTCAATATTAATACCACGATTTTTCATAAAGAGCTTAAATTCTTTATCAAACACAGGGCTAACAATATTTTGCAATCTCTTACAATATTGGTTAAATCTATGTTCTTGAATAAACGCAGTACCTACTTTACCGTCAACGTATGTTGCTGTGCCATCGTCTGGACCAGTTGGCAAATAGCTTGTAGGAACACGCAATGCTCTTAACATTTTATTTGTAAAATATCTTAAGTCGTCGATTTCGCCTAAGTTAGTGCCGCCTGGTAATACTTCAACTTTGCTACCACGACCTTCTGCAGTCTGAGCAAAGAAATAATCTTCCATAATGCTCAACGGATTGTATGCTGCATCCATGATAGTAGTACCGCCGCCAGTGCGGCTTGGAATACGCTTTTGGTGAATCTCATTTTTTACACGCTCAACAAATCCCATTGCTTTGTTTGCAGGCATGTTACCTACATCAACATAAAACACACGGCGTTCTGGTGCTCTTTGAACACGATAGATAATAATACTATCTTCTAGCAATTCTTTTTGCTTGTAAGTTTTAAAGATTGGGTCTAATATACTACTACCAAATGGATAATCACTATCCATGCCTTCGGTTAATGCGCTATGGACAACATGTGTTGCATCAACACTGTATTCTTGTATATTGCCAAAGTTTGATTGATAGTTTGCTCCGTTGCCTACAGGTGTTCTGTCAACAACTTGTGATCTAACTGTGCTATTAACTGTACTGTATGATTGTGCAAGTTGAACAGGTTTACTAACTGTTTTGTCTTTAATATTAAGGTTAATGTTCTTTAAGACATACTGCTCAGGTTCTTTACCTTTTGCTTCGTTAATAATAACTTTACTTACATCAACTGGGTTTACATAATACAATTCCCATGTTTCGGGATCACGTATAAAAAACTGATCGCCGTACTTTATAATGTTGCGGAATGTTCTAAAAATTCTGCGATCCCAGTCTTGTAAGTTATTCCATTGCTGTAGTGTTTGTTCTAATATTCGAACTTCGCTTTCAGTTGCATCTTCTTTGAATCTAAATTCAAAAGGAGAATTTGTATCTTCGTTTAATTGTGTGCTAAATTCTGCAATGATATCAAGTGCAGCATTTACTTCGCTGTCCATGTCCATTTGATCGTACTGTGCATAACGCTCTACACGGTTTGGTTGCCCGCTATAAACTTCAGGTAGCCAGCTTTGAAAGCGACTAGAACTGGTAGGCTTAGAGCTATTGGAGTCTTGACCTTGATATACAGTAAAATGCTTTTTCCATCCAGCCATCAAAGTTCTCCGTTATAGACATAATAATTTTTTAGTGTCTTCCATGACATATGTTTATATCTCTTTTGTTTTGTAGTATATTTATCTTATCTTTTATCTGTCATTACGGTCTGTCATTACGCCACTGTGCTAATACAGCCCGCAATGCGTCAATCTGTGCTTGCACCCCTGATAACCCCGTTGTTAACGATGGAATCGTTGCTGCAATGGCTTGTCCAAGCGGACTATCATTAAATGCTGCCACTAGTTGATCCCTGCCTTCTGCAGTAGCTTGTCCTACAGATTCAGACAACAATCTTGTAGCTTCTGCCATGTCTATTGCTGTCCCAGACACACTAGTGATTGCATTTCTAAACGCTTCTTCGTTGGCAGGATCTGTACCTGTCAATGCAAACGCTATGTTCATCATTGAAGCCATTAAATTTTCTTGTGTTATTTCAAAATCTTTTTGTATTCCAACAAACGATATTCCGCCTGATTCTATTTCTGCTCTAACTTGTCTAATAGATTCGTTTAGCGCAGTTGTAAACTCACCAATCGACATTGCTGCATTAGATGCTGCAGTTTGCATTGATGCCATACCTGCTGTTTCTGCGCCGCCAACACCTACTACTTCATATTGTGCAAGTCTAAATTTGTCTGTGCCTGATATATTCTTAATCTGTGCTAATAAATTTTGAACAAGATAATCTGCTTGACTGTTATCGCCTGAATAAACGGCTTGTTGTATTCCAGATAACGCACTTCTTATATCAACGCCTGCAGATTGTAACATTGCAGCAAAACCTGTAAATTCAGGAGAACCAACATCAGGTGCACCTACTGTCATTAAACTATTCAAAGCGGCTGTGACCATCGGTGCAGTATCCCCTAGTCCAGCTAGTTGACCTACAACATCATTTAATGTAGATGCTTGACGCTCATTTAATGTTGCTAAAATGCCAGCAGATACCGATTGTCTACGATATTCTTGAGATGCTTTCAATGCGTCTCTATAATCTTGCCCAGTTAATCTAGAAAGTGCTGATTGTTGAATAAACTGTTCTCTTATTGATCCGATTAATTTAGTCGAATCTAAATTTTGCATTTCCATAGTATTAGATAGCTGTCGTCTGATTTCTAACTCATCTATAAGATATTGCGTTTGCTCTCCGGCTGTCATACCCATATAACCAATATCTTGTGTTGCAGATGTTAGTGCAACAAGCATTTGTGAGAACTTTCTTGTGCCATCTGTTGTTGTATTTCCTAAGGATGCAACAGTTTTTCCACTTGCTCCGATTACTTGTGTTAATTCGTGCAAACCTAAGCCAACGCTAGCTGCTTCGTTTCTTAACTCTATTAAACTCATGCTGGTGCTACCGCCAACACGAGTTAAATTATTCATTGACTGACTCATTTGTTCAGCCATACCTACTACTGTTCCTATGCCACCTGCAAGAGCACCTATAATAGGTAAAGAAGAACTAACTTTTGTAAGAAATTCAGAAAACGCCCCTGAATCAGCTGCTGTTTTAAAAGCACCAAACGCAGATCCTACTGTACCAGTAACCGCAGAAGCGCCTCTACCAATACGTGACTCTGTAATCGAGTCACGTATTGAAGCTAACATTCCTCTATTTTCTGCATCTGATCGTATATCTCTGGAAGAATCTGAAATACTATCTCTATTAACAGAATTTGACAAACTTGTAATTGCACCATAATTCTGCTTTGTAAGTTCTACTAATTCTCTCATAGTTGTATCCATAGCAAAATCAGGCACTTCAATGCCAACTGCTTGACCGCCTATAGGTATCTGAATTATTGCCATTAACTACTCACTTTATTATGATAAATACACATACATATTATTTATAGGTTTTTAAAATGAACAATCCACTAGAAGATTTTTATCGATCAAAAGAAATCTACATTAAACTTCCTACACAAGGAAGGTGGTATAAAAATCCACCCACGTTAACAGGTAGTGGTGAAATAGGTGTTATGCCTATGACTGTTAAGGATGAGCTATTATTAAGAATTCCAGATTCGTTATATAATAGCGAAGCACTGTTTTTAGTTTTAAAAAGCATTGCACCTGATATAGCAGATCCTTACGAAATATCTATACCCGATGTTGATTCGATCTTAATAGCTTCTAGAGCAGTGACACAAAATAAAGAATATAACATTGCAGTAAAATGTCCAAAGTGTTTTGAAATCTCAGATTATTCATTGAACATACCTGCAATGTTAAGTAAATTAAAAACTATTGATCCCGATCTTGAAATAGAAATAAAAGGATTAAAGTTAAAATTAAAACCAAACACACTAGCTACATTAACAGCTAGTAGTATAGAAACCGTTGAAACAAGCAAACTAAAAACTATAATAGCAGAAACAGAAAAGCGCGGTGAATTTGCTAAAGCTAAAGAAATGGTCGAAGTAAGTTTACAACGTATATCTGCAGCATCAATGGCAGTAGTTGCAGATATGATAGAAAGTGTTACTACTCCTAAAGGCGATGTAGTAACAGACTTTAAAGATATTTTAGCATGGATTCAAAATTTAGACAAACGCAGTGTTGATATTATTAAAAAAGAAGGCGATCATTTAAACGATAACGGAATACAAAAAATACACAAGTTTACTTGTGGCAACGAAAATTGTAGTCACGAGTTCGAAACAAAAGTAGAGTTTAACCCAACTTTTTTTTTCACTACGAATTGATTAGAGAAGACAATGTTAAAAACATTATCGAACGTTACGAAAAAGAATCAAAATTTATTCGTAAACAAGTTTACAATCTAACACTCTACTCAGAAGGTGTTTATAAAACATCAGACATGTGGATTATGCCACTATCAATGATAAAAGAATTAGATGAAGCATTAGCAGAAAAGAACGAAAAGATCAAAGAAGCTATGAATAAATCTAAAGGTATATCAACAACAATGTTTTAATCTTGTTATATACTTTATTCGATTAGCTACGCTAATCATCAATCTTCGCTTAATCGCTCGATTGAATTATTTTTTTTATAATCTTTTATGATTATATATTACCTGGAGTTTCAGTCGCACTTAGCTTGTTACAGCTAAATGCGACCGAACAAGACATTACCCATCGTCCACTAGCGCAACGTTATAGTGTAACCTTATACAGGCAGAGGCGGTTGTGCTTTACCCCTTTACACACTGCTTACAACGCAGAAACACCGACTGCAATAACGTCTACAGTATCGGCTATCCGTGGGATCCAATGGCACAGGAGAGCCCACTCATTTGGTTTATTTCCCTCAGCAAGATCCGTTGGCTAAACACCGTGTGTCGCCTCCTCAATGCTTTTATATGGAGGGTATGTCTTTTTGATTTTGGAGAGATTCTATTAGAGCCTTGGATTTGCCGACACGGATGTCAATTATGCCGTTATAATAATCATCAGTTTCTAGAACTTTACGTTCAAATTGTTCTCGAGCCTCTAAGTAACTTAATTCAGCCTTACTGGTGCAAAAGTATAATATTTCTCTTGTAAAATTTTCTGTGCCCAATTCTAATACGTCTGCCTGTAGTTTGTCACTAGAGCTCCAATAGTCACGCCAGTCACTTTCTACTATGCATCGCCTACGATTTTTTTTGCCTTTTAAAGGTGGTTTAGATTTTTTAAAACTTGCTAGCTTTTTGCCAATGTAACGCTTGCCATTTGTCAGATTTGTAATAAGGTAAACAAAGCCTATGTAACCTTCTGGGATTTCTTCGACAGTATTACCTTTAAACGTCCAAATCATCATATACTATATATATCACCGAACCTCATAAAACTAGTTATTATTATGATATTTTTCAAGAATAGAAAATGTCTGTTTCCATCCATTGTCGATTTGATAAAACTTGTCACACAACATACTTATAGAATAGTCGTTACCGCCAGTATAACATCTATCTCCAAAGTAAATTGTTTTACCGTTTATATGTTTTTTTATTTGAGATTTGTCGCAGCCTTTTTTAAAAATATCTATACTGATTTCGCCGCCTACTACTGCCTGTGATTTGTGCCCGAAACATTCATTAAATTCATTTGCAATGGATATACGCTCGGTATTTCGAGTATCCCATTTTACATATCGTTGCCGTTGATCATGTGTTGCGTTTCTGCCTACAATACTAAAATTAACGGTGCCAATACGTTCTTCTAAATGATTGCCAGTTTTTTCTATATAATTTGATTTAGATATTTTTTTTTTAAAAACCAAGTTTCTTCGATTGATAATTTCCAATCGTTTTTATATTTTTCTATGCCTTGTTCATAAATTAAATTGCCGCTACAATGAAATGCCAATGTGAATTGATTAGTAAGATCTTCGCCTATTTGCTCTATTGTTTTTTGTCTGTCTGAGCCTGTGCAGATATAACAAGTATGCATCCTTGTAAAATCTAACATAAAGTCTTTAAATTTTTTGTCAATAGGTTTTCGAGAATCAGTTAATGTTCCGTCAACATCGAACACAAAATTAGTCATGTAGCACGCCGTTATTAAACATTGATGCCCAAATGTCATGCGGTAATTTTCCGTCAGCTCGTAAATTATGACGTTTTTCGGGCTCATAAAATACAGTAGCTAGACTAGTTACTGTATTTAACGTAACTCCGCTTGTATTATCTATTGTATATACTGACGGCGCAGAAGTTGTTATAGATACAGTGTCTTCCATCGTTGAGACATTACTGTAATCAACACAACCATATATATTTAAAACTGAAGAACTATTGCTCATTGTTATCACTTTCTAAACTGTACTAACATAATCAGTGTCGGTACTAAATGTCGTAAAACCATCTTGTTTAATAACTTGAAGAATTGTGTTAACACGACCTTGTAATTCATCTCTGTGCGAAATAAGAAAAATATTCTTATTGCGTTCACGTTCGATCTTTTTAAGAACACCCAGCGCATTATCTACACCATTTGTATCCATGCCGCTATCAATAAGTTCGTCGATAGCCATAAAGTTTAGTGGTGTGTTCATAGTTTCAAACACATCTCTAAATGCCCAGCTTAGTCCTAGTATAAGTCTATTGCGCTCGCCTCGGCTTAGGTTATCGAAATCTAGTTCTCTACCTAGTTCTGTAATTTCTACAGACAAGTCACTTATGAATTGTACTTCATGTGGTAGACCTAACTTGGTAAGATAATACGCAAGTCTACTGTTAAGATATGTTAAGTTTTGTTCAATGATGCGTTTACGAATAAAGCTATCTTTGTTTGTTAACAGCTTGTGTAGGAAGTCTTGGTGTTCTTTAAGACGTGTTAAGTCATTTATAACGTCCCAACTAACTGATTGTAATCCGGTTTCTTTAAGAGCATCGACTTGTTCTTGATAAGTGTCCGCTTCATTTTCTTTTGTGTTGTATTGCAATCTTGAAGATTCTAATTTACTTTGATGCTGATATGCTTCTTGTGCTGTATTATAATATGTCGCTGGCATTGCGCCGAGTGAACCTAATTCTTGTAACCCCATCTGATACGCATGTCTTGTCTCAATATCAGTTTTAATCAGCTGTTCGCATTCAGTAACTGTTGCCTTTTTTGTTTCTAAAATTTTGTCGTGTTGATTGTCATGTAGTTCTTGACCACAAGCATAGCATTTATGCTCGAGTGTAGCTTTAAGATCATCAGAAGCTTTATTAAGGCGTGATTGTTCTTTGTTGATATTTGTGGCAAGTTTATTAATTTCAGATTCAAGTGTTTGAATCTGTTGTTTCTTTTCTAGATACTTGGTTAACGCAACGTGTGCAGCTAATTCGTCTTCTATATTAATTTTCTCTAGCTTCGAAATTTCGTTTGTTAAACTCTGTAGATCCTCGAGTTTTTTAGACTGCCACAATCGTTGACGTCTTTCCAAATCAGCAATACTTTTTTCAATCCGCTGATTTGCTTCTTCAACTGCTTTAATGCGATATTCTTCTTCTTTGATTGCATCTTTAGTGAGCCTTTGCTGTTCTTTCAGAACCTCTGCTTTCTCACTAAGCATTGTAATACCAAGTAATTGTTCAATGATCGCTCTTTGATCGTTTGCTTTCATACTTAAGAATGGTTCTGTATATGTATTTAACGCAACGATGTGTTTAAACATATCGTGCGACATACCAAACAATTTTTCAACAACTTCTTGCGTTTGTCGATTCTCCCCTTGAGCTTCGTCAGACGCTTCGCTGTTAACATCTTGATTATTAACCAAGAATCGAAACACATTAGGTTTACGACCACGCTCAATACGATAAGGAACACCATCCTTTTCAAAGTCTAGTGTTACGATCATACCTTTGCTGTTAGTTTTATTAATTAGATTATCTTTGCGAATATTTGTAAGAGCATTGCCATACATTGCATAAGACAATGCATTAATTATTGTAGTCTTACCGGTTCCATTTCTAGAACCATCGCCGCCTAAATCTAAGTTGTTACCTAATACAAGTGTTAGTCCGTTTTTGTTAAATCTTACTGCTTGAGTAACATTACCAACGCTCATAAAGTTCTTGATGGTTAAGTCTTTAATTACAATCATAAGGAGTTATATATGTCGACTAGCATTTTCTTATCGATAAGATCGCTATCAACTGCATTTAAACTATTATACACAATCTTGTCTACATTTTCAACTTCAATATCGTCGATTGTTCGCCATTCTTGCGTATGTTCTTCTTTTTTACTAGGTAGTAAATTAATTTCTCTTAGCTGATATTGTGCAGCAAATGTTTCTTTAATAAACGTTGCTTCTTCGTAGCTAATCGGAACATCTAATGCAGCACGGCAATATGTTTTGCTGTTTAAAATAGTATCAGGTGTATCAATTAATCTACTTAAGGCTGTGGTTCTATAACGGGGCCCATCATAATTGGTGTACTCTGGTTTACCGCCCCATCTTAGTTTCATCATACCTCTATCATCGTCCCAAGCGTCAGCATAGTTATGAGGGAAAGGAGACCCTAAGTAATGAATATTACCACTATGCTGACGTTTGTGAAAATGGCCACTAAACACATAATCTGGTTTTGTGAGATGTGTTGTGTTTAAGCCGCCGTGATCTGGCATTTCGACCATTGCGTTCATTTTGAAATGAGGTAGTTCGAAATGTCCAAACATATAACGAGCTTTGATTTTTTCGATCTTTTTCCACTCGTCGCCCACTAACCAAGGTATAAATGCTACATCATCTTGTACAAATATATCTTCGATTAGTGTAACGTTATGAAACAATCCAGCGTAAGGCAAACTGTTAAGTTCACGCTTTTCACGATAATACAAGTCGTGGTTGCCCATAATCATGTATACACGTTCAAACGAATCGCTTAACTTTTTAACATTGTTTACACTGTAGTTCAACGTAGTAACATTCACTCCAGCACGATGGTGATGCCAGTCGCCGAGAAATATGCAAGTATCACAATCTCGGCTGTTAGCAATGAACCAGTCAACAAAATCCTCACAATCTTGATTGTGCTGACGACTGTTGTTTCTGTTACCAAAGTGAATGTCAGTAAAACAGGCCGCTTTGTTAAACATCATTGAACACCTGCTGATCCACTCAACAATAGATGAGGAATAGAACCATTCTTAATCCATTGGTTAATCAAATCCTTATGTGTTTGATCCTTAAACACATATCCGTCTAGTGTTTTTGGTCGATACTTTTCAATCCATAACTGCTGCATCTCTTGCCTTTACGTGGTTTTTAATAAACTCTACAGGAACAGAAGGATTTAAATCAATCAATTCCTGCTCAGTATGTGTATCAGGTTGACGAATCCCATACCGCTTAAATTGATCAAACGCCCACTCTTCAAATTGCTGACGATTTTTAAATTTGCTTATTTATTAAATTGCTCCATTTGCTAAGTTTAACACGCTTTTCATTTACTTTAACACCTAATTCTCTATTAGTCAATAGGTTATGTTCTACTAACAATTCAATCATACACAGCACATCGCCTGCTTCTTCTACAAGTTTGTCGTGCCATTCTGCTTCGATCTCTTGCTGGTTGGAATATTTTCTTATAATTTTCATACAGACTTGTGTAAGTTCACCGCACTCTTCAGCAGTGATTGCTACAAGTTGTTGTAAATCATTTAATGGTGTGGTCATTTCAATAAATTAAACTTGCCAAGTATGGAATGCCTACAATCCAAAAAATTACTATAGATAAACTTAAAGTTAAACCTTTAAACATCATTGAACACCTACAGATTTGAGATAAGCGATAAGATTAGCACGAACTTCTGCGTCTTTTTCTTTATATTGCATTTTCGTGCCTTTCACCATCTTTTTAGGATCAGTTAACCAAACATCCATTAGTTCATCTGTCCATACAGGGTTAGCAATAGCCCATTCTGTAAAACCTTTTGAATACTTAAAATCTGCTTGTCCTGTTCCTCTACCAAAAATGTTATAGAGATTAGGACCTGTGCCATTTTTTCCACCTTCTTCGACGGTATGGCAAACAGCACATTTTTTATATTGTTTTTCGCCTTGAGCAGCATCGCCTTCTGCGTAGGCAACAGTGGTAGTAAGTAATAGAGCAGCAATAAAGTTTTTC
>Ga0169931_10007771_pt1 | contig 15815 bp, 18 predicted proteins | sample Kivu_15m_20L_FD_129675 | JGI IMG/M metagenome (GOLD analysis project Ga0169931, IMG submission 129675) | Freshwater microbial communities from Lake Kivu, Western Province, Rwanda to study Microbial Dark Matter (Phase II) - Kivu_15m_20L... | ecosystem: Environmental > Aquatic > Freshwater > Lake...
ACTCTTCAGAGGTGGTGAACTTGAAGCTGCCCGAATCAGAAGATCTGTATATCTAAACGCTTCTAAGCCCGAAGATCTGCAATATATCTTAAAAGGCCTTCCTCAATTCCAACGACCGGTTGCCAGTTCAATAGCTGATTAGCCCGATTTATATCAGGTTTACGTCGACGGGGATCACCAACGCGCTCCGATGGTATCTCAAGATACTGAATCTGACTTGAAGACCCAGTTACAGACCGAACCAACTTGGCGAGATCCTCGATAGTCAATTCGATTGGGTTGCCAATATTTACAATCATATTGTCGCTGTTAATTGCTATCGCCAAGAGTGCGGAGACCGTATCGCTCACATAGCAAAATGACCTCGTTTGTTTGCCACTGCCGTAAATTACCAGAGGCTGCTGCGCGATCGCAGCGTGAATGAAATTGGAAACCACTCGTCCATCGTCAGCACGCATTCGCGGTCCGTATGTATTAAAAATTCGTGCTATACCGAATCCAATTCCAAACTTACGCCCCATTGAAGTTATTGCTGCCTCAGCAAATCGCTTTGACTCGTCATAGCAACTTCTTGGCCCAGAAGTAGATACGGCGCCCAAGTACTCCTCGTGCTGTGGATGAATCTCGGGGTCTCCATAAACCTCGCTACTTGAAGCAAAGACAAATCTGGCGCACGTTTGTTTCGCAGTTTCAAGGAGGTTCATTACAACGGCACTACCTGCGTGAAGAATAATTTCCGGAATTTTGAGAAAATCATCAGGTGATGCCGGACTTGCCAGATCAATTATGACATCGGGGGATGCATCGCCGAGTTTGTTCTGAAGCTCGGGATCGGCTGCGTCACATATTGCCAGTTCAAATCTCGGATGCGAAACTATGGCGGAGAGGTTGCTTGTACAGCCTGTCACCAAAGAATCGATTCCTATAACCGAGTGACCTTGTTCAAGAAGCGCTTCTACCAAGTGCGAACCAATAAAGCCAGCTGCGCCAGCCACGACTGTTCTCACATTGTTAAACTATCGCCCGATGGTCAAGAACTTGAATCCAGCTGATTTCCAAGAAGCCTGATCCAAGATTCCACGAGTATCCAACACAGTTCGTAAGATTGTTCGATCAGTGATTTCTGCAACTTCGATCTTCCGGAAGCAAGACCACTCAGTCATAACTACGAGTAGTTGCGAATGTTTGCAGGCTTCGATAGCAGAATCCGCAATCTCGACTCGCGAGTCAATGTGAGCTTCTTTCTGAACTGCCGGATCGAATGCAGTGACCTTGATTCCTGCGTTCAGAAGGAGAGCAATGACTTCCAATGCGGGAGATTCGCGTAAGTCATCAGTTTCTGCCTTAAAAGTTAGCCCCCACACTGCAATGTTTTCTTGGTTACTACGTCCTAAAAAGTCAATCAAAGTTTGCGCAATTCTTTGTGCACGAACAGAATTTGAGTTGATCGCTGCCTTAACCATTGATAACGAGACTTCCAACTGTGACGAAGCATGAACGAGCGCTCGTGTGTCTTTCGGTAAGCAGCTACCACCCCAACCAGGCCCTGGCGCCAACATCCCGATTCCAATTCGAGTGTCAGAGCCAACGCCGCTAAGTACCGTGTTTACGTCAATATTCATAGCGTCACACAGATCAGAGATTTCGTTGGCAAAAGTCAACTTCACAGCCAATGCAGAGTTACTTGCATACTTGATCAGTTCAGCTTCAGTTGGGGAGCAAACGATTACCTTAGTCTTAATGTCCGAATAAAGACTCTTTAGCTCCTGAACAACTTCGGTATCTTCACTTCCGATCACAATCCGATCAGGTTTCATGAAGTCCTCGATGCAGTGACCCTCTCTGAGAAACTCAGGGTTGCAAACGACTTGCGATGTCTCTAAACCCAAATCACGACAGAGTCTTTGGGTCGTACCCGGCGGAATCGAAGACTTGAGAATCCAGACGTGCGAAGCAAGAGAGTCTTGTTCAAGGGAGGTGAAAACGGAGTACACGGCAGTCAGATCTGTAGAACCATCAGTAGCGCTTGGTGTGCTAACACATATGAAAACGTACTTGCAGGTTGTCAACTGACTGTCTGTGTTCTCAATAATCAGAGACGATCCGAGATGTTTTGTTAGAAGCTCTAGCATCTCAGGTTCATTGACTGGAACGACTCCGCGAAGCAAAGCGGCGTATCTGTTTTCATCCCTTTCAATTAGACGTACCTCGTGCCCGAGTTCCGCCAACCCGAGTGCAGTGCTGAGACCCACATACCCAGCACCGATCACTGCAACATGAGACAAGTCTTTGCTCCTCTAAGAAGGTATCTCGCCGGCGCATGACGATTTCTGGGCGATGAACGAATTCCAATAACTCTGCCGTAGTTTGTTGACGTCCCAGCTCTCTGACATAATCCTATCTCTAGCTTCCGAACGCAGATTCAAGTCAAGTACCTCACTCCAGCTCTCGACGGCCCATATCGGAAATTGTGACAATAGAGATGGTGGGAGATCTCCTTTCTTAACGATGGGGATAGATCCCATGTACAAGCTCTCCCATAGTCGATGGGTGTCCCGGCCATTTCCCCGTGGGCATACTACGAAGTCGTATTGTCTCAGGAGTTCACAATATTCCCGTCTCCCTGGAACGGAATAGTTCAACTCAATTGAGGTAACTCCAGTTTGGTTGATCAATAGCGAGAAAACATGCTGGCGATGTTTCGGTGCAGTTCCCGGATTAAATGAAAGCAACACAGAGTTAGTGAATGCGGGACGAACTGAAATTGACCGTAATGCATTCAACAACATTGAGGTGTCTCCCAGTACCCTGTGAATTGGAGAGTCGTCACAGTCATTAGTTAACCCCAATGGCAGACACCAGTGGGTATCCCGCTGGGCAGTGCAGTTAGTGGCAAGTACGACCCTGGTTCCAAACAGCCGAAGAATCACTACATCAAGATTGTTCGTAGCGAAGTCACTGTGACCAAGTACAACTACACGTGTTTGCTCTGGACGGTGACATAAATACGACTTGATCTTCTTTTCCCGCCACACGCCACTTCGATATAGAAAATCACGCTTGTGATAACTGATATCGGACCGAGATTCACAAAAATGCAAATACCCATCTGATGTGATGTGGTCTTGATCTGCGAAGACTGCAGCCAGTTCGCTGGTGTTATAGCCGCTCATATCTCAAATTCCGATGGCCGTTCGTGACCTAAGCGCAACCATAAAGCCATTTCTATCGTCAGAGTCGACGACTGGAACGAAAGGGGTCGAGCCACTTCTGATATTTGCAGCGATAAGTGAGCACTTTCTTGTTTTGGTGTCATCAAGAATTACCCACTTAGTACAACGTGGAGATAACAAGTCAAACTCTGCTTTCGTTGAGAATTCACCGCCATCTAAGAGAAGTAGATCAAAATCTTGCGGCAACTCATGCAAAACATTTGGGCATTTCTTGAGGGCAACGATGTCATCCCGCAGCCACTCGCTTTCATCTCCAGATAAATCTTGGATATCGAGGTCATCTGGTGCAACCACCGTTCCCCAGATGAGTTTGATATGTGGATATCGCTTATTACGACGTTGGGCGCGGATAAATCGTGGCAACGATGCTTCGAGGCTCACAATTGAGACCACATCAAGACGTCCCTGCGTTGCCTCACGAAGTACACGTGTACTGCCGTTTCCTTCCCAGGCGCCTATTTCCACAATTGTGGACACCGCCGGATCGGATGCCGTGGCAGCCAGCCATCTCCCAAGCGAGCCATCACCATGAATTTGTCCGGATTTCTTCTTGAGCAAATCCCAATATGACATACCTTGTCACTTCCTTAAGTTGAGTTAATTATGTGTACCGATTAGCACTCGAGATTGAAATGTTCGGTGCCCAGTCTTGGCCTGTTGTTATCTTGATGACTACGGCGCAACTATGCCAGGAATCTTGATCCGATAAGGCGATTCTTGATGAATATAGATCGATGAAAGACCAACACGGTCAGAAAGCTCATACCCTTTCGCTTCCTATAGTGATCGAATTTCCGACAAACCCAACCAGGGGGTGTATTCCTCCGCGATAATGATTGGCGGAAGGAAACTTCCCCAATCATTGTGACAAAGCACTGTCAATTCGGATCCTTCAACGTCAATGGACAGAACTACTCTGTCGAACGGGGTCGCTTTCATTCCGAGCGAACGCAGCGAAAGAGACTCAACTTGATAGGTCCGCGAGGGGCGCACCCCCTCTTCGGCGAGTTGTCTAACACGATTTTCTTCACTAGTTGACAATTCATAAGTCTCGTATTCCCAAAATTCAATTGCCTCTTTGTCTCAACCTACTAGAGCACAAAGAGCCTTATCGCGTGGTCGGCGCTTACGAGCAAGCTCAACATTGGCAAGAATTGGGTCTATCAAGATTCCAGACCGCCCATTTCGGTAAAGGGCATAGGTGTTGCTGCCTCGAATTGGGTGCCCCGCCCCGATATCGATGTAGGTACCTATACCGCTACCCATCAGGTTCAGCAAAATTACGTCTTCCCCAAACTGTGAGTAAAATTTGCGGTATCCGCCATGAAATATATTTCCTTTCTCGAGTACGAAGAAACGGTAGACGAATGCAGCAATTGCGTATACACGTGAGCCCGGTTTGACTCTAAGCAAACGGCTTACCTTTTCTAATGTTGCAAGCTTCATATCGTTTTAGCAATAGATGTCATTAACAAGTCTTCGTACGTGCTTCCACAGAGCTTAATTTGAATCTCCTTCACAGCGTCTTGTTTCTCCTTTATTTGAGCTGAGCTTAAACTCGCAAGTATCGACTCGGTATCGATGAAGTCATCTTCCTTTATTAGTACTTCAGCTTCAGAATATGGCAGTAAATTCCAAAAACCTGGCTGCCAATTCTCCCCCCCCCCAACGCACAGGAATTCCCCCATAACGAATTGTGAGAAAATATCGGTATGTCCAACTGCCGTAACCTGGCGGGCAGAGCGTGAAGATGCTTTCCTCTCCTCTTCGCCGGAATGGGTGATCAGCGAGCGAGGTACCAAGTTTGGTAAGTCGTAATGTTTTCAGGGTTTTGGCCACAAGTGCAGTATTCCTCCCAAAGGTGTCGGGCGCCTCACAAATTCGTATCCGCCCTCCTGAGAGCTCAGTTATTCGACGGCGAAGATGAGAATCTGGCAGAAACGTGTGGTTGATGGTGCCGTAGAAATCACAAAAAATTGGTCGTGACCGCGATGGACTAGTCGCATGTGTTTCAACACAGTTATATGGAACAATGCCCACATCAAAATCAGCAATTAAGTCGTCGGTACTCTCGAGTGCCAGCAAGCGAATGTTGCTGAGCCAGGTATAAAGAAGTTTGTACGCAGCGCCATTATGAACCGCTCTAGATCTGTTTGAAAAATCACCCAGAGCTACTATAAAATGAGGCTTGTCGCCAACTGGCAAAGATTCGATAAATCTCTTTGGGTCAATATTTTTGAACTGTAGTTCGATCAAATTGATTGGAATAAATGCAAGGTCGGAATCTCTGAAGCAGGGAGTACTATGTAGCTTCATAATTTGAAGTATTTTCCAAAATGTTTCAGACACTGGCATCAGCGCCTGTCGATGCGGCTGAAATGTTTTTGGTACCGAGTGGATAAAAACTTTCATACAGGTCGTGGAATATCTTTATTAGCAGGCAAAATTTTTTGGTGAATAGAGGTCGATGGAAGCCCAACACGGTCAGAAAGTTCGTAGCCTTTCGACCTCAATATTGAACTAACTGCTGACGAACCCTGCCACGGCGACGCATACTCTTCAGCTGCTCGCGATCCTGACCGAATTCCGGACCTCATAGTGATATTTCGAATCTATTTTCGTACTCCTTAAAGTATTCGATTAGAAATTGCATAGCCTGGTCAGGCGTCATCTTAAGTACGTCTTCCATGTCGGCATTCCATGGGAACTTTTCACGCCTATCTACTTTGTGTTGGTAGCCCGATCGGTATGCCTCCTCTGGACTGAGGGCCTTGAAGCACAACTCCGACGGCGCTAAAAGTGCATTGTTGTAATGCAGATCAACTAGAGAATATTCATGTTTCTCGGCCAGACAATTCAGTTGAGCAAGACTTTGCCCATAGAAGTGGTTCGCACTCCACACATGTGCAGGGTCGTATTTCACTGTGAACTTGATGGGAGGGGGGATCTTTTCATTAATCTCGGCACAAATTAATCTTGGGCGGTACGAAGACAACAACTGCTCGAGTACAAAGTAGTCGTATCCATCGATATCGAGACTTAGAAAGGCAAAGTCTCTCGGCACCGAGTTTGCCATGAGAAGCGAAACAATGTTGTCCGGTGTCACCTTGCATTTCGCAAGTTGAACATGGTCAAAATCTAAGTACCTAGCTGCGAGGATCGCGAATTTCTCTGTGTCGCACTCCACCGCTAGGCCGGACCATCCTTTTGACAACAGGGCGTAGGTGTTTGACCAAGACGTGCCGTCACTCGCACCGATATCCACATAGTACGAATTCTCTGAAGATCCATTGGGTAGGTGTTGTTCAATAACTGACAACAATTCAGACTCATCTGGATTGAGGTCGCTGAGTGTTCGGAACATGAAGTATTCAAAACCAAAACTCTTTGAGATTCTTCGAATGAAGGAAGCCAAGATCGTCTTCAGCACTTCTCTTCACTCCTAATCTTGTTATGGTGAGAATCTGACCTAACGTCGCAGGAGGCACCAATGCCGTACACGTCCATATTCGCCCGTGTTGTCCTGCGCTTGATTCGCCATCGACGCGCGTCTAAGCAACTCATAGACGACTGATAAAGTCTCGCACAAGTGTTTGCCTCTGTTGACGAAGATGAGAATTGCGTGTCTCGACAATGGAGTTATGACCGCGTAGAGAGTTAGGGCCCGATCTCAACGAAGGCCTATTCATGAGTTCGTCAATGGAGTTTACGATTCGTACGTTTGGCATCAATGTATTGTCCAAAAAGTCCGCTCTATCAAGCCACCAGTCTAAGTATTTGGACGAGCGGTAATTGTTTGGATTGTCTTCACTGAGGCCGGTCACGGGAAGATTCTCTAATTCATAAAAGGAACACTCGGCCAAAACCCGAGAGCCTTCTTTCCTTAACTCTTTAATCCAATGACGACTTGGAACTGCTACTGGTACTCCAGCAGTTGCAAGTTCAAACAATGTCATCGTGCTGATGTTTTGTGGGAATACCAGAACCTCAACACAGCCAGCCAACGTTTCCCATTTGTACGGAGAAGCTAACCTCCGATAGTTGTTCCCCGACGCAGTTTCAATCGAATGCACTAACCGCGAGTCACCACCCAGTATAAAGCGAAATTCATTTGGGGCTTCGCGAAAAGTAGGTTTTTCGCATAGTGATGGTACTACTTGTGGCTTAAGGCCCGTGAAGAAGGTCAGATAATCAGCGTCCCCGGAGTTATTCGCAGCGATTGTTATCTGCTTTCGATTGACAGCATCAATTAGAAAATCGTTAAAGCGGGCCCAATCATCCGGGCGGGCGGTGTAAGGGGCTTCATATCGAGTTGCAGCAACAACCAAAATCGGTTTTTCAAAGACGCCGAATAGTTCAGCGAATGTGGGTGAGTACGTGCAGACGTAACCATCAAACGTACTGAGAAAACGCGAGTATCGAGACTGAAATTTGCCAATGACATCAGGGCCAAGTTCACGCCAGAATTTCTGATTTATGAACCGCACTGGATCACTGACTGGAAGACGTCCCTGAACCAAGTGGTTGCTCCCGGAAATTGACCATTGTGTTATTGGAATATTGAGTTCACTGAACTCCTGAGCAAGATCGGCGATTACGCCAATGTGGAGATCAAGATTGAAGATACGGGGTCTCAATCTTTTACTTACTGCGAAGATGCTTGAGATTTCATCACGATAAAGACCAAAGCGGCGACGCATCGTGATAAGTCTTAGCGATGAAGTTCGCCGCCATAGAACTTGGATGACTGAAAAAATGGTTTGGGAGACAGAGATACGAGATCTCCAGAAATGATGAAAATCTCGAAGGTCCCTCTTTAGTCCCATCATTAATTACAGAAGCTGGACCGAATGAATGTATTTCAAGTTACTACGCCTGTCGGCGTTGCGCAAGGAAGGCAATTGAGTTTTCAGCCCGCATAACCCAACATGAACAGCTACACCCAAGCTCTCACCCGATTCAGGAATCTCACTCCCAGATTTCAGCGGACTATCATCAAGCTTCAATGCGTCTAGTAAGGGTACTGCTCTTCAAGATCACAAACCTGGTGAAATTCTCGATTGAAGTGTTTGTTGCTCAACTACAAAGCACTCCGGTCCAACTTCACTGGGGAAGTCACAGGAAGGAGTTCGGACTATCGAAGTACATTATCGACTTTGTAGTCGAAAAGTCTCCTGATGCCTTCTTCTCAGTTCAGGACCCCGTCATCAAGTCGTCCGAAAATCGACACGCGTTTGGAGATAGGGCCATTTATCGGCTACGCAATGCAACTTTTGATCCAAATACTGGCTATGTATTTTTGGGCGACCTAGTGGTATCAGAATCACTTGCTGATGGTCCAGGCACTCACATCCGTAAATTGAACGCTACGCGCAAAATTGCTCGACGGCCAGTGATCGGCGTGCCAACCCAGTCACACTTTCACTGGTTGATTGAGACGCTCCCACGGATCATCGCTGCTGTGACCTTCGAACCCGATGCTTTGCTGGTTGCACCTACCAACTTGTCGCCCGTGCAGAGGGGTGCCCTTGAGATGCTGGGGCTGGAGGTTCAGTACTCAGATGCTCGTCAATACTGTGACGAGCTTATTCTCGCTACACGCGGACGTGATACAGGCTGGGCACACCCACATGACGTCAATTTGCTCCGTAGGACTTATGACGTTCCGTCAGAGCCTGGTGGTGAGCGCATCTTCGTCTCTCGCTCAAACAGTCGCAGAAGCGATGAAAACTCTCTGAAGATAGACAGATTCGCAGCTTCTCAAGGATGGACAGTAGTTGAGGCAGAGCGTCTAGGCTGGAGAGACCATCTGCTCGTATTCGGCAAAGCAGCAATTGTTGGCGGGGAGCATGGTGCGGGGCTAACGAACATCGTGCTAGCTCCGGGTAGATCCCAACTCCTTAAATTAATGAGGCCGGACTGGGCAAATCCCTGTTATGCCGTTCTTTCACTCGTAATCAACGACGGAACTGATTTCTATCAATCTGCAGATCTACTTGACTTCGAACTAGTCCTGACGACTTCCGGTGGTTAGTGAGACGACACTTACACAAACCTACTAGTCTCTCAATCGGTCACTTCTCTTCAGCGGGCCCAGAAGTGAAAGTAACGTAATTTGAGGTTCACCCCGTTGGACGGAATTAGACGATCATTGCGCGATAGTTTAATTGTGTTCTCCAATAGGCGAAAAAGTTTCATACTGATCTAACGTCCAAATAGAACATTTCCGCCACCGTGCCACGCCACCGGGAGGAACTCCTTCAATGGATGCAAGTCGAAAGTCGCAAGAAACGATTTGATTTCGCTATAGGTTGCCGCCCCTTCATACTCTGGGTTTTCTGCAACCTCGCAATATACGAACTTGGTGTTTTCAAGTGCACGAACTGCGCCACGTAGGACTCTTAACTCATAGCCCTGGACATCTATCCAAATCAAATCAATGTCAGAGATAGATGTATTTTCTAGATAGTTGTCCAAAGTTGAGACTGGAACAATAACTTGATCTGATTCACGAAAGTAGATCTTTGGGTACATCGTCGTCCAGTCTGTTGCTTTCAGCAGAGAACCTGAGCCGTCAGATTCGCCGGAGCTCTGGTGAAAGACTGCAAATCCACTTTCGTCGCCCAGAGCGGCTGGAACCAGAGAAACATTTTTGAACTTGGAAACGTACCGTGAGGCTAAACAAAACAATTCGGGATGTGGTTCAAAACTAATGACGCGGCCATCGGGAAACAGGTAGGCAAACTCGTATGTGTCAGTACCGATATGCGCACCTATCTCAATGATTGTTGGACTGCTGCCAAGAAGTGCTAGCAAGCTCCTTTTTCCGATGGTTCCGTCGGTATCAACAGAATGCCGTACTCTCCACGGAACGAGTTGTTTGGTGTACCAGAGGTTCAGTGGGTATCGGACTCGCCGAGGAAGTAGTCGTTTTGCGAACCGAGGAAGTACTTTTGTCACAGACCCAACTTAGTCCCATGTCTGTTGACGCTGACGGTGTCTGAGTCTGCTCGACTCTACCTCCGTGGGTACAGGTTCTTGGAAGTCCAGGGTAATTTTGGAAATGATGAAGCAGACCAAACTAGGCAAGGTAGTTTTGTATTTCAATGCTAATCCACAAGACAATATTGAGTTCCCGCACGATTGGCTTCGCACGTGCAAGGTGTATTCGGGTCGGTTATTGCTTGGTGTTCTGTCTAAAGCTTATGAAGATCAAAGATGTATCGAGCACCGACACGATGACTCTCTACTCTTGTGTCTAAAGCAAACTCGTAAGATCTTAATTTTGACTGACGAAATGTTTCATCCACGTTGGAATCATAAGGATGATAGGTCCCCGTTTTAGGCGACGAAAAAACGGTTTGGCCTTCCCGCTTGGAGGGTCAACTACGCACCGATGGCTGTTATCAGGGGCCGGCTAGGAGGATTCGCATAGAGATCAACAGTTAGCTCTTCACGTACCAATCGTCGAACTGTGAGACTTTTTGGTTGACTCTCCTGTAGCCATTCCAAGTAAGTAGTTGATAGATTTTTTCTCGATTCGCTGTGTAGTTGTGTTCGCACGTAATTACGTCAAAGCTGTAAGCCGTAAAATCAAAAGCGTTGAGAATCTCAAACTCCGAACCTTCAGTGTCAATTGACAGGTAATTGATACGATTTGGCGCACCATGCTTGTTTAATAAGTCCAATAAAGAAACCGTTGTGACATCGTATTTTGCCGCCACTTTCTTTCTGCTATCCAATTCTGTGAAGATATTGAATTCTTCGACTGTTGAAAGTTCCCGATCAGAAGTCTCTACAAATGGAAGCGATGAGCCTGAATTTTTCCAAACACAGTTGGTTTCTATTATGGAATTCCGTCTATTGATCCTAATCTGACTATGCCAGCATTTCGCAGGTTCCACGAGAATTCCGCTCCAACGCTTCCCAGTTTCCAACAAATAAGTGTTACTGAGTTCGTAACCGTTGGTTGCACCGATTTCAACAAAGTAACCATTCTGCATAAATGAAAGCTCTGAGAGAACAAAAAGATCCTGCCGAAGTTGAGGCTTTGATTTAGGCAGCCAAGCAAGTAATTTCGGAATCTGTGAAGCTGGCATCAACCTCAAAAACTTCAAATCAAGATATAAAGGAATTAGTCGGCTAAACGGCTGTCGTTTGGCTAGCCAGAGAAGAAAAACTTTCATTCTCATATCGTAAAGCGATGGCGAGTTATCTGTACCATTATTTGGTGAGTTCAAGTCGGCATTTTGTTTCATTTGGTGCAGGACGAAAGGGCTGGCCGGCGGCTCTTCGGCGTCTTCGAAGAGAAATTGTGCGTCTAGATCCGCTGGCTCAGGTCTGGTTGTTTGATGAGTCAAATTTGGGAGATGAAATAGATGGTCTAGATGTGAAGTTGTCTGACTTTGCTCGGCTTCATCCGCGGGGTTATGGGTATTGGGTGTGGAAGCCCTGGGTGATTCTGCAGGTGATGAAGCAGGTAAAACCAGGTGATGTTGTTTTTTATCTTGATGCTGGTTGCACGGTGCATACGTCATCTGCGAGCAGGTTGCGGTATGAGTGGTACATAGAACGGATACGTCATCAAGGCACGCTGTTGTTTCAACAAAAGTATCGAGAATTTAATTGGACCAAGCGAGTAGTCATTGAACGGTTTCAGATTAGTAAGGAGGATCTCGAGTCAGGTCAAGTTTTGGCCGGAATACAGGGACACTTGGTTTCACAAAGTAATATTGAATTGATTCAAGAGTGGCTTCATGCGTGCACTTTTAATTCAGGACGATTGCTGGTTGATGTTAAAAATATATCGATTGAAGACGAAGGGTTTATTGAACACCGGCATGACCAGTCAGTCTTGTCATGCCTGGCTAAGAGCCGCAAGATTCAATTGTTGCCTAACGAGACGTTTCATTTTCCACATTGGAATCGTGATGGTTATGGGTATCCGTTTTGGGCGACGAGAAAACGGTCTGGTCTACCCGCTTGGATGGGCTATTATGCACCAGACAGTTGGCACGGTGCATTGAAAAGTCGATTATCCGGTAGACCATTGACATAGATGTTAGATTCTGAAATCTTTCCAGAGTTGAAGTAATTCGTCTGTTGGCTACATTTATGCAATAACTCGGTTCTAGCCGTTCTTCTCGTCAACTGAAGTGTCGTTTTTGCCGTGCATGATGAACCTTTGAAAGTCTGAGAAACGCCTAAAAAGTCCTTCAGCAGCGGTCCTACAAGTATCAAACTTGGATTGAACAATCTGTATCCGTTGGGAGTTAGCCCGAGCTGGCGTAGCTAGGAATAGATAGCCGGCCGTCCGCCAAATCGAGATTTCGTATAACCTTGCAATTTTTCTCAGATAGAAGAGTTGGCTGAAGAGCATGATCAGCCAATGCTTAGGCTGGTGCCTTTGCCCCATACTCGTTGCACCCTGAATGTCAAAAACTTGGGTCTGATTCGGAATGTAAACCTTCAGGTGTGCAAACGGCATCGGCCAATCAGCTACGTAGTCGATAGGCACGTCACCAAATCGATGAAGGACTTGAAGACCCTCACGATTTATTGCATAGCACACCGCCCCAGCAGCCAAGTATCGCTTGGCACGAAAAGTTCCCCTTTCGTTTATATTTCGAAAAGTAAGAGATCCTCTCGTATTTCTATAATCGTAATTTACAATTGCTGGCGATTTGAAATCCACAGTGGTTAACTCTCTGTTTATGATGTTGAATGAATCAATGCCAAGGTCTACATCATCCTCAACGATTAGCACCCACTTGAAGATGTCCGAGGAGGCGATGGCAATATCAGCTTGAATACGAGCGTTTTTGTGAGCAATTGCACATCCCAACTCTGAATCGGAAAGTCTTTTTCCACACATGACTTCGGAGAGTTGCTCATTCACCACAGTTCCAAGACGATTTTGTCTTGTAATCTGCACCGGATCCACGAAGATTACGGTTTCTAACTTGGTTACCAAAAGTTCAAGACTTGTACTGCGAAGTTTTCCTGGTGAACCAATCACTACCAGTGGTACGAAGTCTGATTTTTCCATTAAACTGAAACTACATAAAGCTGAGTTCGCATAAACACGACAACAGGTAACATCAGGCCGTGAATCTGAAAATTGTGAGAATATTCGCGGCGCACGACTTACCGAATATTACCGAACTTTTGGGTCGTTCTGAAGCAGATCTGCAGCAGGAAGATATCAAGATCATTCTGAATCAATCCGGTGAGGCAGACCTTGTCTTGGTTCTAAATACGGTCAGGCGACCTCGTTGGGTTCGGGTACCCAAGGGGAACCTCGTCAAAGTGCTGCAGGAGCCCACAGTGCGTAACCCCATTACGCATCTATTCACTTACTGGCACAGCCCTGTCTATGATCGAATTTTGACACATTCACCAGATGTGAAAGATATTCGTCAGATTAGGTCGTTGCCTTACCTCAACTCGCATGTTGACCCAGAGTTGGCCATACCAAAAGCTGAGACGAAACAATTGCAGCTATCAATCATTGCAAGCACTCTCGCTTTGTCTCCCGGTCACAAATTGCGGGTGAGTTTTGTAAACAGCTTGTTAGCACGTATTCCAGATCTTAAGCCTCACACGTTCGGCAAGGGTCGGAGGCAAGAGTTGACGAACAAGCGAGATGGTCTTCAGAACTACCGATATTCGATTGCGATTGAGAATTCCTGCATCCAATCGTATATAACGGAAAAATTTTATGACTGCATTATCGCAGGCTGCATCCCGCTCTATTACGGTGCACCAGATATAGATGATTATTTTCCAACTGATAGCTATGTGCCACTTCCAATAAATGATGTAGAGAAATGCTGCCAAGTCATCAGTGAACTGTCTGAGTCTGATTATCTAAGGCGCCTACCAGCCCTTATTAAGGCGCGTTCGTTAATTCGAGATAACTATTCGCTTGGTTCATTGATCCTCAATCACTTTAAGTTAAGTGAAGACCGTTTAATAGTAAAGAGACGTTTTGCGCTTCTCTTTCCTCTTGATGCCTTGGCACTATTTATGTGGCTGTCTATATTGCATCCTATTTACCATCGCTTGTATCGATTTTATATAAATGTTTTGCGACATGTAGAAGTAGTCCACAAGAAGCTCCGACAGATAACAACTTAGGGCCACGATACATTCTGCACATGAACCAAAAATATGGTCGAAAAGTTCAGAACGATTCCCTTAAGTGTCGCGGGAACTAAGTGGTGGTCGAATGATTTTTGCTGAGAGGGTATTGCTGGTCGTGATTGGCTCCCAAGAAGAATTGCGTAGTAGCTCTCTCCAAGCACTTGTTTCACAGATGACACGGAGCATTTTCGTCGAACCAGTCCTCATAAATGCTGGTGATCGCATCTTGAACTGTATCGATGAACACCAGTCTGAATTGGTGTATGGGCGGCGGCTATCTGATTCAGAAGTGGGATGTGCAATTGCACACCGCAACGCAGTTTCAAAGGCGTATGAGGAATTCGGCCGTGATTCCATGCTCAAATGGGCGCTAATCGTTGAGGATGATGCGAATCTTGACGCGACAACTCTTGGACGAATTAGAGCTGAGCTAATCGCTGCCCAACTGTCGTTGCCTTCTTTGGTTTCCTTCTATTCGGCAAAAATGCCAAGGGATACCAGGTCTTTGGATGCGCCTGATACCACTAACTCCTTGAAGGTGTATCGACAATGGGTAGCTGGTGCAGTTTGTTATGCGGTAAACCAACGCGGCCTTGCTGATATCCATAGCTTTTCAACCCAACCGATTTCGTGCATTGCAGATTGGCCGCTGCATTATTCAAGGTTGAAGTTTCTCAAGTCGGTGTACACACGGGTAAGTGAAGTGGAAGGACGATCAAGTATTGGATATCGACCCCGATTAGGTGTTGGTAAACGGTTAGTGCTGCACATTCGGCAACTTTGGCACATTAGAAAAATTGCGGTGAACTACGGCGTGACCGTGCTAGCTGCCGTGAACCAACTAATTCTGTTTGCAGCATGGCGCGACAGCAGAGCCAGACTTGAATTGATTACAAGGCTATTTCGGTTTCGCACTGGGCGAATCGACCTGAAGATGTAATCCACCTTTGTGGGTACTATAAGAGAGTGTTTAAAGAAAAAACAATCCTTATTACGGGTGGTACTGGCTCGTTCGGTAACGCAGTAATGCGTCAATTTCTCGATACAGATGTTTCCGAAATTCGTATCTTCAGCCGCGATGAGAAAAAGCAGGACGACATGCGGCAAGAATTTAAGTCGCCGAAAGTCAAGTTTTACGTGGGCGATGTTCGAGATTACTCGTCGGTGTCCCAGGCAATGCAAACAGTGGACTTCGTGTTTCATGCAGCAGCTTTGAAGCAGGTACCGTCGTGTGAGTTCCACCCAATGGAAGCGGTGAAAACCAACGTGATGGGAACCGAAAATGTGCTGGAGGCGGCAATTCATGCCGGCGTCGAGAAGGTAATTTGTCTATCTACTGACAAAGCGGTATATCCCATCAACGCAATGGGTATGTCAAAGGCGCTTATGGAAAAAGTGATGGTGGCGCGATCGCGCAGTCTGAACGACTCACAAACT
>Ga0169931_10007773_pt1 | contig 15812 bp, 14 predicted proteins | sample Kivu_15m_20L_FD_129675 | JGI IMG/M metagenome (GOLD analysis project Ga0169931, IMG submission 129675) | Freshwater microbial communities from Lake Kivu, Western Province, Rwanda to study Microbial Dark Matter (Phase II) - Kivu_15m_20L... | ecosystem: Environmental > Aquatic > Freshwater > Lake...
ATCACCAAGTCCCTGGTCAAAAATAAGCTCAGCAGAAGTTCTGCTATCAATGCAACTTAAAATCACTGCAAAGGGATGTTGTCCGTCTGAAGTTTCGTTTGCCTGTTGCAACAGGTTACGATTAACTTTTAAGTTATTTATAAAACGTTTGTTGCCCTCTTTGAGTAACCCTAAAGCTATATTTGGAGTGATGTGCGCCTGCATATCTTTTGTTAAAGTCTTCATACTTTTTATTTATTGTTTACTGTCGTTAAAACTTACCTATTGGTGCAATAAAGTTTAACATATTTTCTTGCATATGTGGAGAAAACCCACATATTGCCCCCCCTTTTAGCGCTGCAAATTGACCACCATAAGTTATTGTTTTTTTCAAAGAGTGTAAAGAGCTGTTAGTGTTGTATGAATTTAAGATTTTTTATTCTATTTCTTCATAATTTTTTTAAGCGATTCACTTTTTAGTTTTATTCGGTGTGCATTATGCACTACTCTATCCAGTATCGCATCCGTGATTGTTTGTTCCCCGATAAACTCGTACCAACCCTTTAATTCCCTAATTGTCACATACTTAATCATCGAATTATAGCTGCATCTTTCGTCTGTAAGGGGAGCCATATTGGACAAGAGGTCAGAAATGACCTCTTTTTTATTGTTTATTAGTGAGTTAGGGTGGCTGCAACTTTAAGTAATTTTGTAGAATAATTAAAGTACATATGTTCAGACTTTTTCCCATAACTTTCTTAGTCGTTCTATTTCTCGGCATAATCTATTCAGGTTGTAAAAAAAGTGCCAACAATATTCCTTCAACAGGTAAAACGATTATTGACAACTTTAATTCAGGTGCAGATAACTGGGCAGGTGATTTTGCAGATTATCCAAATGACCCGATGATGCTCCCTCAATATCAACTCCAATTTTTACATTTCAGTCTGCCGCTACCATTGAATACTGTAGACGGGGCAATACTTCAATCGGGAATTAATCGTAGTGATGACCTCTTTATGTTTATAAAAAAGAAAGTTGCAGGATTGACACCCGACAAAAACTACACCGTAGATATTAAAGTTGATTTTGCGACAAATGCAGCCAGCAATATGGTTGGAGTTGGTGGAGCACCCGGTGAAGGGGTGAAAATAAAAGCGGGTGCTGTCTCAGTTGAGCCAACAAGAGTATTGAATACAAGCGAAAATTGGTATCGGATGAATATCGATAAGGGCAATCAATCAATTGGCGGCATCGATATGAAAGTAATCGGAGACTTTGCCAATGGGACAGACCAAAATGTATACAAGATCAAACAACTAACTACTACTTCACCTCTAAATGTCAAGGCCAATCAACAGGGGGAAATTTGGTTGGTAATAGGGACTGACTCCGGTTTTGAAGATTTAACTACGATTTACTATAATTCCATACAAGTTGTAATTAAGTAGACTTTAGTGATTTCCTGATAGTCACATACTCAATCATCCCATTATAGCTGCATCTTTCGTCTGAAAGGGGAGCAATAATGATAAAAAGGTTATACTTTTATAGTGTAACCTTTTAATTTATATGAATAAGTTAGCTCAATTCTTTAAAAAATATCGTAAAGAATTACTTGTAGGCTTGATTGTATTTCTTTTTCTCCTTTTTAGAGATATCATAAAGTCTCTCACATAAAGAGTCAATGAAAACAAAAATTCTAGTGCTATGCACGGGAAATAGTTGTCGTAGTCAAATTGCGCACGGGTATTTGCAACTGTTTGGAGGAGACAAAGTAGAGGTTTATAGTGCCGGTGTAGAAACCCATGGTGTCAATCCCAAAGCAATTGTAACAATGCAAGAGGATAGAGTTGACATTTCAGCACACACTTCCAACAATATTTTAGAATATCAAGGAATTAACTTCGATTTTGTTATAACTGTTTGTGATAACGCAAAAGAAAGGTGCCCCTATTTCTCAAGTAAGGCAATGAAGTTCCATCACAATTTTCCTGACCCCGCAAAGATAATTGGGACTGATAAACAAGTGAAAAAAGAGTTTGAACGAGTGAGAAATTTGATAAAGAATTATTGTCTAGACTTTATAAACAATAATGTGAAATAACTTATGGAGCCCCCCGAAGCTGCATCTTTAATCAAAAACCAACATGAAACCCGCAATAAAAACGATAAAAGAAAAGAAATTAGTGGGAAAACGCATTACTATTAGTTATGCCGACTACAAGATCGGCGAACTCTGGGGCTCATTTATGCCTAGAAAAAAAGAGATAACAAGTAAATTGAACAACGAACTGGTTGCACTTACTATTTATTCATCCACACATTTTACAAACTTTAGCCCTACGAATACATTCGAAAAATGGGCTGCAGTAGAGGTATCCAACGTTGATCAAGTTCCCCCCGACATGGAAACAACTACTTTGCCTGCTGGCCTATATGCTGTTTTCTTGTACAAAGGATCAGTTACAGGCATTGCCGAGTTCTACCAACATATTTTTACCAAATGGCTCCCCACTGCAGGATTCGATGTAGACCAACGACCCCACGTTGAAATAATGGGAGAAAAATATAAAAACAACGATCCATCATCAGAAGAAGAAATTTGGATACCGGTAAAAGAAAAATGAACAGCATATCCAGTGGGAGAGATTACACTACTTACCTACAGCACCTTACAGTATAGCCTTGACCACCCGCTCTTGCATAGCTTTTACCAAGCTATCAAACGAAGCGGCTGCATTGTTCGATAGTAGCACCACCGTTTGATGATGATCGATAAAACGAATGATGATGGTCTTATAGCCGGGATTATCCCCGTTATGCCATACGATACGTCCGGCAATAGGATCCTGTGCCAGATCCCAACCAAATCCATAATTCGAAAGGGTGGCATTATTTAATCGCATCGGGGTAAAGGCTTCTTGTAAGGTACGAGCACTAACAAGCCGATGGGTATAGAGCGCCTCGCTCCACTTGAGTAAATCAGCAGCAGTGGCGCTAATGCGGCCGGGCCCTTTTCTGTTTCCAAGCCACAGGGTGTAATTCGAAGAAGGAAAAGAATCAGCAGGAACAAATTGCAAACGCGAAGGCACATAAATATGCCCACGGGTCATACGAGTCAGTAATTGCTTTTCGGCCGGAGTTCGAATATCGGTATCGGTCATAGCAAGGGGGCCAAAGATCCAGTCTCTACATAGCGAAATAAAATCCTTATGTGCTACTTTTTCGGCAATACTGGCCAGCAGCACATAGCCCGTGTTACTGTACTCATACTTTTCGCCGGGGGCAAAAAGCGATGGTGGAGCGTACTTGCGCAAGTATCGTAAGATGTCTGGATTGCCCGCTACCTTTAACTTATTCCAGTGCTCATCCATAATCGCTTGGTAATCCGGAAGACCCGACGTATGTGTAAGTAAATGTCGAATGGTAATGCCCTTGTAAGGAATACGCAGATAGCCCGAGACAAGATCGTCGTAGCCCAATAAGCCCTTTTCTTCGAGCATCATAATAATCATGGCCGTAAACTGCTTCGAAACAGAAGCCAGTTCAAAGATGGCATCGGGTTGGAGTGGAACCCCTTTGGTAAAATCAAGACACCCGTTATGTGCGCTGTACTTGATTGCACCGGCATCTGACCAAACAATAACGCCACTAAAAAATTGGGGCGAGGTTTGTTGTAACCCTAATGTCGTATCGCCGGTACTACAGGCAATGGCCCCGGTAAGCCCCGACTGACTATACACCCAAAGGGGCAAGAGTACAAATAGAAATTGAACGACTCTCATTTGCTTTAAAAAAAAGGGACCTGAAAACAGATCCCTTTTTAGTTGCGTTTTGGTTTACTATTAATAGCCTTCGTTCTGTACCAATTGTTTGTTTACATCCATCTCGCGCTGCGGTATGGGCATAATTAATCTAGGACTATTCCAAGCCGGTCCGTTTGCAAAACTAGACCCAGGCATTGATTGCCGAAGTCGCTTTACATCATGCAAGAAGTGCCCCTCAAAAGCAAGTTCAAGTCGACGCTCTAGGATAATATTATCGAGTGTTAAGTTCGCAGGCAAGATTTCAGGTAAGCCTACTCGATCACGAATAGTTTTGATATCTGCTGCTGGAGTAGCACCTACGCTTGTATTTAAACGAAAATTAGCCTCAGCCCTAGTAAGATACATTTCAGCCAAACGAATTACAGGGACATGGCCAAAACGATCTAGATGTTTTTGGGTTAGTCGACGGTTAGTTCTAATAAAGAAAGCGCGTCGGGTGTCGGCAACGGCATGCAAGTTTACCCAAGCGTCTTGAACATCCATATCGCCCCGTCCAGCAGTTCCTGGTATGCTGCTCACAGTTTGCCCATAATAGGTATTAAGTCCATTGGTGCCATCTTGAGTAGTTACTCGCATGTAAAATATGTACTCACGAGGAGCCACACCCCCGAAATTGATATAGGTATAGAAAAGATCGCGAAAAACGGGATTTAGCCCTATTCCTCTACCCTGAAAATCCAAAATTGCATTATTTGCCATATCCCGGGCCACAGCATATTCAGCTTGCATTAAAGCAATCCTTGATAGCTGGCCCCAAGCAGCAGCTTTGGTGGCATAATGCAGATTGGTTACAGGCAATTGAGCAGCAGCTTTTTGCAGATCTGCAATAGCTTGAGCATAAACTGCTGCAACAGATGCCCTTGCAGGATAATTAGCGCTAGTCAGTCCGCTTACCTCAAATGGGGTAGGCGTTAATACTAGAGGCACGCATGGATTTACACTGTTATCTCCATCACCCCATGATTTTCCAAAAAGACGAGCCAACTCAAAGTATAGTGACCCCCTTATGAAAAGGGCCTCAGCTTCAATTCTGCTTCGCTTTGAGGTACTGCTGGTAACTAGATTCAGATTGGCCAGAACAAGATTGCACGAATTAATTGCCCTGTAAGCATTTGACCACAAAGAGGAAGCCCAGCCATTATCTACTGCTATAGGATTACTAGTGGTAGTCACACTTGCAATTTGGAGGAGCCCATTAAATGTGCCTCTGAATCGAATGTAGGCGCGATTTGCCCATAAATCACCCATAAGCTGAATATCGCCACCATAAGAGGAGGTACTTTGTAAAGCATCATAGGCCCCGATCAATACGCCACCCAAATCACTCTCGGTCACCAAACCTTGGGCTGGTGGCAAGCTTTGAAAGGGAACGATATCTAATCGCTTTTGGCAGGCAGAGAGTGACACAAGAAATGTCACCACCACTATAACTGCATAAAATTTATTTCTCATAAAATTGATATTATATGGTTTATGCAAGGGGTTAGAAACTAATATTTAAACCTACCAAAACGGTTTTTGGTTGAGGTGGTGTATAAAAGTCATTCCCCTTAGCGATATTAGAATCAAATGTATCGGCATTTACTTCAGGATCCCACAAAGGGTAATTGTTGGTGAAAGTTAAAAGATTAAGCGCTGAAACATATATTCTCATGCGATCGATCTTGAACTTTTTAGTAGCGCTTGCAGGCAGGTTGTAACCAAAATTGACAGTTCTAAGCCTAATAAAAGAACCATCTACAATAAAACGACTGCTTCGCTGATTACCATTACCAAACCAATATCTAGCCTGAGGAACATTGGTGATATCACCTGGCTTTCTCCAGCGTCTCATTTGGTCTGCGGTCTGATTATCCTCATAAATCATATTAGCCATTGAGTACTGACCCATACCAAATACGGAAACATCATTACCAAAAACGCCATTAAACTGAAACGAGAGATCAAAGCCCTTGTAACTTAAGTTATTAGTAATCCCAGCAATAACATCGGGATTTGGATCTCCAACTACAACACGCTGTGCTTGATTGTAATTAGCATTATTTACGGTCGTACGATCTAGATTACCATTGGCATCTTTCAAGTTTTTGTAAAATAAGGCATCTCCGTTAGCAGGATCAACGCCAGCGTACTCTACTGTAAAAAAGACTCCTAAAGGCTGCCCTTCCATCGCACGATTCAAACTACCTACTCCACCTTCAATAACCTGTCCATTTATATTGGTAACCTTACCTCTGTTAAAAGCAAAATTTAGTGAGGTATTCCATTTAAAGGCGCCAGTTAAATTTTGAGTATTTAACACAAACTCCACCCCATAGTTCTCCATGGAGCCTAAATTTTTAACTACAGAGGCAAACCCAGTTGAGGTAGGTATATTAACGCGCAATAAGAGATCTTCAGAGTTGCGAACATAATAATCAATTTCGCCGGAAATACGGTTATTGAATAACCCAAAATCTAACCCTACATCGAGTTGACGATTAGTTTCCCAACGCAAATCAGGATTACCTATCTGTGAAGGAGATTGTCCGCCAACACCTGCGTATCCAGCACCACCTGAGAAGAGTCCAAGCTGAGGGAAGTTGCCGATTTCGGCGTTACCCACGATTCCGTAACTGGTCCGGATTTTCAAAAAACTCAGCGGCTTAATGCCACTCAAGAATTTTTCGTTAGAGAGAATCCACCCCGCAGAAGCAGCAGGAAAAAATCCATAACGATTATTAACCCCAAATCTTGATGATCCGTCAATACGGCCACTTAAAGACAATAGGTACTTGTCAGATAACTTATAATTAGTTCTTAAAAAATAAGACAAAAACCTGTAATTCGACTCGCTAGAACTACCTCCAGAGATGGTAGCAGCGCTAGCTATTCTTTGATAAGAGTCTGAAGGGAAATCTAACCCTTCTACGAAATTATACTTTGCGGTGGATTGTTGATATTGTAACCCAAGTGTTGCAGCAATATCACTCTTACCAAAAGTCTTGTTAAAATTAAAATAATTATTAGTGTTATAATTTGTGATAAACGAGCCCCGGCTAACGCCCTCTCCACGAACAGCTCTAGTCCGATTCCTTCTTGTTTGAGATTGAAAATACCCTTCCTCATTCTGTGTCAAGAGATCTAATCCAAACTCAGACTGGAAAATTAACCCAGGGAACAAATTGATTGTCGCGTATCCTGAACTGAAATTCCTGAAAGATTCAGCAGTGTATCGACCATAATCAACTGTTATTTGAGGGTTGTAGTACATTGGGATATTTACATCGCCAGGAGGAGTCCCTGCAGGCAATCCAGTGTTAGGATCAATTGAAGGAGTCATGGGCATCAATGCAACACTTTGTAGGGGGTTGGAAAAAGCATTGTCATCGGGTAACCTTCTATTCATAGAACGGGCAAAATTTGTGGTAAGCCCTAGCGTAAGCCAATTATTAGCTTTATGATCGATATTCATTCTAGCTGTTATCCTGTCTAGGTTATTACCAATAATAATACCCTGCTGATCGAGATATTGACCTGAAATGAAAAATTTGGTTTTGTCTGTGCCCCCGCTCATCTGTAGATCAGCTTGGCGATAGTAGCCTCGCTGAAATACAACATCCTGCCATTCATATGTTTTTGTTGGATCACTCTCCCACTTATCATAGCTAAAATAATTCATCCAGTCTTTTGCATATTGTGTTTCGCTACCGGGATCAGAAACGGGTATACCATAAAAATCATCAATATATTTAGCCCCTTCAAGCAATAGTTCAGCATACTGCTCGGAGTCAAGGAATTTAACGCGACGGCTAGACTCCGAAACCCCGTTTTGTACATTAAGAGAGACCTTCGTTTTACCCCCCTTTCCTTTTTTAGTTGTAATCAGTACGACTCCATTTGCTGCACGTGAACCATAAATGGCACCAGCAGAAGCGTCTTTTAACACATCAATGGTCTCAATATCGTTTGGATTTAAATCGACCAGAGGATTTGTTGAGCCGCCGTAGCTGCTTTGACTATATGTTGTTACAGGCACGCCATCAACAACATATAATGGCTCGTTACCTGCAGATACAGATGAGTTTCCTCGCACACGCACACTTACAGACTGGCCAAGCTTACCAGACTGGCTATTTACATAGACCCCGGCGGCCTTGCCCTGCAGAGCAGCATCCACACTGGGGGTGGGCATAAACTCAATATCTTTTCCCTTAACGCGGGCAATATTGCCAGTCAGATCTTTTTTGATCTGGGCACCCCCGAAACCGGTCACCACCACCTCAGAAAGGGAACGGGTGTCGGCAGCAAGAGAAATAGTTGCACGATTTGCACTGGCGCTGAATTCTTTGGCCTCATAACCGACCGCAGATACGACCAGCACCGTACCGGGAGCTGCACTCAGCGAAAAATTACCTTGTGCATCGGTCGTAGTGCCCGAGCGGGTTTTCTTGATCTGTACCGAGGCAGAGGCCAGCGGATTACCCGCTTCATCGGTTACCTTACCGGTTACCGTTACATTCTGCGCCCAGGTTAGACCAGCAACCAGCAGCAGGCAAACGAGTTGAAGAAGTCTTTTTTGCATGTTTGATTATATTTGAATCAAAAATAATGTTTTTGTTAAATTATAGTGAAAAAGTTTTTACACCCTGGCCTACGGCAAAGGACGCTCTACACAATAGACAAAATTCTTTCGTGGGGCCTCTCCATAGTAAGCAACCGTTACCTCATCGATAACCTTGGCCCCCAGCTTTTCCATGGCTTTTTGGGAGCGGATATTGTGGACCCCCACATGAAAAAGTACCCGCTCGGCTACTTGCAATGCATAGTTGATCATCAATGCTTTAGCACTTTTATTATAAGCACCTCCCCAGCAGGTTCTGGCAAAAAAAGTGTACCCGATCTTGACCTCATTTAGAGCGGGGTCCCAGTCATAGAACCGGCTGGAGCCAATAACCTGGCCTTGTGCGTTGCTAATCAGCATAGCCCCACCCGAGGCGAGTGCCCCCTCGAAATACACGGCAAAGACCTCTTTTTTGTAGCGATCCGGGTTGGGGTGTTGCTCCCAAATAAGCGGATCACAAGCTACTTGGTACAACGCTTCAAGATCGGTTGCCTGGAGCGGACAAAGCTGAACCCATTCATTTTTTAATTCGGTTGGTTGCCAGTTCATTATATCTATTTGTCAAAAAAAGTTTTCGTAAATTACAAAAACTTGCTTGACATTTTTGTAGCGAGTATACTATCAAATTTTTTCACTTAACCTCATTTACCATGAAAAAAATACTATTCATCGCAATTGCCCTTTGTACGTTGGGCGTAGCCACTTCGCAGGTCGCTTTAAAGAATAAAACGTACCGTAATAAAAACAAAGACCGCTTCTCAATTAAAGATAATGTGGTCTACTACGACGCTAAACCCCTGGCCAAATACCAGACCAAAAGCTACTCTCTAGATAATGGGGAGCTAACAGAGGAATACAATTTACTTATGATCGAAAATAAGATCGATAATAAACAGGTGATCGGTGATCTTATCGACTTTATCTCTGAAAGACATCAAGGGGCAGAGGTAGAGGTAGAGATCAACGCTGAGGGTAGCGATTTTAAGCTTTGATCAAAGCCCTGCTCAGGTCACTGATTTTTCAGCTTGATAACTTCATATCCCAAAGAAGAAAAGCCCCCGCTATGGCAGGGGCTTTCTCATACTAAACGCAAGTTCTTAAAGTTGAAAGCGTACGCGCATAAAGTAGTAGGCTCCGTTAAAGCCGAACTGCTGTACACGACGAGAATACACAAAACGACCTAAGCTAAAGTTATTGGAATGCGTATGGCGATCTTGATACACATCAAAGATGTTATTGCCGCCGGCCGTAAGAGTAACTCCTTTCATAATATCGTAGCTAAGGGTTAGATCTACGATCGTATGTGGATTAAAGGTTTGATCAAGCGTCTCCCGCTGATTGGTCAGCAAATTGATGGGCCAGGTGGCGGGTGCATTCGGATTAATGGTTGGATCCAGAAAGGTCACTTTTCCAAAGCGAACCGCACGGGTCATGGCCGAAAACTTACCCGAACGGAAATTCACCATCAGGCTGGTTTTATTTTGCGGATTGGCCACTTCAATACGGCTCTGGTCTTCGCGGTTAAAGTAGTTACCCACCTGTCCGGTACGCACCAGTACAGGTGAGGCCTTGATGATGGGCTTACCATAGCTGTCCTTCATTACAGAATTATCAATGAACGTTCCGGCCCAGGTAAATTTCAATTGGCTCTTCTTTCCCACTTTTACGTTGTAACTAACCACGGCTTCCAAACCACGGGCACGAGTATCAATGGCGTTAGTAAAGAAATTGGCGGTTGTAGCGTTTGCAGCCCGCAGCTGATTACGTAAAACAGTATCGCCACCGTCAGAGAAATTATTAGTAAGTACGATGCGATCGTTGATATCGATTTGATAGGCATCAAGAGAAAGCTCCAGTTTACGCTGTAACATTTTGGCTGTAAAACCAAAGGTGTAGCTAAGCGAGGTCTCTTGTTTTAGCGTAGGGATACCCAAGATCTTGGCAGGCGTACTCTCATTGGTAAAAGTCCCGCTCTCGGTAGGGATCAACCCGGCCGAGGTGCTTATGAAAAGCGTGTTGGTCTTAGCATAGAATTTCTGCTGTTGAGAAGGAGCTCTAAAGCCAGTGCTGGTAGAAGCACGGATCGTAAAGTTATCACTGATCTTGTAGCGGGTCGCTACCTTGTAATTGAGCGTGCTTCCAAAATCAGAATAATTCTCGAAGCGAAGTGCTCCGGCTACCATAAACTTCTTAGAGAAATCCTGCTCAAGATCTACATAAAGCGAAACGTTACTTCTGTTATTATTGCCTTCGTTGGTAGGCAAAAATCCAGGAAACACCTGTGCACCGCCTGCAGCACCCGAAGCCGTGTTATAATTGCGATACGAAGACTCTTCGCCCGCGCGAATACCGAACTGATCCATACGATACTCTGCTCCGAAGGCAACGTTGAGTCCTTGCTTAACATCAAACTTTCTTGAGAGATCGGCATTGATGGTATTTTGAGAGAACTTCAAACCGCCTGCATCAAATTCACGCTGCCAATTGGCAGTTACGAATGTTTGGGTATAGTTAACCGAATTCGTAATGGTAAAATCAAAAACATTGCGTCCGTAGGTATTACTAAAATCGGCATTCCACTTTCCTACTTTACCTCTTACCCCAATAGCGGTAGAAAGATCGGTTACATAAGAGTTGATCTCTGGCAAAAATCCATTGGGATACACAGCAAGTACTGCATTACGAACCGATGCGGGTACGCCCGATGGATAGCGATAAAAGCCGGCCGCATTACCTTTCTTTGCATTAAAGCCTCCAAAGGCATATAGTTGCCACACATCCGATAATGCATAAGAGAAGTTATACATTACGCCTCCTCCTTTTACCCGCGAATTACCAATACGCATGTCAAAATCATTGCGATCTAGTCTGCGCGCTCCCATAATTGAGTCGTCGCGATTAAAGGCTCCTACATTGGGAAAAACCGCTCCTGAGTAGGTTCCTCCACGATTGGTCTCTCCACGCGAGGTGTACTCTCCGGTCAAATTCAAAAATCCCTTCTTGCTAACTTTAACCCCGTAGTTAAGTGCCCCCTGAATGGTTTGGCCATCGGTTACCGATACCTTTTGAGCATATCCCGAACTCACCACATAATCACGATCATAAGAGGTCATATGTTGTCCGGCCGAAAAATTACCGGTAAGCACTCCTGTTTGTTGCTTCAACACAATATTAATAACACCGGCAATGGCATCCGAACCATATTGGGCAGCGGCACCATCTCGCAAAATTTCGATACGCTCAATGGCATTGGCAGGAATGGCATTAAGGTCTGTACCCACCGTGCCTCTGTTGACCGTACCGTTTACGTTTACCAGCGCAGATTGATGACGGCGCTTACCATTGACAAGCACGAGTACCTGATCGGGGCCAAGGCCGCGAAGCTGCGCAGGGTCTACGTGGTCAGTTCCATCTGCAATGGCTTGGCGAGAAGATTGAAAAGAAGGGGCAATAAAAGTGAGGATCTGGTTCAGATCTACCTGCCCTACTTCGTTGACCACTTGTGCAATGGGAATAATATCAACGGGAACGGGTGAATCAGTTTTAGTACGGGACTGGTTGCGTGATCCGACGACCACTACATTATCCATCTCTATGCCAGGCTCTAATTGAATTTGCAAAGACGATTGAGCATCGAGCGAAAGTTGTAAGGTCAAAAATCCCACGTTGCTAATGCGAAGTGTTTTTACATCGGCTCCTACCGAAAGTGTAAACGCTCCTTTGGCATCTGTGATCGTGGCTTGATTGGTACCAGGCACTTGTACAACGGCGCCCACCAGTGGCTCACCCGTGGCTTTGCCGGTTACGGTACCTTGCAGCGTTCGCTGGGCCTGTAATACGCCCGCAAACAAAAAGGCAATAAAAAATAGATAAAGCGTTGGCTTCATGATGTTGGTTTTGTTACAAGTTCGTTAAATGACCATTTATGGCAAAAGTTCAATTTTCAACATTTAAAAAACTTGGTGGATAAGCTAGAAAGTTATTTCATTAATAGTTGATTTTCAATATTTTAATTGACTTTATTCGCCCCGTACCCGGGCCCTGGTTTTTTCCCAAAAACGGTCTGAATAGGGTAACTTTCCCTCCTGTACGTCTTGCGACTAGTTAACCTGAGTGCTTTACTCCAAAACCCTATTAAACTTACCAGGCACCTATCGGTGTCACAAACACAACGCAGCTAATCCATCAGCATGAAAAACCACCTCCTTCAACATATTCAATTTCTTTTCGCAGCTACCCTGCTCACCTTATTGGCTTGTCAAAAGAATTCAGGTACTACCGATTCTTACACTGCCATTAAAACAACGTTTGGTACAAAAATAGACCCGGCCAATCTGGCCAATTACGCCAATCAAACCAAGCCGCCTTATATTTTAAAAGACAATACAGCCGGTAATACTATCACCAATGCCAAAGCGACATTGGGGCGGGTGCTATTTTATGACAAGCAACTCAGCATCAACAATACGATCGCATGCGGAAGTTGCCACATACAAAAGTTTGCTTTTGGCGATACGGCAATTGCCAGTTTAGGAGTACTGAGCGGACGCACGGGTCGACATTCGATGCGTTTGATCAATGCCAGATTTAGCACCGAAGAAAAATTTTTCTGGGACGAGCGTGCTGCCACCCTCGAAAATCAAACCACACGTCCCATTCAAGATCATGCAGAGATGGGATTTAGCGGACAAACGGGTCGTCCCGGGCTCAGCGATCTGCTGACCAAACTAAAAGGCATTGGTTACTATCAAGAGTTATTCAAATTTGCATATGGCGACCAAAATGTAACAGAGCCTCGCCTACAAGAAAGTCTATCGCAATTTATTCGCAGCGTACAATCCTTTGATTCAAAGTACGACGAAGGCAGGGCCGTTACGCCACAAGATCAACTCCCCTTTCCAAATTTTTCAGCACAAGAGAATCTGGGTAAAAATCTTTTCTTGGCACCGCCGCAATTCAATGCCATGGGAATGCGGGTGGGTGGCGGGTTGGGATGTGCCGGCTGTCACGCCCCGCCAGAATTTGCCATTGACCCCAATAGTGGCAACAATGGCATTATTGGTAATTTGAACGCACCGGGTATTGACATTAACAATACCCGCTCTCCCTCCCTTCGAGACCTTGTCGCAGCCGATGGTACTCCCAATGGACCCATGATGCACACGGCTAATCTAAGAGGATTGCAAGCTGTTATCGGACATTACGGACAGATCAACATAGCTCCCGGTAATACACGTCTCGATCCCAGGCTAAGACCCAACGGTGTCGGGCAGCAGTTGAACCTAACACAACCAGAGGTAGATGCCGTAATTGCCTTTATGCGAACGCTTACCGGTCGTGCCGTATACACCGATACGCGTTGGTCCGATCCTTTCTGATAGCTTGCAGACCTTAACTGGTTTTTTTAGGAGGCAGGTCAAAGGCCTTGGCTTCGTGCTCGAATTGTCCGTTATGGGCACCATCACAAAAAGGCTTGTTCTTACTGAGCCCGCACCGACATAAGCCCACGATCTCACGACCACCCAGGTCGTACGTATTCCCCTCGCGATCCACAATGGTGAAATCACCCTCGACCTTCATTGATCCGTTGTTATTAATGGTAATCTTTGTAGGCATGGCCCTAATTTTTTGATGAACTGGCAATTTACCAAGAGGTGGGCAAAATAGCAAGCGTGCCAGATTTGATATATTTGAATTCACAACACTATTTTAAACTGCCAGCCATGAAACTATCCCTCCACACCCCGGCGGCCGGGCTACTCATGATTACGGTTATGGGTACGTTGACCCCCGCTTGTAAAAACAATACTGTGAAAAAAGAACCTGTTCAGTGGCCTACCGGCATCGCAGCCCCGGTAGCCATTAAAAAAGAGAAGGCGCTAACGGCCCACGGCGATACCCGCATCGACGAGTATTACTGGATGAATGACTATTTTAAAAAAGGGCCCGACAGCACCCTGGTGGTCGATTATTTAACGGCAGAGAATGCCTATCTCGATACCATGCTGTCTCCGACAAAGGCATTTCAGCAAGCGCTTTTTTCTGAAATGAAAGGACGCATTCAAGAAAAAGATGAGTCCGTACCCGTATTAAGCAACGGCTACTATTACTATACCCGCACCGAAGAGGGAAAACAGTACTATAAATATTGTCGTAAAAAAGCAAACCTCGATGCACCTGAAGAGGTCTTGCTCGATGTTGATAAAATGGCAGCGGGTCATGGTTATTTTGGCGTAACCGGTTTTAGCGTAAGCCCCGACAATAAATTACTAGCCTATGGAGAAGACCTGGTATCGAGAAGACAATACACTATCAAGATAAAAAATCTGGAAACGGGCCAGCTACTCTCCGAATCCATTACTAATACCGAAGGCAACGCCGTGTGGGCGGCCGATAGTAAGACCTTCTTTTATACCACAAAAAATCCTGTTACGCTGCTCTCCGAAAAAATCATGCGGCACCAACTGGGGGCTCCCGTCAATGATGATGCTATTCTTTATACAGAAAAAGATCCCTCCAATTACATAGGTGTTTTTAAAACCAAATCGCAAGACTATATCTGTATTGTGTCGAGTGCGACCCTGTCGAGCGAATATCGCATCTTAAACGCCAACGACCCGCTGGGCACCTTTAGGATATTTCAGCCGCGCATCAACACTGTGCTCTACTATGTAGACCATTGGAACGATCGCTTTTTAGTACGCACCAACAAGGATGCTCAAAATTTTCGTTTGTTAGAAACCCCGCTCGATAAAACAGGAGTGGAAAACTGGAAAGAAGTAATCGCACATCGGCCCGATGTACTTTTAGAAGAGATAGAGCTATTCAAAGATCATTGGGTTATTGTAGAGCGCAAAGAAGGATTGTTGCAACTGCGTATCCGTGATGGTAAGACAGGCAGCGACCATTACCTTCCGTTTGGAGAGCCCACCTACACTGCCTACGTGGGGAGTAACCTAGAGTTTGGTAGCACGACGCTTCGATATAATTACACGTCACTTACAACGCCTAATTCTGTGTATGACTACGAGATGAACAAGCGTAGTAAAAAATTAATGAAAGAACAACCGGTACTCGGCGGATTTAAAAAAGAAGAGTACCTCACCGAACGCATCTATGCCACCGCTGCAGATGGAGCCAAAGTGCCTATTTCGCTGGTCTATAAAAAAGATACCAAACGAGATGGATCGGCCCCCTTGCTGTTATACGCATACGGATCGTACGGGTACAGCACCGATGCAACTTTCTCCAGTTCGCGACTTAGCCTGTTAAACCGAGGTTTTATCTATGCCATTGCCCATGTACGCGGCGGACAAGAAATGGGTAGAAAATGGTACGAAGATGGCAAGCTCTTAAAAAAGAAAAACACCTTTACAGACTTTATTAGTTGCGGACAAGAG
>Ga0169931_10007774_pt1 | contig 15811 bp, 15 predicted proteins | sample Kivu_15m_20L_FD_129675 | JGI IMG/M metagenome (GOLD analysis project Ga0169931, IMG submission 129675) | Freshwater microbial communities from Lake Kivu, Western Province, Rwanda to study Microbial Dark Matter (Phase II) - Kivu_15m_20L... | ecosystem: Environmental > Aquatic > Freshwater > Lake...
CTTCATATTGCGCGCTGTCATCGGCACGTAGTCGAGGGCGCATTCCGGGCTGGGGCGATGCAGATTGATCGTGGGCGGCGCCACCTGATCGCGGATGGCAAGCACACTGAACACCGCCTCGACACCGCCGGCAGCACCGAGCAGGTGCCCGGTCGCCGATTTGGTCGAACTCACGGCGATCCGCGCGGCGCGATCCTGGAAACAGCGCTTCACCGCCACGGTCTCGGCCACATCGCCGAGCGGCGTCGACGTGCCGTGCGCATTGATGTAATCGATCTCGTCGGTATTCATCCCGGCTGCGCGCAGCGCGTTGCGCATGCAGCGCACCGCACCATCGCCGTCCTCGCAGGGAGCGGTCATGTGGTTGGCGTCGGCACTCATGCCGTAGCCCGCGAGTTCGCAGTAGATCCGCGCACCGCGCGCCTTGGCAAACTCGTACTCCTCGAGCACCAGCACCCCTGCCCCCTCGCCCAGCACGAAGCCGTCGCGATCGGCATCCCAGGGTCGGCTTGCGCTGGCCGGGTCGTCGTTGCGCGTGGACAGCGCGCGCATGGCCGAGAACCCGCCGACCCCGAGCGGACTGATCGCCGCTTCCGCGCCGCCTGCGACGACCACGTCGGCATCACCATACTCGATGAGCCGCCCCGCCTCGCCGATGGAATGGGTCGACGTGGTGCAGGCCGTCACGATGGCCAGATTCGGCCCCTTGAAACCGTGACTGATCGACAGCGTCCCGGCGATCATGTTGATGATGCTGCCCGGGATGAAGAACGGCGAGATCTTCTTTGCGCCGCCATCGAGGAGCGCGCTGTGCGTGTCCTCGATGAGTGGCAGTCCGCCGATTCCGGAACCGATCACCACGCCGATGCGCTCGGCGATCTCCGGCGTTGCCTGGATTCCGGCGTCCTGGATGGCTTCATTGGCCGCCACCAGTCCGTAGTGGATGAAGGCGTCGAGGCGCCGCGCTTCCTTGGCCGGAAGATGCTTGGTCACGTCGAAATTCTTCACCTCGCCGGCGATCTGGGAGGCGAAGGGCGACGCGTCGAATCGCGTGATGCCCGCGATACCAGACTGCCCTGCGACGATGTTGCCCCAGGCTTCCGCCACCCCGACACCGGTGGGGCAGACGATCCCAAGCCCGGTCACCACGACCCTGCGCTTTGCCAATGCGACTCCGGAGGAAGAGAGGCGCGGCGGACCCGCGCCGAATGGTTACTTGGCGTGGGAGTTGATGTAGTCGATGGCCTGCTGGACCGACGTGATCTTCTCGGCTTCCTCGTCGGGGATATCGCACTCGAACTCCTCCTCGAGGGCCATGACGAGTTCCACAGTGTCGAGGGAATCCGCACCCAGATCGTCCACGAAGGTGGATTCGGTCTTGATGTCGGCCTCATTCACGCCAAGCTGCTCCGCAACGATGCGCTTGACGCGTTGTTCGACGCTTTCCATTGATGTTCCCTTCCGTTTTGTTGATTACGGTGTCGACGAGAGCACACGCCGCCGCGTGCAGACCACGCAACCGCCGGTGCTCTCAGGCCGACGATCCTGCGAGCCGACGGCATCTTACCAAAACAAGGCCCGGATGGAGACCCGCTCCCGGCCATCACTGTGTCATCAGGCGTCCGCATCACCACGCGGCGCGCGAGACGCCACCCCTACTCCATCAGCATGCCGCCGTTGACGTGCAGCGTGCTGCCGGTCACGTAACCCGCCCCCTCCGAGGACAGGAAGGCAACGGCGGCCGCCACTTCCTCCACCTGCCCGAATCGGGCCAGCGGCACCTGGCCCACCAGCGCCTCACGCTGCGCGTCGGTGAGGGCGCGCGTCATGTCGGTGTCGATGAAGCCCGGAGCAACGCAGTTCACCGTGATGCCGCGGCTGCCCACTTCGCGCGCGAGCGACTTTGAGAATCCGGTCAGCCCCGCCTTGGCAGCGGCGTAGTTGGTCTGGCCGCCATTGCCGGCATGCCCGACCACCGAAGTGACGTTGACGATCCTGCCCCAGCGCGCCTTCATCATGGGGCGTACTGCAAGCTTGCAAAGCTGGAACACCGAGCGCAGGTTGGTCGACATGACCGCATCCCACTCCTCGTCGCGCATGCGCATGAGGAGGTTGTCGCGGGTGATCCCGGCATTGTTCACCAGGATCGCGACATCCCCCATTTCCTCCTGGATCTTCTGGAACACCGCGCCGACCGCGGCGGCGTCGGACACGTCCAGGGCGTAGCCGCGCCCCTGGATGCCAGCCGCGGCGAACGCCTCGGTGATTGCCTGGGCACCGCTATCGGTGGTGGCAGTGCCGGCCACGCGGGCACCGGCGGCACCCAGGCCCTGCGCGATCGCGCGACCGATGCCACGGGACGCTCCCGTGACCAATGCGAGCTTTCCGTTCATGCCGCGTCTCCCTGAGCAATGGCTGCGATCGTGTCGGTGATTGCCTGCCCGGACGACAGCGTCACTGCCGTCGCACCGGTGACGATGCGCCGCACCAGTCCGTGCAGCACCTTCCCGGGGCCGCACTCGATGATGCGACCGGCACCCTCGCGTGCCTCCAGCGCCTGAACCGTCTCGATCCATCGGACCGGACTGTACAGCTGCCGCAGCAGGGCGTCCCGGATCTCCTCGGGAGAGTTCACCAGCGCGACATCGACGTTGTTGACCACCGGGATGCGCGGCGCGCGTATTTCGCAGGACGCGAGCGACCGGGCCAGCACCTCGGCTGCCGGTCGCATCAGCGCGCAGTGCGCCGGGACACTCATGGGCAGCATCACGGCGCGCTTGGCGCCGCGGGACTTGCAGGCCTCGATGGCGCGCTCGACCGCCGCCCGGGCACCCGAGATGACAATCTGACCGGGCGCGTTGAGGTTGGCCGGCGACACCACCTGCCCCTGGGCCGCCTCGGCACACGCTGCCTCGACCTCGGGCACGTCCAGCCCGAGGATGGCGGCGATGCCCCCCTCTCCCGCCGGTACCGCAGCCTGCATGGCCTCGCCGCGGGTGCGCACCACCCGCACCGCAGCGCCGAACTCCATGACTTCAGCGACCACGAGGGCCGCGTACTCCCCCAGACTGTGCCCCGCAACCACGGCGGGTTCGACGCCACCGGCAGCGCGCCAGGCGCGATACACCGCGACGTCCGCCGCGAGCATCACGGGCTGGGTGTTGGCCGTCTGGTTGAGATCGGCCTCGGGACCGTTCTCGGTCAGGGCGAACAGATCCTGACCCAGCACCGCGGAGGCCTCCTCCAGAGTGGCCCGCACCACGGGGTGATCCACGTAGTCGCGCAGCATTCCGACCGACTGCGATCCCTGTCCGGGAAAGACGAAGGCTGTTTTCATGTTCGTGAGATTGAGTGGATGAGGAATTACCAGCGCAACAGCACTGCGCCCCAGGTGAAACCGCCGCCGACCCCCTCCAGCAGCACGTTCTGGCCGGCGACGATGCGTCCGTCCCGGACAGCCTGATCCAGGGCGAGCGGAATGGAGGCCGCCGACGTGTTGCCGTGCGACTCCACCGTGCACACCACACGTTCCATTGCCAGTCCGAGCCTTTTCGCGGTGGCATCGATGATGCGGATGTTGGCCTGGTGTGGGATGAACCAGTCGATGTCCGCCGCGGTCAGCCCGGCCGCCTGCAACACCTCGTCCGCAACATCGGCCAGCGCGCGCACAGCGAGCTTGAAGACGGCGCTGCCGTCCATACGGACGAACGGGTCGCCAGTGACCCGCCCGCCCTCGACCTGACCGGGCACGCAAAGAATCCCGGTGTGAGAACCGTCGGCGTGGAGCCGCGTGGCCAGGATGCCGGGCCTGTCGCTCGCCTGCAGCACCACGGCGCCTGCGCCATCTCCGAACAGCACGCAGGTGGTGCGCTCGGACCAGTCGAGCAGATGCGAGAACACCTCCGTCCCCACCACCAGCGCATTCCTGGCCTGGCCGGTTCGGATGAACATGTCGGCCAGCGACAGGGCATAGACGAAACCGCTGCACACCGCCTGGACGTCGAAGGCAGGAAACCCGCCCACCCCGAGCTTGCCCTGAAGAATGCAGGCGGTGCTGGGAAACACCATGTCCGGCGTTGTAGTGGCGACGATCAGGAGGTCGACCTGTCCCGCCTGCAGTCCCGCCATCTCCAGGGCGCGGCGGGCGGCTTCCAGGCCGAGGTCGCTTGCCGTCTGGCCAGGCTCGGCGATGTGCCGACTGCCGATGCCGGTGCGGGTTCGGATCCACTCGTCGGAGGTGTCGACGCTCCGGGCGAGTTGTTCGTTGGTGACGACTTTCTGCGGCAGGCAGGATCCTGTGCCGACGATGCGGGCGTGGATCACGACGCGACCGCCTCCGGCACGGCCACCGTCACCGTGGAGCCCATGCGCTCGCGGATGCGGTCGAGCAGACCGTTGCGAACCTCGTCGAAGGCCCGTTCGATCGCGAAGCCGAAGGCGAAGGCGTCGGCCGAGCCGTGGCTTTTGACGACGATGCCGCGCAGGCCGAGCAGGCTGGCGCCGTTGTAGCGACGGTGGTCCACGCGGGTCTTGAAACGCCGGATGACAGGAAGCGCGATCAGGGCGATCAGGCGGCTGTAAAAACTGCGCGTGAACTCCTCGCGCAGATAGGCGCCCAGCATCTGCGCCAGCCCCTCGGAGGTCTTGAGCGCCACGTTGCCGACGAACCCGTCGCACACGACGATGTCGGTGGTGCCCTTGTAGATATCGTCACCCTCGACGTTGCCGTGGAAGTTCAGGCCGCTGGCACGCAGCAGATCGCCCGCGATCTTGGTGACCTCGTTGCCCTTGATGTCCTCTTCGCCGATGTTGAGCAACCCAACCGAGGGGCGCTCCGAGCCGTCGATGGCGCTCGCCAGGGCACTGCCCATGTGGGCGAATTGCAGCAGATGCTCGGGCGTGCAATTGACGTTCGCCCCGAGATCGAGCATGACCGTACGGCCGCGCTGCGTCGGTAGATAAGAAGCGATGGCGGGCCGTTCGACGCCAGGCAGCATCTTGAGAACGAAGCGTGCCATGGCCATCAGGGCGCCGGTATTGCCGGCACTCACGCAGCAGTCCGCCTCACCCTGTTTGACGAGATCGATCGCGACCCGCATCGAGGAGTCGCGCTTGTTGCGCAGGGCGCTTGCCGGGGGTTCGTCCATGTGGACGACCTCGGGCGCATGATGAATCCGCAGGCGCTCCGAGGCGGCCACACCCGCTGTCGCCAACTGGGCGCGAAGATCATCTTCGCGACCCACCAGGATCATGGTCGCGTCAGGGGTGCTTTCCAGGAACTTCACCGCGGCCGGAACGGTGATACGAGGCCCGTGGTCCCCGCCCATGCAGTCGATCGCGATTCGAACCGTCAAGTGGACGTCCCCCGAGGCAGAGAGATGAGCTTGGGCGCGGTCGGGTCAGCGGGCGCCTGACAGGAGCGCCCGCATGCGGGTCCGGCGCTCCGAGATGCACCGCGGCACCCGGGTGTGCCGCGGCAATCCTGCATCCCGGCGTCAGTCTGCCTTTGTCTTGAGGATCTTGCGCCCGCGGTAGTAACCGCTGGGGCTGATGTGATGGCGCAGATGCACCTCACCGGTCGTGGGCTCGACGGCCAACGGCGGGTTGGTGAGGAAGTCATGCGAACGGTGCATGCCGCGCTTCGAAGGGGACTTCTTGTTCTGCTGAACTGCCATGTCAATTCTCCTTGGCCCCGCTGGGCTCTGTTCAATGCAAATCGTCAGGCGCCAGCGCGCCCACCGGCGTCGACGCTGCGCAACTTCCTTCGGCGTGTCGCGGCGCGATCGGCAGCACCAGCAACACTTCATCCTCCACCACCCCCAGGGGATCGATGGCGTCCTCTAAAGGAAGGTAGTCCGCGTCATCCTCTTCATCCTCGAAGGCCGACAGACGCCCCGAGGGCACGAACACCAGGTCTCGGGTCGACTCGACTTCCACCGGCAGGGGTTCCAGACAACGCTGACATTGCAACGTCACCCTCGCGCGCACGGCCAGACGGATGGCCGGTTTTTCATCGCGCCTGACGAACCCCGTGAGACTGTACTCTACGCACCCATCCTCACCACCGAGCATAGGCGCTAGACGCTCCAGCGACGACGGAGCGCAGGTGCCGGCCAGCTCTTTTTCGAGCCGCGCGAATTCGGTAGCCTTGATGCTTGCAGCTTGAGACATAAGCCCGCCATGTTACGACGATTTCCCTGTGTGGTCAAAAGCCTAGCCCAGACATTTCATCAGACCGGCCTCGAAAATGCACACCCGGCCCGAGCGTCGGATGCGCGTTCGTCGACCTGCCCGGGCGGGTGGTCGGGGCGGCCTCCGTGGACGCTGGCCGGCGCCTTGCGGTCATTCCGCAACAACGCCTGGCGGCAGCAACCTCGATCATCCGACGACCGCGTGCGTTCCGCCGCTGCGCACTGAGGGGGCGCATGACCACTCCGGCCCTGATTCTCGCCTCGACCTCCCGTTACCGCCGGGAGTTACTGACCCGGCTGGGCGTCCCTTTTTCATGCGTCACCCCCGGTGTGGACGAGACACCCCTGCCCGCGGAAACGCCACTGGCCACTGCCGTCCGACTGGCCGCCGCCAAGGCGCGCGCGATCCAGCGGGACGACGACGCCCTGATCATCGGTTCCGATCAGGTCGCGGTGCTCGACGGGCAGCCCCTTGGCAAGCCCGGGGATCGGGCCACCGCCATAGGGCAGCTGCTCGCCCAGAGCGGCCGCGAGGTGTTGTTCCACACGGCGGTGTGCGTCCGTGCCTCCACCACCGGACGCGAAAGCGCTGGGGTCGACACCACGGTCGTGCGCTTCCGCCCCCTGCCCCAAAGCACCATCGAGCGCTACGTCGATCTCGAGCAGCCGTTTGACTGCGCCGGCAGTGCCAAGGCCGAGGGGCTGGGCATCGCGTTGCTGCAGAGCGTGCGCGGCACCGACCCCACGGGACTGATCGGCCTGCCGTTGATCCTCGTGACAAGCCTGCTCGCCCAGCACGGGCTGGCCGTGCCATGACCATGGCCGAGCCCCTGGAGGCGGCGACCCGGACGCCTGCCACACCCGGCCGCCTGTACCTGGTGCCCATGCCTCTGGGCGACCTGTCCCCGGCCCACTGCCTGCCTGTTGCCACCCTCGAAGTCATCGCACGACTGGAGCGGTTCATCGTCGAGAACGCCCGCACCGCCCGGCGCTTCCTGTCGCAGGTGCCACTGGCCGCGCCGATCCAGGCAATGGACATGTCTGAGCTGAACGAGCACTCACGGCCCGAGGCTCTGCCGCCGCTGCTGCAGCCGATTCTTGCCGGAGAGGACGTCGGACTGGTGTCCGAGGCCGGCTGCCCGGTGGTGGCCGACCCGGGCGCCAGCCTGGTGGCGCTGGCGCACGCGGCCGGCATCCGGGTGGTGCCTCTGGTCGGGCCGAGCGCCCCCCTGCTCGCCCTCATGGCCTCGGGCTTCAGCGGCCAGAGCTTCCGTTTCTCCGGTTACCTGCCCCAGCAGCCAGCCGAGCGCCGGGATGCCATCCTGCGCCTCGAAAGCGAGTCACGGCGCGGCCCATGCACGCAGGTGTTCATCGAGACGCCATATCGCAACAGCCGTCTTCTGGAAGCTCTGCTGGACGCCTGCGACCCCGCCACCATCGTGGCCGTGGTGCTGGAGGTCACCCTTCCAGGCGAGGAGGTCATCGTGCGCAACGTCCACGAATGGCGCCGCCAGCCCCGCCCTGCACTCGACCGCCGCCCGGCGGTTTTCCTGTTGTCGAGCCCGCCGGTCAGCGCAGCCGCGCGCCCTCGCCGCCGGCCATCTTGAACATGCGTTCCCCCAGCGCCGCCCCGAAACGCTTCGCAAAGCGCTCGGCCAGGTTCTCGCGCGGCGTGAAATCGACGATGTTTTCCGCCTTGATGATCTCGCGCGCCACATAGGACGCGTCCCCGATCGCGTCCACCAGCCCCATCTCCAGGCTGCGGTCGCCGGTCCAGAAAAGGCCGGAGAAAGTTTCCGCGTTCTCCTTGAGGCGCTGACCCCTCCCTTCCCGCACGACCTCGATGAACTGCTGATGGATATCGTCGAGCATCCGCTGGGCGAGCGCGCGCTGCTTAGGCTCGAGCGGCGAAAACGGATCCAGGAAGCCCTTGTTGTCACCGGCCGTAAGCAGACGGCGCTCGACGCCAAGCTTCTGCATCGTCCCGGTGAAACCGTAGCCGTCCATCAACACGCCTATGGAGCCGATCAGACTGCCGCGGCTGGCGTAGATCTCGTCCGCGGCAACGGCCACGTAGTAACCGCCGGAGGCGCAGATGTCATCCACCACCACGTACAGCGGCGTCTCGGGATGCTTGCCGCGCAGGCGCCGGATCTCCCGGTTGATCTGGTGCGCCTGCACCGGACTTCCCCCGGGGCTGTTGATCCGCAGGATGACGCCCTTGGTGTTCTTGTCCTCGAACGCTACGCCGAGGCCGGCGTTGATGAAGTCGGCACTGGCCGTGGAATCGGCCTCGATCACGCCGGAGAGATCCACCAGCGCCGTGTGCGGGCCGGTGGACCCTGTCTTCATGCCCAACCAGCCGGTCGCCGCAATCAGCACGACGAACAGATAGACGAAAGTCAACGACTTGAAGAAGACACCCCAGCGGCGCGCCTTGCGCTGCTCGGACAACGCCGCCTCCGCGAGCTTGCGCAGCACGTCGCGCTCCCAGCGCTCCGGTTCGGGGGTATGCGGATGTTCAGCCATGATCGAGGGATTCCAGGTGGGACGGGCCGGGTGGGGCGGGATCCGGGAGAGACGGGTCGCCGCGCAACGGGCGGCATGCCCGTTTACGGCGCGGCGCCGCGCGGAGTATAGCCCGCCGCCGCATCATGGCCGCAGTGCGGCGGGCGCGTGAATCCACGTCTTCGGGCCGTGCCCGCGGGCGCGCATGCCCGACCTCAGGAGGGGGCGCCGTCACCGCCAGGCAGCACGACGTCGCCGTCGCGTTCCGCCACCGCGAGCTTGCGCAGTCGTCGCCCCTTGCAGGGCCCGGCGATGCACCGGCCGGTCTCGGGCTCGTAGGTCGCCCCATGCGTGGCGCAGACGAGATAGAGCCCGGCGTGATCGAAGAAAGCGCCCGGCTCCCAGTCCAGCTGCACCGGGACATGGGCGCAGCGGTTTTCGTAGGCGTGTGCCTCGCCACCGTAGCGCACCACGAAGGCAGGCACCGCTTCCCCGTCCTGGACGACGGTGAAGCGCACTCCTGCCCCACCCTCTTCCAGGGCGTCCGAACGGCAGATCACCTGCTCGCCAGCCACGTCCAGAGCTCCTGAGGCGAGTGCACGGTGTGGGTCGGGCGGGATCGGCCCAGCTTGACCGGGTCGTGTGCCCCGAAGGTCACCGCCAGACTGTCCATGCGAGCCCCGTGGGCCATTTCCACATCGTGGATCGTGTCCCCCACCATCAGGGCCTGCTCCGGGCTGACGCCCAGATGGTCCAGCAAGTACTCCAGCATGCCGGGATGAGGCTTGCTGAAACCCTCGTCTCCGCAGCGCGAGGCGTCGAAATGCGGCGCCAGTCCGGTGCTCTGCAGGGCACGGTCGAGTCCAACGCGGCTCTTGCCCGTGGCCACGGCCAGCAACCGCCCTCTGGACTTGAGGGTCACCAGCCCCTCGGAGACACCGCGGAACAGCGTCACCTTCTGCTCTCCGGCGAGATAGTGGAACCGGTAGCGATCGGTGAGCTGCCCGTAGCTCGCCGGCTCGACTTCCGGGAACAGGTACTCCATGGCATCCCGCAACCCCAGGCCGATGATGTGTCGCGAGCGCTCGTCCGAGGGCGGCTCCAGGCCGATGTCCCGGGATGCCGCCTGGAGGCTGTCGACGATGTGGGCGGCGGAATCCGACAAGGTGCCGTCCCAGTCGAACACGACCAGCTCGTAGTCCCTCATGCCTGCCCCCCTTCCTGGCCGGCCCCGTCGGCCTCCAGGCGAGCGACGAAACGTGCCAGTTCCGCTGGCAGCGGCGCCTCGATGCTCACCCGCTCCCGGGTTGCGGGATGAACGCACTGAAGGCGCGCCGCATGCAGGAACATGCGCTTCAGGCCCCTTTTGGCCAACTCCTTGTTCAAGCTGAAATCTCCGTATTTGTCGTCACCACAGATCGGCAGTCCCGCGTGGGAAAGATGTACCCGGATCTGGTGTGTCCGCCCGGTCAGCAACCGCGCCTCCACCAGACTGAAGCCGTTCAGCACGCGCATCGGGCGGACCACCGTGCGGGCCTCCTGTCCGACGGCATTCACCTCCACCCGCCTGTCGCCCCCCTCCAGCACATACTTCGCCAGAGGCGCATCGAGCGTCCTGCCGCCGCCGACCCAGCGCCCCTGCACCAGCGCCAGATAGCGCTTGTCCGTACGCCCCTCGCGCATCTGGGCGTGCAGATCGGTCAGGGCGGCCCGCTTCTTCGCGAGCAGGAGGACGCCCGAGGTATCCCGGTCGAGCCGGTGCACCAGTTCGAGGAAGCGCGCCTCAGGACGCTCCGCCCGCAAGCGCTCGATCACGCCGTGCGACACCCCGCTGCCGCCATGCACCGCCAACCCGGCTGGCTTGTCGACCGCCAGCAGGTGCTCGTCCTCCAGCAGAACCGGCAAGGGCCGGGCTGCCACGGGTGACGGCACGCCCTGGGAGGCGGTGCGCACCGCCACCCGAATCGGCGGGATGCGCAGCCGGTCGCCCGCCGCCAGCCGGGTCGCGGCCTCGGCCCGATGCCCGTTCACCCGCACCTCGCCGCTGCGCAGGATGCGGTACACATGGCTCTTCGGCACCCCCTTGAGCAGACGCGCAAGGTAGTTGTCGATGCGCTGTCCGTCAGACTCGGCATCGACCTCCACCCAGTTGACGGCGTCTTTGCTTAACCCATTCATTTTTCTTATACTCCAGTCACGTCGAAGGCCATAGCAGCGGGCAGTGAATCTCCGCTCCCGGCCGCGACGCCGTGACGGTCTGCCCGCGGAGGCAGGCCCTTCGGGTTAATGTCGCTCACCTGTCAAGTAGCGAACTGCTGCAATTGCGCGCTCGTAATTCGGTTCTCAGGCTTCCCGCGTCGCCTTCGGTTCCCGTGGCGGCTCGGTCTCACACACTTACGCCATACGCTCACCGTTCGCCCGGATGCATCGCATGACTTCGATCCCGCACGAATGATAAACGGTCGGTACGGCCAACGCCGTCCGAACGCAAGTGTGTCCCTCCCCGTGGTCCACGAGCGCGGGAGAGTCTTGGTATGAAACGCATGTTGTTCAACGCGACGCACCCGGAAGAAATCCGCGTCGCCATCGTCGATGGTCAAAAGCTCATCGACCTCGACATCGAAACCCTCGGCAAGGAACAGCGCAAGGGAAACATCTACAAGGGTATCGTCACCCGCGTCGAACCGAGCCTGGAAGCCGCGTTCATCGACTACAGTGCCGATCGTCACGGCTTCCTGCCCTTCAAGGAAGTCTGTCGCCAGTATTTCGGGGAGGGCATCGACCCCGGACGTGCCCGCATCCAGGACGTCCTGAGAGAAGGCCAGGAGGTCCTGGTCCAGGTCGAGAAGGATGAGCGCGGCAACAAGGGCGCCGCCCTCACCACCTTCATCAGCCTCGCCGGACGCAACGTCGTCCTGATGCCGAACAATCCGCGCGGTGGTGGAGTCTCGCGTCGGGTCGAAGGTGAGGAGCGCAACGAACTTCGCGACACCGTCGCCCAGCTCGACGTTCCCCAGGGCATGAGCATCATCGCGCGGACAGCCGGCATCGGCCGCACCGTCGAGGAACTCAACTGGGACCTGAGCTACCTGCTGCAACTCTGGCACGCCGTCGAGGATGCCGCGGCGCCGCAGTATGAGTACACCGAGACCGCCGAGGTCGAGGAAAACGGCAGCCGCCGCAACGTCACCCGCACCGTCGCCACCAGCGAACCCACCCGCCCCGACGGCAGCCGCAACCGCCGCGTGGCCCCCTCGGCCTTCCTCATCTTCGAGGAATCCAGTCTCGTCATCCGGGCAATCCGCGATTACTTCCAGCCGGACATCGGCGAGATCCTCATCGACAACCAGGCCATCCACGATCACGTGAAGGCCTTCATGGGCTACGTGATGCCGGCCAGTGTGGCCCGCGTCAAGCTCTACACCGATGACATCCCGCTGTTTTCGCGCTTCCAGATCGAGCACCAGATCGAGACCGCGTACGCCCGCCAGGTCGGCCTGGCGTCTGGCGGCGCCATCGTCATCGACCACACCGAGGCGCTGGTGTCGGTGGACGTCAACTCCGCCCGTGCGACCAAGGGCCAGGACATCGAGACAACCGCCTTCAACACCAACCTCGAAGCCGCCGACGAGATCGCCCGCCAGCTGAGGCTGCGCGACCTCGGCGGTCTGGTGGTGATCGACTTCATCGACATGGAGTCGGCCAAGAACCAGCGCGACGTCGAGAACCGCCTCCGCGACGCCCTGCACTACGACCGCGCCCGCGTCCAGATGGGCAAGATCTCCCGCTTCGGCCTCATGGAGCTGTCGCGTCAGCGCCTGCAGACCTCGCTGGGCGAGACCAGCCACATCCCCTGCCCGCGTTGTCATGGCGTGGGTCACATCCGCGGCATCGAATCCACGGCCCTGCACATCCTGCGCATCATCCAGGAAGAGGCCATGAAGGAGAACAGCGCCGCGGTGCACGCCCAGGTGCCGATCGAGGTCGCGACCTACCTCCTCAACGAGAAGCGCAGCGAGTTCCAGGCCCTCGAAGCGCGGTTGAAGGTGAGCATCGTGCTCATCCCCAACATCCACCTCGAGACGCCGAACTACACCGTCACACGTCTGCGTCACGACGAACTCAACCAGACCGGTCCGCTGCCGCCCAGCTACCAGATGATGGAGGCCCCGGCCGAGACCGAGACCGCCACGCCCGGTGCCGGCCCCGACCGGCCGCCGCGTTCCGAGGCCGTGGTCAAGGGCATAACCCCCTCCCAGCCTGCCCCGCTGCCCGTTGAACCGGCGCCCCAGCCGGCTGCCACGGCGTCCGCGGCAGCGCCGGCTCCACAGCCGTCCTTCCTGCAGAAGATCTTCAGCTGGTTTGCGCCCAAACCGGTGGCCGAGCCGACACCCCCCACCCCGGCACCAGCCGAGACAGGACGCGGTCGGGGCGCCGAGCCACGGCGCCCGCGCGAGCAGCGTCGGGATCGCGGCGGGGCCGAGAGCCCGCGCCGGAGCCGTGGCGACCGCCCCGAACGTGCGGAGCGCAGTGACAGGCCGGAGCGCACCGACCGCCCCGAGCGCGCCGAGCGTACGGAGCGAACCGACCGCGGTCCTCGTCCCGAGCGTGGCGAACGCCGCCGCGCCGGTGGCGAAGGCCAGCCGAACGCGCCGCGCACGCCGGTCAGTCCCGCTGCCAGCGAGGAGGTTCAGACCGAGGAACAGGGTGGCGGTCGCGGCCGTCGTCAGCGCGGCCAGCGCCGCGGCGAGGATCGTCGCCAGCCCCAGACCGAGACGGGTGGTGCCGCCACCGAGCTCGAGGCTGTGACCCAGAGTGCGGACATGGCCACCGAGGGCGTCACCGCCGTCGAGCCGGGCGAGTCCTCCGCCGGCTCCGCCGAAGGTCGTGAAGGCCGCGGCCGGCGGCGCCGTGGCCGTCGTGGTGATCGTGGACGTGGCGAAGGCGGAGAAATGCAGGCTGGTGCCGCCGAAGGCGAGTCCTCGGGAACCGCGGAAGGGATTGCCGAAGCCGAGCCCGTCGAAGCTGAAGCCGCCGCGGTCGAAGCCGTGGTCGCGCCGTCGGAGACCGTCTTGGCAATCGCCGAAACGGTTGCTCCCGCCATTGCATCCGCGGTGCCGGAAGCCGTCGCTCAGGTCGCCGCATCCGTGACGGCCGAGCCCGTCCCGGTCGTTGCCGAGATCCCCCCACCCGTGCAGCAGGTGGCAGTCGAGGCCCCCATCGCCCCGACAGAGGTCGCACCGGCAGCCGTCGAAACAGTGGTCGAGGTCGCCGTTGCTGCGGTCACCGAACCCGCCCCCGCTGCGGCTGAAGAGGTTGCAGCCGAGACGGTGGCCACGCCTGCAGTCGAAACGGCCGCATCACTTGCCCCGGGCGAGCTGATCGAGCCTGCGGTCGACCGGGTCGAGCCTCAGTCAGTGGTGGACGCCCCGATACCCGCAGTTGCCGAACCGCCTGCTCCCGTGGCACTGCTCGAAGGTATGGTGCTGATCGAGACGCGCAGCACGGCCACGCCTGCACCGGCAGCGGATGAGTTGCCGGTCAAACGCGGTCGTCCGCGTCCGGCCACCGCCAGCGCACCGGTCGAGGCCGAGCCGATGCGCCAGGTGGAAACCCGGAACTGAACCGGTGCGGGTGCCCGCTAAAGGCGCCCGCGCAGTTCCGCCAGCAGTCCCTGCACGGCGGCTTCGGTGAGATCGAGCACACGCTCGAACCCTTCCGGACCGCCGTAATACGGGTCAGGTATTTCGCGTTCCGCGAGTTGCGGGGCGAAATCCAACAGCAGTTCGAGTCGTGCGCCATGTCCTTCTGGCTGCGCGGCCTCCAGCGCCTTCATATTGTCCGCGTCCATCGCCAGCACGTAGTGGTGGCGTGTGAAATCGACCGCCTCCACCCTTCTGGCGCGTATGCCGCGCAAATCGTAGTTGCGTCTTCTGGCCGCAGTCACCGCCCTGGGGTCGGGTGGCGCGTCGGGCCACCCCGCGTGCGTTCCGGCGGAGTCGATGCGCAAGCGCTTCTCCAGCCCCGCCAGTCTGGCGTGGTGACGAAACACCGCCTCCGCCGTGGGCGAGCGACAGATGTTGCCCATGCACACGAACAACACGCCGATGCGGGGCGCGCGACGGAACCAGCCCACCACGTCAGCCTCCTGCGGCCCGACGTGTACCGGCGGCCACCAGGGGCGCCTCCGGGGCGCCCTCGCCCGGACCGAACAGGCGCTCCTTGAGTCGTCGTAGCTCGTCGCGCTTCGCCGCCGCCTGCTCGAACTCCAGGTTGCGGGCGTGCTCCAGCATCTCCTTCTCCACCCGCTTGATCTCGCGCGCGAGATCCTTCTCGCTGAGTGTCGAGGCGAGCGCATCGTTGCGCGCGGCCTGCACCTCGCGCCGCCCCTGCTCGGCGTCGTAGACGCCATCGATCAGATCCTTGATGCGCTTGGATACACCGCGCGGCACGATGCCGTTGGCTTCGTTGAACGCCGTCTGCTTCGTCCGGCGCCGCTCCGTCTCGTCGACGGCGCGCTGCATCGAATCGGTGACCGTGTCGCCATACAGAATGGCCATGCCGTTGAGGTGGCGCGCGGCACGGCCGATGGTCTGGATGAGCGAACGCTCCGACCGGAGGAAGCCCTCCTTGTCGGCGTCGAGGATCGCCACCAGCGACACCTCGGGCAGGTCCAGCCCCTCGCGCAGCAGGTTGATGCCCACCAGCACGTCGAACGCGCCGAGCCGCAGGTCGCGGATGATCTCCACCCGCTCGACCGTATCCACGTCCGAGTGCAGGTAGCGCACCTTGATGCCATGCTCCGACAGGTACTCGGTGAGGTCCTCGGCCATGCGCTTGGTGAGCGTCGTGACCAGCACGCGCTCGTTGCGCTTCACCCGCTCCGTGATCTCGGACATGACATCGTCCACCTGGCGCGAGGCCGGGCGCACCAGGATCACCGGATCCACCAGCCCCGTGGGACGTACCACCTGCTCCACCACGCGCTGCTGATGCTCGCGCTCGTAGTCGGCCGGTGTCGCAGATACGAATACCGTCTGCGGCATCAGGCGCTCGAACTCGTCGAAACGCAAGGGCCGGTTGTCCATGGCCGACGGCAGGCGGAAGCCGTA
>Ga0169931_10007775_pt1 | contig 15811 bp, 10 predicted proteins | sample Kivu_15m_20L_FD_129675 | JGI IMG/M metagenome (GOLD analysis project Ga0169931, IMG submission 129675) | Freshwater microbial communities from Lake Kivu, Western Province, Rwanda to study Microbial Dark Matter (Phase II) - Kivu_15m_20L... | ecosystem: Environmental > Aquatic > Freshwater > Lake...
ACGCCGCGCAAGGAAGTGTTCGGCGAGACCTTCGACCACGACGTGGCGAACCTGGACCGACCCGAGGACACGGTGCTTTACCGCTGGGTCGTGGACGGCCGGTGGAAGCTGCTGCTCACCTACAACGGCAAGCTCGGCCGTTACGCCAGCAGCCACCCGCGCACGGAGAAGCGCCCGCAGCTCTTCGACCTGCTGGCCGACCCGCATGAGGACAAGAACCTCGCCGCGCAGAATCCCGAAGTGGTCGCCCGCCTCGCCGCGCGCCTGCAAGCGTGGTGGCCCGTGACGCAGCGCCAGGTGCTGCCCCAGTGGACCGACGCGCCGGGCGTGTGGAAGTAAAACGAATTCCCTCCTCCTCATGAAATCACTCCTCTGCCTCTTCGCCCTCGGCCTCGCCGCGCTCACCGCCTCCGCCGCGCCCGCGCCGCCCAACCTCGTCGTCATGCTCGTGGACGACATGGGCATCATGGACACCTCCGTGCCGTTTCTCACCGATGAGGCGGGCCGGCCGAAGCGTTACCCGCTCAACGACTACTACCGCACGCCGAACATGGAGCGGCTCGCCGCGCGCGGCATCCGCTTCAACCAGTTCTACGCCATGAGCGTGTGCTCGCCCACGCGCATCTCGATCATGACCGGGCAGAACGCCGCCCGCCATCGCACGACCAACTGGATCAACCCCGACCGCGACAACGCCGGGCCGCAGGGCGCGCCGGACTGGAACTGGCGCGGGCTGAAGCGGGGCGACGTGACACTCGCGCGGCAGTTGCAGGCCGGCGGCTACCGCACCATCCACGTCGGCAAGGGGCACTTCGGCCCGCGCGACTCCGAGGGCGCGGACCCGCGCAACCTCGGCTTCGACATCAACGTGGCCGGGGCGTCCATCGGCGCGCCCGCGAGCTACCTCGGCAAGCAGGATTTCGGCAACGCGATGCCCGGCAAGGCGAAGGCGCGCCCGCACAACGCCGTGCAGGGGCTGGAGAAATACCACGGCCAGGACATCTTCCTCACCGAGGCGCTCACCCGCGAGGCCAACGCGCACGTCGGCGACGCGGTGAAGGCCGGCAAGCCGTTCTTCCTCTACTTCCCGCAATACGCCGTCCACGCGCCGTTCAACTCGGACGCGCGCTTCGCCGCGCACTACGCGAACTCCGGCAAGCCCGCCAACGCGCAGGCCTTCGCCACGCTCATCGAGGGCATGGACAAGTCGCTCGGCGACGTGCTCGACAACCTGGAAAAACTCGGCGTCGCGGAGAACACGCTGGTGGTCTTCCTCGGCGACAACGGCTCCGACGCGCCGCTCGGCCACCAGCACGAGGTCGCCTGCGCCGCGCCGCTGCGCGGGAAAAAAGGTTCGCACTACGAGGGCGGCGTGCGCGTGCCGTTCATCGCCGCCTGGGCGAAGGCCGGCAGTGCCAACGCGCACCAGCAGCGCCTGCCCATTCCCGTCGGGGTGGTGCAAAGCCAGCCGGCCGCCGTGATGGACTTGTTTCCGACGCTGCTCGCGGCTGCCGGACTGCCCTCGCCCGCCGGTCACACCGTGGACGGCGCGCGGCTTGACACGCTGCTCGCTGGCAAGCGCGACGCGGGCCGGCCGGAGCAGTTCCTCATGCACTATCCGCACGCGCCGCACCGGACGGACTACTTCACCACGTTCCGCGACGGCGACTGGAAGGTGATCTACCACTACTTCCCCACGGAGGTTTCGGATAATTCGCCCTACCAGCTCTTCAACCTGAAGGCCGACCCGTTCGAGCAGAAGAATCTCGCCGCGACCCAGCCCGCCGAACTGCGCCGGCTGATGCAGGGGATGGTCGCCGCCCTCGACCGCCATCAGGCCGTGTATCCCGTGGCCAAGGAAGGCCAGACCCCCGTGCGTCCGAAATTGCCGTAGCCACGCCCGGCCACGAAGGTGCCCATCGCCGCGGGTTGTTTCCTCCGGTGCCCCGCCGAAAACTGCGTGTCACCATTCTTTCCTCTCCATGAACCTCCCACAGATTCAGGAAGGCCAACGGATTGGTTTTCCATCTGCTGGCTTCCCTGAATCTGTGGAAAATCCTTCTGGTTCATGATCCCAATGCGCGGCTTTCGAGCCGTGGAAGCTGCCCATGAACCGGGATTTTGGCAGGAAGATTGGGAGCAGGAAAATGAAGACAGAAATCTTCCTGCCCAAAATTTTCCTGCCCTCGCCTTTGCCTGGTTCACGGTCCCAATGCGCGCCTTTCGGGCCGTGGTGGCTATCCATGAACCGGAGCGCCGCTCTCCGAGCCGGCGCTTCCCCCGAAAAAGCATGCCGGGTCGGAGACCGGCGCTCCGCGCTTACGCCAGCGCCTTCCGAATCACTTCCCCACGCACGCCGGTGATGCGCTGCTCCAAGCCCTGGTAGAAATACGTGAGCCGCTCGTGGTCGAGGCCCATGAGGTGCAGGATGGTCGCGTGCAGGTCGGAGACGTGGTGCCGCTCCTCGACCGCCTCGAAGCCCAGTTCGTCCGTCGCGCCGATGGCCTGGCCGCCCTTCACGCCCGCGCCCGCGAGCCACATCGAGAAGCCGTGCCAGTTGTGGTCGCGGCCCGGCTTGCCGACGCCTTCGCTCGTGGGCGTGCGACCAAACTCGCCGCCCCAGACCAGCAGCGTCTCGTCCCAGAGGCCCGTGCGCTTGAGGTCGGCGATGAGCGCGGCAATGGGCCGGTCCGTCTCGCCCGCGTGGAGCGTGTGGTTCTTGATGCAGTCGCTGTGGCCGTCCCAGGTGTCTTCGAGATGGCCGCCGCCGGAGTAGAGCTGCACGAAGCGCACGCCCTTCTCGATGAGCCGGCGCGCGACGAGGCACTTCGCGCCGAAGTCAGCGGTGAGCGGATGGTCAAGGCCGTAGAGTTCGCGCGTGGCGGCGGGTTCGTCCTTCAGGTCCACGACGCCTGCCGCGCTGGTTTGCATCTGGTAGGCGAGTTCGTAGGAAAGGATGCGCGCGGCCAGTTCGGATTCCTGCGGGCGTTCGCGGCGATGCTGTTCGTTCAACTCGGCGAGCAAGTCGAGCGAGTGGCGTTGCGCGCGCGGGCTGACGCCCTCGGGCGTGGCGAGGTCGAGCAGCGGGTTGCCCTTGCTGCGGAAGAGCGTGCCCTGATACGCGGCGGGCATGTAGCCGGCGGTCCAGTTCGACGCGCTGCCGATGGGGCCGCCGCGCGGGTCGGTCATCACCACGAAGCTCGGCAGCGCGGCGTTCATCGTGCCCAGGCCGTAGCTCAACCACGCGCCGAGGCTGGGCCGCCCGATGAAGATGCTGCCGGTGTTCATCTGGAGGCAGCCGGACGCGTGCGCCGCCGTGTCCGTGTAGAGCGAGCGCAGCACGCAGAGGTCATCAGCGAACTTCGCGGTGTGCGGGAACAGGCTGCTGATGGGCAAGCCGCTTTGCCCGTGCGCCCGGAACTCGAATGGCGTCTGCATCAGGTAGCCGATGGGCCGGCCGTTGGAGCCGACGGCCTTGACCTTGCCGGCATAGGGCTTGCCGTGATGCTTCGCCAGCTCGGGCTTGGGGTCGAACGTGTCCACCTGGCTGGGCGCGCCGTTCATGAAAAGGAAGATGACGTGCTTGGCCTTGGTCGGAAAATGCGGCGCGCGCGGGGCCAGCGGAGAAGCCGCCACGGGCGACGCAGCCTGCGCGGAGGCGAAGAAGCCGTCGCGCTGGAGGATGTCCATCAAGCCCAGCCCCGCGAAGCCCGCGCCCGCCTGCCAGAGAAATTCGCGGCGCGTGCGGCCGCAGGGGGTGAGGTTCGGGCGGAAGGTGTGGTGGGGGTTCATGGCAGCGAAGTCCCGTCGCGTCTTGGACTGCGGTGGCAAGCGAAGCGCGACACCGCTTTGGCGTCCCGCGAAGCGGTCTTTCTGCGGACATCACGGAGCATTCGTTCCGCTCCGCGGGAGGGGAAAGCGCCGTCGTCGCTGCGCTCTGCCGGCGCAGTCCAAGACGCGCTTGCACAGGCTGGCGTTTTCTTCCGGGCCTCGCCACACTGCCACCGCTCACCATGAAAGAAACCCCGTGGCCGCACGCTCCCGTGCATCGGCTTTGCGAAGCCGGCACCTATTTCGTCACGGCCAGCACCTATCTGCGGCAGCACCACTTTCGCGGGAAGGAGCGGCTCGCTGTGCTGCATCGCGGGCTGCTCACGGTGGCCCGTGACTTCGGCTGGCAACTTGAGGCTTGGGCCGTCTTCTCGAACCACTCCCACTTCGTGGCCCACTCTCCGATGGCTGGGGCGGAGAACCTTTCCGCCATGCTCGGCAAGCTGCACGAAGGGATGGCCAAGTGGGTCAACAAACAGGACCTCGAATCTGGCCGCCAAGTCTGGTTCAACTTCCGCGAAACCCGCCTGACCTACGAGAAATCCTACCTCGCGCGGTTGAACTACACGCATCAGAACGCGGTGAAGCACAAGCTGGTGCCGGTGGCCAACCAGTATCCGTGGTGCTCCGCCGCGTGGTTCGAGCGCACGGCGACGCCTGCGCAGGTGAAGACCATCTACCGATTCAAAACCGAACGACTTCAGGTGCCCGACGACTACGAAGTCGCATCCGAATGGTGAGCCGCGTCTTGGACTGCGGCGGGAAGCGAAGCGCCACGCGGCTTTGGCGTCCCGCAGAGCGGTCTTCCATTGAACGCCACAGACCACTCGTTCCGCTCCGCGGGAAGCCAAAGCGCCGTCGCCGCTGCGCTCTGCCGGCGCAGTCCATGACGCGCGTCGTGCTACGTGGCCTGTGGGTGGATTCGTCACGACTCAATCCGGATACACAAACTCATTCAGGTTCAGCACCACACGGCACATCTGGGTGAGCGCGGCGTGGGCGGCTTCGTCGGCGGAGATGCTGCGGCTCGCGGCGGTGGCTTCCTTCAACTGGCTCGCGGTTTCCTCGGCGAGGAAACGTTGCATAGCGGCGAGTTCCTCGGGCTTGGGCGGACGGGACAGCGCGAGCCGCCAGGCGAGCTGGATTTTATCCGCCGGCAGCGGGCCGGCCTCGCGCCGCAGGCGGTCGGCGAAGTGGCGGGCCTGGCGGTTGACGAACTCGCCGTTGAAGAGCGTGAGCGCCTGCGGGGCGATGCTGGTGACGGCGCGCTTGTCGCTGCTCTGCGTGGTGTCGCACACGTCCAGCACTTCGAGCATCGGCACGACGAACGAGCGTTTCAGGAAGGCATACACCGTGCGGCGCGAGGCGTCGGCCTCGTCGAACGGCTTCCAGATTTTGTCCGGGTCGCTGCTGCCGGCGAGCGCCTCCTTCGGCACTTCGGGATACATGCTCGGCCCGCCCACGCGCGGGTTCAGCCGGCCGCTCACCGCGAGCATCGCGTCACGGATGGCCTCGACTTCGAGGCGGCGGTAGGGGAAGCGGGAGAGGAGGAGGTTCTCAGGGTCAAGTTCGTGGGCGGCGGGAGCTGTCTGATTACGCATTACGTCTTTACGTTTTACGTCTGCGTAATGCGTAAAACGTAATGCGTAAGCAGAGGACGCTTGTTGCCACGTCGCGCTTGCCAGTATCAACCGATGCAGCTTCTTCACCGACCACCCGCCTTCCTTCACGAACCAGTCGGCGAGCCAGTCGAGCAGCTCGGGGTGCGTGGGCGCGGTGCCGATGAGGCCGAAGTCGCTGGGCGTGCGGACGAGGCCCTCGCCGAAGTGATGCTGCCAGACGCGGTTCACGATGACGCGCGCGGTGAGCGGGTTGTCCGGGCTGGCAATCCAGTTCGCCAGCGTGAGCCGGCGGCGCGTGGTGGACGCATCGGGTGCGGAAAATTCCGGCTGCTTCGCCGTGAGCGCCACTGGCACGGCGGGGAAGACTTCGGGGCCGGGGCTGTGCGCGCTGCCGCGCAGCAGGACGAAGCTCTTCGGTGCGACGGGCGTTGGCTCGCTCGGGAAGTAGCCGCGTGGCAGGTCGGGCGTCGCGCGGCGCAGTTCGGCAATGGCGGCTTCGGCTGCGGCGATTTTCTCCTGCGCGGCGGCGGGCAGGGCCTTCGCCGCCCCCGCGTCCAACTGCGGAGAAAACTTCTTCACCAGTTCCTTCTGCGCGGGCGACTGCTGCTTCGCTTCGGTCTGAAAGGCGGCGACCGCATCGGGCGGCAGCGTGGACTTGCCGCTTTCAAGGAATAAGGCGCGGAACGCCTGACGTGTGGCCGTCACCTCATTTGCCAGCGCGGCGATGCGCTGGTCGCGCTGGGCCAGCGCCGCGAGTTCCGCGCGCGTGCCGGCTGGCGCGTCGAGGTCGCTGCGGCCGGACTGCGTGCGCTTCAGCGGCGCGAAGACGGCGGCGAGGCTGTAGTAATCGCGCGCGGTGAGCGGGTCGAACTTGTGATCGTGGCAGCGCGCGCAGCCGAGCGTGACGCCGAGGAACGCCTGCGACGTGGTGCGAATCATGTCGTCCACCTGGTCCGCGCGGTCCTGCAATTGATCGGCCGGCTCGTCGTCCCACGGGCCGAGGCGGTGGAAGCCGGTGGCGATGAGCGTCTCGGCGTTCGCGTCCGGCAGCTCGTCGCCGGCGATTTGCTCGCGGATGAAGCGGTCGTAGGGCTTGTCCGCGTTGAAGGCGGCGATGACGTAGTCGCGGTAGCGCCAGACGCTGGGCTTGATGGCGTCACGCTCGTAGCCGTTGGTCTCGGCGTAGCGCGCGAGGTCGAGCCAGTGGCGGCCCCAGCGTTCGCCGTAGGCGGGGCGGGCGAGGAGGGTGTCCACGAGGCGGGCAAGGGCGTCGGACGTGTTGCGTGTTGCGTGTTGCGTGAAGGCGTCCACCTCCTCTGGCGTGGGCGGCAAGCCCACAAGGTCGAAGAACAGGCGGCGAATCAGCACGCGCGGCTCGGCCTGCGGCGACGGCTTCCAGCCGCGCTCCTCCAGCTTCGCGAGGATGAAGCGGTCAATCTCGTTGCGCGGCCAGGCGGTGTTCTTCACGGCGGGCACGGCGGGCCGCACCGGCGGGACGAAGGCCCAGTGCTTCCCGGCATCGGCGGGCCAGTCCGCGCCCTCGGCAATCCAGCGCATGAGCAGCGCCACTTGCGCCGACGTGAGCGCGCCGCCCTTGGGTGGCATCAGCTCGTCCGGGTCGTGCGTGGTGATGCGCTTGACCAGCTCGCTCTTCGCGGGCGCGCCGGGAACGAGCGTAGGCCGCTTTGACTTGCCGCCCTTGAGCGCGGCTTCGCGGGAGTCGAGGCGGAGACCGCCCTTCGCGTGCTCGGCGTCGTGGCAGGCGAGGCAGCGCTTCAGCAGCAGCGGACGCACCTCGCGGACGAAGTCCACCGGAGCCGCCGTCCCCGTGGCGGCGGCCAGCCCGAGGCAGGCGAGGGCGCGGGCGGCGGTGGTCAGGAACGTGGGCACGACGAAGTGATACGACGCGGCTTCCGGCCGATGCAAGCCCGGCGGGAGGCTCGGTAAAGCGCCGTAGGCGCGCGGCGTTCAGAGGGTTTGCAATCGCCCGCGCGGTTCGGCATCGTCGGCGCGCTTATTGTCATGGAAGCCACGGCGAAGAAGATTTTCCGCGTTCACGACCTCGGCCCGGCGCTGGAGCCGCACCGCGCCGCCGGCCGGACCATCATCCATTGCCACGGCGTCTTCGACCTGCTGCACATCGGGCACATCAAGCACCTCGAAGCCGCCAAGCAGCTCGGCGACGTGCTCGTGGTGACGACCACGCCGGACCGCTTCGTGAACAAAGGCCCGCATCGTCCCGCGTTTCCTGAAAAGCTCCGCGCGGAGGCGCTGGCGTCGCTGGCGTGCGTGGATTTCGTGGCCGTCAACGAGTGGCCCACGGCCGTCGAGACGATCAAGATTGTCCGCCCCACGCTCTACGTGAAGGGCATGGTGCGCGAGGACGGCAAGCGCGACCACACCAACGCCATTTCCGACGAGGAGCAGGCCGTCATCAACTGCGGCGGCAAGCTGCACCTGACCGACGAGGAAACTTTCAGCGCGTCCACGCTCATCAACCGCTTCATGGACGTCTTCGCGCCGAAGACAAAGGACTTCCTCGAAACCTTCCGCGCGAAGCATCCGCCCGAGGAGGTCATCGGGCACCTGCAGGCCGTGCGGAAGCAGAAGGTGCTCGTCATCGGCGAGACCATCATTGACGAGTATCAGTTTTGCAGCGTGCTCGGCAAATCCAGCAAGGAGCCGGTGCTGGCCGCGCTGCACCATCGCACCGAGCATTACGCGGGCGGCGTGCTGGCCATCGCGAACCACGTCGCGAATTTCTGCGACGAGGTCGGCCTCATGAGCGCGCTGGGCACGGAGAATTCCCGCGAAGACTTCGTGCAAGCGAAGCTGCACAAGAACGTCCGCCCACACTTTCTCCGCCTGCCCGACGCGCCGACCATCGTGAAGCGGCGGTTCCTGGAAGAACATTTGTCCGCGAAGCTGTTCGAGGTCTATGAGATGCGGAACGAGCGGCTCGCGCCCGCGTTGGAAGAACAGTTCCTCAAGAAGCTCGACGAGTTGCTGCCGCAATACGACGTGGTGGTCGTGGCCGATTACGGGCACGGCCTGCTGACGGAGCGCGCGGTGCATCTCATCTGCGCGCGGGCGAAGTTCCTCGCGGTGAACGTGCAGGTGAACGCCGGCAACCGCGGCTTCAACCTCATCTCCAAGTATCCGCGCGCCGACTTCGTCTCGCTCGGCGAACCCGAGGTGCGCCTCGACGCGCGCAAGATGACCGACGACCTCGCGGCCATCACGCGCACGGCGGCGGCGCGCGTGGGCAGCCAGTATTTCCTCGTCACGCGCGGCGGCTCCGGCTGCTACTGCTGCGACAAACAGCAGAACATCGCCGAAGTGCCCGCCTTCGCCATCCGCGTGGTGGACCGCGTGGGCGCGGGCGACGCGGTGTTCGCGGTCACCTCGCCGTGCGCCGCGCTGGGCATCCCGGCGGAGTCGCTGGGCTTCATCGCCAACGTCGTCGGGGCCGAGGCCTGCATGATCATGGGCCACCGGAGCTTCATTGATCCCACCAGCCTGTTCCGGCACATCACGTCGCTGATGAAATGAAACGAAATGCCAAACGTGGTGCGTGGTGCGTGGTGCGTGAGGATGCCCGCCCGCGCCCCTTCTTCCTCACGCACCACGCACCACGCACCACGATTTCCCAATGACCCATCTGAACCCCAACGGCTACCGCCAGCTCCTCGTCACCGGCGGCGGCGGCTACGTCGGCAGCGCGCTCGTGCCGGCGCTGCTCGAGGCCGGCTTCCGCGTCCGCGTGCTCGACACGTTCTGGTATGGCAAGGAAGTCTTCGGCGATCACGCGAAGCGGCCCGAGCTGGAACTGCTGGACGTGGACCTGCGCGATTCGAAGCGCGTTGGCGAAGCGATGAAGGGCGTGGACGCCGTCATCCACCTTGCCTGCATCTCCAACGACCCGAGCTTCGAGCTGAACCCGAACCTCGGCAAATCCATCAACTACGACTGCTTCGCCGGCCTCGTGGACGGCGCGGTGAACGCGGGCGTGAAGCGCTTCATCTACGCGAGTTCGTCGAGCATTTACGGCGTGAAGGAGGAGCCGGACGTGCGCGAGGACGCCGAGCCGCTGCCGCTCACCGACTACTCGCGCTTCAAGCTCGACTGCGAGCGCGATCTGCTCGCCCGCACCGACGTGCGCGGCATGGAGCGCGTCATCGTGCGGCCCGCGACGGTCTGTGGCTACGCGCCGCGCCTGCGCCTGGACCTGTCGGTGAACATCCTCACCATCCACGCGCTGGTGAATCACAAGATTCGCATCTTCGGCGGCAAGCAGCTTCGCCCGAACCTGAACATCAAGGACATGGTGCGCGCCTACCTAACCTTCCTCGTCGCGCCCGCCGCGCAGGTGGACCGCGAGGCGTTCAACGTCGGCTTCCAAAACCTCGCCATCGAGAAGATCGCCTTCCTCGTGCGCGACACGATTGGCGACCCGACCATCGAGCTGGAATACACGCCCAGCGACGACAACCGCAGCTACCACGTCAACTCCGACAAGGTGAAGCGCGTGCTCGGCTTCGCGCCGCAGTTCGGCATCGAGGACGCCATCCAGAGCATCGTCACCGCCTATCGCGCCGGGAAGATTCCCGACCCGTTCAAGAACACGCTCTACTCGAACATCAAGCGGATGCAGGAGCTGAAGATCAGCTAGCCGCCGCTGAATTCCCATGAACGCCGCCCCGGTCACTCCCAAACCGCCGCCGGTCAACACCACGCCGCTGGACGAGCGGTCGCGCGCGTTGCGCCGGGTCATCGTCCGCACGCTGGAGCGCGGCGGACGCGGGCACGTCGGCTCGGCCTTCTCGCTCGTGGAGATGCTGCGCGTGCTTTACGACGACGTGCTGCGGTTTGACCCGCAGCAGCCGCGCTGGGCGGAACGCGACCGCTGCGTTCTCAGCAAGGGCCACGGCTGCCTCGCGCTTTACGCGCTGCTCGCGGACAAGGGTTTTTTCCCCGAGGAGGAGCTGTGGAAGTTCTGCAAGCCCGACGGCATCCTCGGCGGCCACCCGGAGTTCGGCAAGGTGCCGGGCGTCGAGGCTTCCACCGGCAGCCTCGGCCACGGGCTATCGTTCGGCGTCGGCTTCGCGTTGAACGCGAAAATCTCCGGCGCAAAGCACCGCGTGTTCGTCATCGGCAGCGACGGCGAATCCAACGAGGGCAGCGTGTGGGAGGCCGCGCTCTCCGCCGCAAAACACCGGCTTGCGAACCTCACCCTGCTCATTGACTACAACAAGCAGCAGTCCTACAGCACGACCTACGAAGTCCTCGACGTGGAGCCGTTCGCGGACAAGTGGCGGGCCTTCGGCTTCGCCGTCGAGGAAGTGGACGGCCACGATGTCGCGCAGCTTCGCGCGGCGTTGCGGCGGGTTCCCTTCCAGGCGGACAAGCCCTCCGCGCTGATCTGCCACACGATCAAGGGCAAGGGCATTCCGTTCGTGGAGAACAACCTGAACTGGCACCACAAGAACAAGGTCAGCGAGGACGAGGTGAAGGCGTTACTCGCCGCGCTGGCCGGAGGGGAGGCGAGCCGCTGATGCGCAAGACCTGTCTTGACTCGGTCTACGAACTGGCCAAGCGCGACGAGCGCGTGGTCTTCATCGGCTCGGACCTCGGCATCGGCACGCTCAAGCAGTTCAAGGCCGAGATGCCCGACCGCTTCCTCATGGAGGGCGTGAGCGAGGCGCACCTGGTCACGATGGCCGCCGGCCTCGCGCTGGAGGGGCGCGTGGTCTATATCAACACCATCGCGACGTTTCTCACCCGGCGCTGCTACGAGCAGGTCTGCCTCGACCTCTGCCTGCACCACACAAACGTCCGGCTCATCGGCAGCGGCGGCGGGCTGGTTTATGCGCCACTCGGCCCGACGCACGAGGCGACCGAGGACATCGCGATCTTCCGCTGCCTGCCGCGCATGGCCATCGTCGCCCCGTGCGACGCGGAGGAAATGCGCCGGTTCATGCCGCAGACGCTCGACTGGCGCGGGCCGATTTACATCCGGCTCGGGAAAGGCGGCGATCCCGTCGTGTCGCGGGCCGAGCTGGGCTTTGAAATGGGCCGGGGCATCGTCCATCGCGAGGGCACGGACGCGTTGCTGGTGACCACGGGCGTGACGCTCCAGCCCACGCTCGCCGCTGCGCAACAGCTTGAAGCCGCGGGCCTGCGTGTGGGCGTGCTGCACCTGCACACCGTCAAGCCGCTCGACCAGGAAACCTTGCTGGCGCAGGTCGCCCGTGTGCCGGTCGTGCTGACCGTCGAGGAACACAATGTCATCGGCGGCCTCGGCAGTGCCGTGGCGGAAGTGCTGGCGGAAGCGAACCTACCCGCGCCCAAGCGCTTCAAGCGCCTCGGCCTGCCCGATGCCTTCCCGGACAAATACGGTTCCCAAGCCAGCCTCTTCGCGCGCTACGGCCTCACGCCGGAACAGATCGCGGCGGAGGTGAGGAACCTGCTCGCCCGCTAAACCCGCACCCGCCATGTCCACGTCCCGCACCAAGGAACCACAATACGATGTCGTGTTCGACCTCGCCCAGAACGAGGGGCTCCAGACCTTCGGGCTGATGAGCAGCCGCGCGTGGCGGGACGACCCGCGCCGGCTGGGGTTCATGCTGGCGCGCTACAAGTTTGTCGCCCGCATGATGACCGGGATGCCGCGCGTGCTGGAGGTGGGCTGCGCGGATGGCTTTGCCACGCGGGTGGTCCGGCAGGCGGTGGGGCATGTCGTGGCGACCGACTTCGACCCGGTGTTCATCCAGCAGAACCTGGCGCAGCCCGTCGGGCGCTGGCCGGTGGAATACCGCGTTCACAACATGGCCGCTGGCCCGCTCGCGGAGGAATTCGACGGGGCCTACGCGCTCGACGTGCTGGAGCACATTCCCGCCGCCGAGGAGGACGCCTTCCTCGGCAACGTCGCCCGCTCGCTCGCGCCGCGCGGCGTGTGCATCATCGGGATGCCCTCGATCCATTCGCAGCCTTACGCCTCGCCGGGCAGCAAGGCCGGCCACGTCAACTGCAAGGACGAGCCGGGCCTGCGCGCGACGATGGGCCGGCACTTCCACAATGTCTTCATCTTCTCGATGAACGACGAGGTGGTGCACACGGGCTTCACGCCGATGGCCCACTACCTCCTCGCGCTGGCCTGCGGGCCGAAGGCGCGCTGAATTGCCTCGGTGAAACAGGCGTGTCAGCCGCAGTCGCAGCCATTATGCTCACGGCATGACCATCGAATCGCATCGCAAGTTATCCATTTGGCTGGGGATTTCCTGCGGTGTGCTGCTGGTGCTTCTTCTGTGGTGTGTCGGTGACAGTTTCATCCTTCGCCTTCGTGTCGCCATGGCTGAGGGAGACACTGCCATCCATGCTGAGATGGTCAAAGAGGCCTGCCTCACGAAGGATCCAAAGCGAGCGGCCGAGTGCTTAAGCTATCTCGTCTGGTATTACCCCTCTGGGAGCAAACAGGTGGCCGGGTCAAAATTGGACAGAGTCGTGGAGCGGTGCCGAAGAAGTTCGGTGCTAGTGATTATTGCGCATCTTCGGGTGATCGCCGACCGAGATTTAGGCGATATGCCTGAGCCTTGGATTGAGCAATTTGCCCCCCGATGAAGGCCACGTCATTGCGTATGCGCCTCGGCCTCGACCTCGACGGCACCATCGTGCTCTACGACGAGGTGTTCCATCGCCATGCGGTCGCGCGTCATGGGATGCCGCGCGAGGTGCCGGTGAACAAGACCGCCGTGCGCGACTGGCTCCGGCGCCAGCCCGACGGCGAGGCGCGCTGGACGGAATTGCAGGGGCTGGTCTATGGCTCGCTCATGCCGGAGGCGAAGCTCGCGCCCGGCCTCCCCGGATTCCTTCGCGCCGTCCGCGCCGCGCGGATTCCCGTCTGCATCATCAGCCACAAGACGGAATTCTCCGTGGCCGGCCCGCGCGTGAACCTGCGCGCCGCCGCGCTGGCGTGGCTGGAGGCGAACGGCTTCTTCGCCGCCGACGGCTTTGGGCTGCGGCGCGAGGAGGTGTTCTTCGAGGCTACGCGCGCGGAGAAGCTCCACCGCATCGCCGCGCAGGGTTGCACCGTTTTTGTCGATGACTTGGAGGAGGTGCTGACCGAGCCGGAGTTTCCGCAGGATGTGGATCGGTGGCTTTATGCAGCGGCCGGAGCCGGTCGGCGGCACGAAGGTGTCCACACGTTCACCGATTGGGCCGAGCTGGAACGTCGCTTGTTAAGTGACGATTCCGAATCACCCACCGCCGCTTCTCCCTCGCCCCAACTGGGGGAGAGGGCCGGGGTGAGGGGGCAGAGTGTGATTACGCAGACCGGCAATCAAACTCCTGCTGCCGCCCTTCCCCCTCACCCTCAATCCCTCTCCCCCGGTGGGGGCGAGGGAGGTTCGCGCTCGGCGCAGCCGGGTGCGGCGGCGGACGAACCCATCTTCGCCGCTGTCGCCGCCATGCTGGGTCAGCGGCCCGCCGCAGTAGCGCGACTGGCGGGCGGCGCAAACAACGTCGTGGCCCGGGTGGAGGCGGGCGGCCAGCCGTTGCTGGCGAAGCTCTACTTCACCCATGCCCGCGACCCGCGCGACCGGCTGGGCACGGAGTTCGCCGTGCTGGAATTCCTCTGGCGCAACAGCGTGCGCTGCGTGCCGGAACCGCTGCGGATGAATCGCGAGCAGAACCTCGGGCTTTACGAATTCATCGTTGGCGAGCGGGTCACGCCGGGGCAGGTGATAGCGGCGGACGTGGAGCAGCTCGTTGACCTGCTGGCCGCAATGTGGCGGCTGCGGACGCAACCGGGCGCGGAGAAATTGCCGCCGGCTTCGGAGGCCGCGTTCACGCTCAACGGCTACTGGGCGAACGTGGAACGGCGCTTGACCCGCGTGCGCGCCGCGCTGGCGGAGCGGCCGGAAGTCGCCGCCGTTTGTGAGTTCGTCGAGCGCGAGCTGGTGCCGGTGGCATCGGCGGTGCGGGAGTTTCTTTGCGCGAAGGCGGCTGAACTCGGCGTGGGCTTGGACACCGAGCTGCCGCAGCAGCAACGCACGTTAAGCCCCGCAGACCACGGCTTTCACAACGTGCTGCGCCGCGCGGATGGCCGGCTGACGTTCCTCGACTTCGAGTATGCCGGATGGGACGACCCGGCGCAGGTGATCGCCAACGCGCTGCTCCTGCCGGAGGTGCCGCTGCCCGCCGGGCACCGCGCCGCCTTCGTGCGCGGATTGCTCGCGCGGCTGGACGGGGCGACCGGCGTCCGCGCGCGGCTGCGGTTGACCTATCCCATGCTCGCGCTCAAGTGGAGCCTCATCATGCTGAATGAGTTCCTGCCCGTCGGTGGCGAGCGGCGGACTTTTGCCGGGGCAAACGCGGAGGCGCGGCGGACGAGCCAATTGGAAAAGGCGCGACGGCAGCTTGAGGTCGTGCGCGCTTCCCTCAGTGAGGAAAGCTGGCTCAACGAGCTTTGAACCGGCCGCAGTTCAGATGAACTTCGTGCGGCCGGGCAGGGCGAGCGGCGGAACCACCACCGTGCCGTTCCAGTCGCGGAGATTCTGCGGGGCGATCTCCTCCTTCGAGTTGAGCGCCATGTCCCAGGTGACCTGCTGGCCGGTGTAACCCGCCATGCGGCCCATGATGCCGGCCATCGTGCTGGTCACCATGCGGTCGCCATCGTTGAGCGGCTTGCCCGCGCGGATGGAGGCGAACAACTCGTCGTGCTCGACCTGATACATGTCGGGCGTCGGGCCTTCGTATTTCCAGGTGCGCTCACCGGCCAGGTCCGTGGTAAAGGCACCGCGCGAGATGTAGGCATTGCCCTTGGTGCCCATCGCGTAGAAGGAGTTCTCGCCGTAGCAGCCGGTGATCTGGCGCTGCGCGATGAAGCCGCGCACGCCGCCGGGCCATTCGTAGGCCACGGAGATGTGGTCGAAGATGTTGCCGCCCTCGGCCTTGATCTGGCGGCCGCCGGTGGCGGTGCAGCTCACGGGCGGCTTGTCCTTCATGGCCCACATCATCCAGTCCACGGTGTGGATGGCCTGCTCCACGAGGCCGTCGCCGGAGAGCCAGGTGAAGTTATACCAGTTGCGGGTCATCCACTCGAGGTCGCTCATGCCGGCGGGCCGGCTGCTGGCCGGGGGCATGGGCTTCACCGGACCGGTGAGATAGGTGCCATAGACGGCGCGGAGGTCGCCGATGGAGCCGTCGAGCATCTTGCCGAAGACGGCGCGCTTGGCGTAGTCGTAGCGCCAGCAAAAGCCGGCCACGACCGCGAGGTTCTTCTGCTTGGCGATCTTCACGGACTCCAAAACCGAGCGCACGCCGGGCGCGTCCGTGGCCATGGGCTTCTCGGTGAAGAC